>Ga0102940_1000002_pt1 | contig 141520 bp, 132 predicted proteins | sample SalPonR2_C_D1_MG_FD_78215 | JGI IMG/M metagenome (GOLD analysis project Ga0102940, IMG submission 78215) | Salt pond soil microbial communities from South San Francisco under conditions of wetland restoration - Salt Pond MetaG R2_C_D1_MG | ecosystem: Environmental > Aquatic > Marine >... | reverse complement strand
TTGCATGGCCGCATTCTTAAAGCGACTGTAAGCCACTACTACCTTATCGTAGGTACCGTAATCGAAGGCGTCCATTACGTATTGTGCTACTTCCTCGGTCCGCTCGAATGTTAGATCGTCAAAGAGATCCAGATAGTTGGTATTGAACTTCAGATTAGAATAGCGGCGACGCAGGTAATCGTATCCTTTTTTACCAATGCAAATTACCGTTAGCTTCCCCTCTTCGGCCAGCTCCCGAAATTCACCATCGATGACGGCTTTGGCCGCCTTACCAATGTTGGTATTGAAGGCACCCGCCAGTCCCCGGTTAGAAGTAATGACAACCAGACAGGCGCGTTCTACCGGACGCTCTACCCCGAACGAAGTATTGGCATCGCCTTCGAGGTTGGCCAGGATGTTACGTAGGATCTGATCCAGCTTATTAGCATAAGGACGCATCGAAACAATAGCATCCTGTGCTCTACGCAGTTTAGAGGCCGCCACCATTTTCATCGCTTTGGTAATCTGCTGCGTATTATTGACCGACTGAATCCGATCGCGTACTTCTTTTAAATTTGCCATTATATCTCAATTTTGCATTGTCGAATGCTGAATGGTCGAATTTCAGTTCATTCGACAATTAACTATTTATACTGGCTAGTCAATTCCTTAGCCAATGCTTCCAGTACATCCGTTGCTTCCTTGGTAGGTTTACCCTTTAGGAAGGACTCCAGTACTTCTGGATTTCTTTTTTCCAGTGTGGTCAGGAACAGGTCTTCGAATTCCTGCACCTTTTCTACGGGTACATCTTTCAACAGGCCTTTGGTTCCCAGGTAGATGATTGCTACCTGCTTCTCTACCGGTACCGGTGCATACTGAGGCTGCTTCAGGATCTCTACGTTACGAGCACCTTTGTCCAGTACTGCTTTGGTAGTCGCATCCAGATCGGAACCAAATTTGGAGAAAGCTTCCAGCTCGCGGTATGCGGCCTGGTCCAACTTTAAAGTACCGGCTACCTTCTTCATAGACTTGATCTGTGCATTACCTCCCACGCGGGATACCGAGATACCTACGTTGATCGCCGGGCGGATACCTGCGTTAAACAGGTTAGCCTCCAAGAAGATCTGACCGTCGGTAATCGAAATTACGTTGGTCGGGATATAAGCAGATACGTCACCCGCCTGCGTCTCAATAATCGGCAGGGCCGTTAGTGATCCACCACCTTTTACCAGAGGCTTGCCATTTTCGTCTTTAGCCTCCTTCAGGGTTTCGGGCAGGTCATTCATCTGACGAGCGATCGCGTCGTTATTGATAATCTTCGCCGCACGCTCCAACAAACGAGAGTGCAGGTAGAATACGTCACCAGGGTAAGCTTCACGACCCGGAGGACGACGCAATAGTAGCGATACCTCACGGTAAGCTACTGCCTGCTTGGATAAGTCATCGTATACAATCAGTGCCGGACGGCCGGTGTCCCGGAAAAACTCTCCGATGGAAGCGCCCGCAAAAGGTGCGTAGAACTGTAGTGGAGCCGGATCAGAAGCCGAAGAGGAAACGATCACCGTATATTTCAGAGCGCCTGCTTCTTCCAGTACGGCTGCTACGTTAGCAACGGTAGAAGCTTTCTGACCAGAAGCCACGTAGATACAGTAGACAGGCTCTCCTCTATCGTAAAATTCTTTTTGATTAATGATGGTATCAATCGCAATTGCCGTCTTACCCGTCTGACGGTCACCAATGATTAGCTCCCGCTGACCACGACCGATGGGGATCATCGAGTCAATTGACTTAATACCCGTTTGTAGCGGCTCGGATACCGGCTGACGATAGATTACCCCAGGCGCTTTACGCTCCAGTGGCATCTCGTAGGTCTTTCCTTCAATCGGGCCTTTACCATCAATGGGTTGCCCCAGAGCATCGACTACGCGTCCCAGCATACCTTCCCCTACATTAATAGAAGCAATGCGGCCAGTACGGTGTACGCGAGCCCCTTCTTTAATTCCTTTGTTGGCACCCATCAGTACCACCCCGACATTGTCTTCCTCGAGGTTTAGTGCGATGGCTTGTACGCCGTTTTCAAATTCTACAAGCTCACCCGCCTGTATGTTATTCAAACCATAAACACGGGCGATACCGTCACCAACCTGTAGTACCGTACCGTATTCCTCCAACTCTGCCGTATTGTCGAAGCCGGAGATTTGTTGTTTCAGTATTTGTGATATTTCTTCTGGTCTTACATCAACCATATCATCAAGATTTGTTATCCGCCTGAGGCGGACCGGTTTATACTCAAAAAATTATTACTTATTGTTTGGCGACATAATCGTTGCCCCGAAAGTCTTTTTTCAATTGATTGAGCTGACTCGTTACACTAGCATCGTAAAGTTGGCCTTCAATTTCCAGGATAAAGCCACCAATAATTGCCGGATCTTTCTGAATAACCAGCTCTACCTCATCAAAAGCAACACCGCTTTCTTCCAGTTTATTTTTAATCAGCTTAGCCGTGCTGTCGGTCAGTTCACTCGCTACGGTCACAATCGCGGTAGAAATACCTTTTTTGTTGCGATACTGCAGCACAAATTCGTCCGCAATCTCTGGTAGCAGGCTTTCTCGCTGTTTTTGCGTAAGCAATTGCAGAAACTTGACCGTCAGATCATCAAACTTTTTATCAAAGAGCTGCCCCAGGATGGCTTTTTTCTTCGTTACCTGGATAATGGGACTCTTGATAAAGTTTCTGAAGTCTTTGCTATCCGTTATTAACCCACGGAAAGCCTCCACGTCTTCTAACACGCGGTCCAGCTTTTTCTCTTCTTCTGCCAGCTGAATCAAGGACCTGGCATATCGGGATGCAATTCTTCCTACGGACATAATTATAAATTTTAAAGGTAAAAGGGTAAGGGTTAAAGGCTATATTGAAAGTACACTTTAACCTTTCTACTTTCCACTTTAGCCTTCTAATTAAACTTGATCTCTTTTACCAGCGACTGGACCAACTTCTCCTGATCTTTATCTCCTGCCAGCTTCTGGCGTAGTACTTTCTCAGCAATATCAATGGCCATGGTACCCAATTCGTTTTTCGCTTCCACTAAAACGGATTGCTTCATATTAATGATTTCCTGTTGAGCCGTCGCTACGATCTTTTGAGCCTCGTCTCTTGCCTTATCTTTAGCTTCCTTAATGATCGCGTCTTTCGTTTCTTTGGCTTCTTTCAGGATCTTGGTCCGCTCTTCCTGAGCTTGCTTCAGCAATTGCTCATTCTTGCTTTGTAGTTCCGCAATCTCTTCGCGGGCCTGATTAGCCTGATCCAATGAATTCTGAATGTCCAGCTCGCGCTTCTTCAGGGCTTTCTGGATAGGGCCAAAGGCATACTTAGCCAGTACAAAGAGGACGATCAGAAAAATCAGCGTCGTCCAGAATACAATCCCCACATCGGGTAAAAACGGTGGAAAAACAGCTAACTGCACCATTATAATATACTTTTATATCGTATCAAATTATTGTATTAGTAGAAGTGGACTGGTGCGAGCAACCCTCAACACCTGTCCACTTTTTCGCCGTAGCGTGATTCTTAGTTTAAGAAGAATGCACCTACAATCGCGAAAAGTGCCGCACCCTCAATAAGGGCCGCAGCGATAATCATGTTCGTACGGATGTCACCGGCAGCTTCAGGCTGACGAGCAATTGCTTCCATAGCTTTACCACCGATTTGTCCGATTCCCAGGCCAGCGCCCAGTACTGCGATTCCTGCACCAATTGCAGCTAGAGTTCCAGTCATGATTGTTGTTTTTAAAAAATTAAAAATTATCAAAAACGCCCGAAGGCGAAAAATCCATATTGTCATGTGTTATATGTCATGTGTTATGTATTGTGTAAAACATGGCACATGGCACATATTACATGCTAGTGGTGTTCGTGCTCCTCTACCGCCATACCTATATATAAGGAAGACAGCAGTGCAAACAAGAAGGCCTGAATAAAGGCCACCAGCAGTTCCAGCAGGTTCATAATAAATACGAACGCAATCGAGATTAAACTACCTACACCTGCTCCCGTAGGATTAGCGCCATTATCCCCCAGGATAAAGACCATACCAACCAGGGCCAGGATGATAATGTGTCCTGCCGTAATGTTCGCAAACAAACGAATCAGCAGCGTAAAGGGCTTAATAAAAATTCCCGCAAATTCAATGGGCGCCAGAATAAAGCGTACCGGAACGGGTACACCTGGCATCCAGAAGATATGCTGCCAGTAGTGTTTGTTACCGCTAAAATTGGTAATCACCATGGTGAATACCGCCAGGGCCAAAGTAACCCCCAGGTTACCGGTCACGTTACCCGACCCGGGGAAAAAGGGAATCAATCCCAGAATATTACAGAACAGGATAAAAAAGAACAAGCTCATGATGAAGGGCATGTAGCGCTCGTACTGGGCACCGATGGTGGGCTTCACCACCTCGTCGCGCATGAAAGTGAATAGGGGCTCAAAGAAACTTTGCATCCCCTTGGGCGCCTGACCTTCTCTTTTCTTATAGGATCGAGCAACACTCAGCCAAATGATCATCAGTAGCACTGCCGTCAGCAACATGGTGAATACCACCTTAGTAATCGAAAAGTCGATCCAGGAAGTAAAATTCAGCAATGTGCTGGCCCGTACCAGTTCGTATTTTTCATCTCCGTGGTGAGCGTAGAAAGTACTACCGCCATCTTCGGTCTCTACTTCTTCAACGTGGTCAATGTGCTCCACGTGCATATCTTCACTGTAATCTTTGATGCGCATCACATCACCGTGGTTCATCACGTATCCGTCAACGGCACTGTGTCCGTGATGGAATTGATTAGACATAAATACACTCAGTCCATCTTCAAAAGAATACAGAATACAGGGCAGTGGAATACTGACGTCCCCCCACAGGTGAAATTCGTTGGCATCACTGATGTGCTCGATGATGCGCTCCGCGTAAGGCTTATCTTCGTGATCGCCTTCGGAGTGCTCCCCCTCGTGCGTTTCGCCATCCTGAGAGTGATCTTCCGCCACTTCTTCCTGTTGATCTCCTTCGTGATCTTGCGCGAAGGAAGTTGCCGGCAATATAAGCAGGCAAGCAAGCAAAGAGAAAAGAATAATTCGCATCTTCATATACACAGAATTGACCTGTTCTTAAAATCGGTTGCAAAGGTAGGGACTTCTGCCTGTTAAAAAAAGGGTTTTTCTTCTTTTTTTACGCTCTGATGATAGGTTTATAGCACTTGAAAGACAAGTAGTTACGATTACGGACCAATTATTCGAAAAAAGCAGGTAGCAAAGCACCTAAAACAGCAGAACACTTAACGGGCACGACCAGAAGTAGCGAAATAAAATTTCCAACACCCGAGGGTAAATAGTGCATTATACTATTTGTTCTACTGAGGTTTTTTATCTTCCCCCAAAGGAAACACATTAGCCTTTCGGCAAAAATAAATTCATTTTTTTATCTAAAATTACAGTGGCAAAGTCGTAAACCAATCTACTACTGAGCCGTTTACCGTACATTTAATGCAAAAAGTATGCTAAGGAGTGACGTACTCATCATCGGTTCTGGTATTGGCGGGCTAACGACCGCCATCAAAACCGCCCAGGCCCAGCCGAATTTGAAAATCATTGTGTTAACCAAAACCGAAGAAGGGGAAAGTAATACCAGCTATGCTCAGGGGGGCGTAGCTGCCGTTTGGAACCGACAAGTCGATAATTACGAGAAACACAAAGCCGACACCCTGGATGCCGGCGACGGTCTGTGCGACCAGAATATCGTGGATATTGTCGTACAGGAAGGTCCCTTGCGGGTACAGGAGATTATCGACTGGGGGGCTCGCTTTGACAAAGCGCCGGGAGAAGATGAGTACGACCTGGGTAAAGAAGGTGGTCATTCTGAGAATCGCATCCTTCACTACAAGGACCTGACCGGCTGGGAAATCCAAAGAGCCCTGATGGCCAAAGCCGACGAATACCCCAATATTGAGGTACTACAGCATTATTACGCCGTAGATGTCATCACCCAGCACCACCTCGGACATACCGTAACCCGCCTGATGTCCGATATCGAATGTTACGGCGCTTACGGCTTAAACAAAGAAACCGATGAGATCGAAATGATCCTGGCTAAAGTCACCGTACTAGCCACTGGCGGGGCCGGTCAAGTGTACCGAAACACTACGAATCCGGTGATTGCGACTGGTGATGGCATCGCCATGGTCTACCGCGCCAAAGGCTGGATCGAGAATATGGAGTTTGTACAATTCCACCCCACTTCTCTATTTAATCCCGCCGGTGATAACCCCGTATTTCTGGTATCGGAGGCCGTCCGTGGTTTTGGAGGCATCCTAAAAAGAGAAGACGGCTCCGAATTCATGCAAAACTACGATCCTCGTAAAAGTCTGGCGCCGCGGGATATTGTCGCCCGGGCCATTGATAATGAAATGAAGATCGGTGGCGAGGATAGCATGTACCTGGATTGCCGCCACCTCGACAAGGATAAATTCTACAATCACTTCCCCACCATTTACGACAAATGTGTCAGCCTCGGAATCGATCCTATGCAGGATATGATCCCGGTTGTACCCGCCTGCCACTATATGTGCGGAGGTATCAAGGTGGATGAGATGGGCCGCAGTTCCATTAATCGACTGTACGCCGTAGGCGAATGCACCAGCACCGGATTACACGGCGCCAATCGACTGGCTTCCAACTCTTTGCTCGAAGCCATGGTTTTTGCGCACCGCATTGCGGAAGATATTAGTCAAACCATCGACAATTACGAACTTCAAAAGGGTATACCCGAATGGTCGACCAGCAGCACGACCCAGCCCAACGAAATGGTTCTGATCACCCAAAGCATGAAAGAACTCAAGGAAATTATGAGCAATTATGTGGGCATTGTCCGCTCGAATGTTCGAATCAAACGGGCGCTGGATCGGCTCTTACTCTTATTCGACGAAACAGAAGGACTCTACAACGAGACGGCCGTATCGCCACAGCTTTGCGAATTGCGTAATCTCATTACCATCGGTTACCTGATCACCCGTTCGGCCTCAATGCGTCGCGAAAGTCGCGGGCTGCATTTTACGACTGACTACCCCGACAAACAGGGCTTTATTCAGACGCTGACGCTGTAATTGGTTTTTCTACCCACGTTGCGTACCTGCCGGTAGGCAGGCGGACCTAACGGCACGCACCTTTACTTCATTCCAGAACCCATCACCTCTGCCTTCAAAGTGGGACTTTTCATTTCTCACACATACTGATCTTCAAAAGCCCTCTCTTCCTATCTCTCCATCAGGTAACGCTGCACTTCCTATCTAACTTTAGGTACTTTGAACATGGAAGTTGTTATAGAATTACTGGAGAAGCCCCACAAATTTGGTAACTTGTTCACCCTTTTACGAAAGTGAAACCAAAACTAACAACTATGTCTGCACTCTGGGGAATTGACCTGGGTGGCACCAAAATCGAAGGGGTCATCCTGAAAAGCGCACAAAACCCTGAAACGGTGGCCCGACTAAGGGTACCGACCGAAAAGGATAAAGGCTACGAACACATCATTAGCCAAATTGGGAAAACCGTTGATCTGCTCAGGGAGGAAACGGGGCTGGAACCCAAGGTGATTGGTATGGGCACGCCGGGCTCCATTGATCCGCCCACCCAAAAAATGAAAAACAGCAATACGACCGTGCTTAACCGCCAGCCTTTCAAAAAAGACATAGAGGATCGGCTGGGGCTTAAATTTGTCATCGCCAATGATGCCAATTGCTTTGCCGTAGCCGAAACCCGAATGGGTATTGTGAAGGAAAAACTCGATGATGCCCAAATGGTCTTCGGGGTGATTATGGGTACCGGTGTGGGAGGTGGTATCATCTATCAGGGAGAGGTTTGGAACGGTCGACAGGGGATTGGTGGCGAATGGGGCCATTCTTACCTGGATGACTCCGGAGGCCCCTGCTACTGCGGCAATACGGGCTGTGTAGAGACCATCCTCTCCGGTCCGCATACAGAGCAATACTACCAAAAGATAGCGGGTACCGAACGTAAGCTCAGGGAGATTATCGAACGGCACAAGAAAGGTATCGACCCTCATGCTACCGAAACCGTTGAGCGGCTCCTGCATTTTTTTGGAAAAGGAATGGCCAATATTTTAAACATTCTTGACCCCGATGCGGTCGTACTAGGAGGAGGGCTTGGCAATATAGATTTATTGTACACCGACGGCGTAGAAAAAGTAAAAGAATTCGTTTTTAACCCCAGGCTGGATACACCATTTTTGAAGCCAGCGCTGGGAGATAGTGCCGGGGTTTTTGGGGCGGCCTTCCTAACAAGCCGTTTCATCTAGAATAAAGTGCATTTACTAGAAAAAATTAGTTCCTGTATATACAACCTTTTAATTTAAGCGTTGTCTTTTATAAAAAGAGAAAAGAGTTACCCCTCACTGGATAACTCTTTAAAAAAAGAAGTTTTTTCATACTAATCCGAATATTGCAGGCCTGTCTTATCAAAAGACGGGCCTTTTTTGCTACATCAAATTTAATACAAGTTTTCTTTTTTGCAAAACATTTCTGGATTCCGGTTAAAAAAGCAACTTTTCCTAAGAAAAGCCGTGTGCAACCAAATTTTGCACACGGCTTTTTGCTTTTCACTGATAATTATTTGGAGTCACTTATTCGTATTTACCCCTTTTTTTACCAGCCCGGGATGATATTCACCCCAAAGCCTGCCGGCACCCCTTCGAATAGAGGTTTGGCGTAGTAAGGCTCTACAATCAGAGCACCAAATACATTTGCCCGGACAGAAACACCAATACTAAAGACCGGTTTGGCATCCGAATAACCCGACAAGTTACTATCGGTATCGAACTGCTCCTGGTCGAACCAGGCCAGACCACCATCCACAAAAAAGTTTAAATCGGTAAATAAAAAGCCCGACTTAATCAATGCTAACTGCTCCGGACCAGTAAAAGGCAGACGCACCTCAAAATTGGATACAAATATCTTCGAACCAAATAAGTTGTCTTCGGCAATCTGCCCACCTACGATCAGTGGCTCTACATCAGCACCGTTGTATCCTCTGATAAACCAGGGACTACCCAGGAAAAAAGGAGATAAGCGGCCATTATCCGCTGCCTCTCCGTAACGACCCATGTGCATCGCCCGGAAAGCCAGACTAACGGGCTTCAAGAAGCGATAGTAACGGAAATCAGCCGTAGCGGAAAAGAAGGAAAACGCCCCCATGTATTGACGTCCACCAACCCGAAAGCGATGACCGTCCAAAGGTGCCGTTAAACCAAAGGAGGAGGCATCGCCTACCGCCGCCGCTCCGGCACTGAACAAATTGAAGCCTTCGGGGGCCTCCTGCCGATTGCGGTCCTGATAGACCAAGCGGCCAAAAGCATCATAGTAATTATCAAACCGTACAATACTCTGACTGTAGCGAGAAAAATCAACATCTGCCTCTAAACGGAAGCTCCTACTGAAAGGCAATTGGGTAAACAAGCCCACCTTACTTTCAAAAAAGCGGTTCACATCAAATACCCAGTGCTCAAACTGTGCATCTCCACAATTTTCACAGGGCAAAGGGTCCAAGCCCGAAAAACCACCCCGCGTCGTACGAAAAGGAATATGCGATATGGATCCTCCCCAATTGAGTCGCTGTTTACGATTCAGATAGGCGACCTGACCTCCAAAATCCTGAATCTCTCCATTCAGCGCAACGTTGGCAAAAATCTGATTGTTACCCAGAATATCACTAAACATCATGTTGATGGCACCGGCCAATCCGGTAGTGGTACCAAAAGTATTACTGCTACCAATACCCACACCAGCTCCGCCGCCAAGATAGTCTAACTTAAACTTTGGCTGGTAAGGCACCTCTTCCATCGCCACGCGTCCCTCATTGTAATAACGCCCCAAATTCCGCAGGCGAGCATCCACCTCACTCTCTAATTGTGGATTAACCCGCGGCAACTGGGCAGCGGCGTAGGTCACATCGTCCGAATCAACCGACTTGTTCAATAGCTCGCGATTATTGGCGCGATAAATACTGTAGCCTCTATTGTTATATAAGGTATAAAGTACGCGCTCCTGTTTGCGTTCCAGGCTAATCGCCGGAGAATACTGAGAGATCCCACTAATCCCGGTGGGCACATCCGTCAACTGATAAACCCGCTGCTCATTTCGGTCGTAGCGGTACATATTACGGTAGCCATCCCGATTCGATAGAAACATAATATTTCCGTCGGCATCTACTTGCGGGTTCATATTATCCGCACCGGGAAAGACCCGAATATGCTCAACGTATCTACTCTGCTCATCCATCACCGCCAAGTTGAAAGTCAACTTACCATAGGTACGGCCCTCTTTCCAGGCCAGCTCGTCAGTAGAAAACACGATTTGCGTACCCTCCGCATTCCAGGTAGGATGCATCTCAGCGTACGGATCATCGGTCAATTGCTCAACCCGATTCGTCCGCAGATTATACTTGTACAAATCCGTTTGTCCTTCCTTTTTTCCCGAAAGGAGAATATAACGTCCATCGGGCGACCAGGCCGGGTTAGAAAAGGCAGGTAAGCCTTTAATCGGTTTGCTACGTACCGTCTTACCCGATTCTACATCCTTGATGACCAGCACATTATTGCCCTTTGCAAAACCAACAAAGGCGACTTGTTTGCTATCTGGCGACCAGGTACCGGCCGACTCCACAAAACTAAAGTCATCCACGTTACCCGAGCGGGAACTACTCGCCAGGGTCTTAATAATTTTACCCGTAGACACACTCGCCAGAAAGATATCGGTGGAGAAAAGATTCTTTTCGGAAATGAATACCACGTAACGACCATCGGGACTGATGGCCGGGGAGATATTCATCCGTCCACCGTCTTTTTCATCCAGAATAGGATTACCAACGATTCCCCCTTCCTTGCCTTCCACAAAGGGCTGCATCTGCTTAATCAGCGCATCCCGCCACAACTTGGACAGGTCTTCGCGGCTAATGCCAAAAGTACTAATACAGGCTTGCTCCACACCGAATTTAGCCACATTCTTGAAGAAGGGTTGAATCTTCTCATCGCCTACCAGGCCCGTCAGGAATACCCAAAAGGCATGGCCATAGCGGTAAGGAAAGTACTTTGGATTATCCATCTGCTTGAGGGTGGGCACATCATCATTCAGAACCGCGTCGCGCATCCACATTCCCGTGTGTGCACTTACGCTGCCGATCGACATATACTCCGCCATACCCTCCACAATCCACAGCGGAAGATTCCCCAGGTTCTGGATATTCGTAGAATCGCCGTTCAGGATGGTATTAAACTGGTAGGCATGGACCAACTCGTGCCCCAGCACCTGTACGGTGGCCTGATTCGAGAGGGCTACCGGCATGATTACCCTATTTTTAAAAGCTTCTGTCACACCGCCGGTACCTACCCCGATCTGACCACTAATCGCATTAGTCTGCTGAAAGTCTGCGTGATCATTGTAAAAGATCAGCGGGTTCTGTGGGATCAGGGTATCCCTTAAAATAAGTTGGTGTAAGGTATACCAGATCTCAGAATATTTCACCAGGTCTTCCTTCACCTGCTCATTTTTCGTGTAGGTATATACCTCAAAATTCTCCGAACGAGTAACGTCAAAATCGAAGGCCTCATACACCGCTTTGTTCTTACCGAAGTACTGCGCCGATAGCGTTGTACTGGAACAGCAAAACAGTGCCAGGACCAATAATTGCATGTATTTTTTCATAATCAGCTCTTTTTATTTATCCGCTTCCGCTAAAAAGGGAAGTTGTTTTTTTCACCCTAATAAACGCTTAAGACGTAGGCGAGGTAGATAAGAGAAAGCAAAAACGGCGTTAAAATTGTCTTAAAGCGCTTTAGTGTGTAAGTTTACTGACAAAAGCAGTGAAGCCTACCTTTTAAGGCAATATTTGGCTTTTTTACGTAAATATTACAGACTATAAATATAAAGTATGCAGTACTACTTTTGTTGGCTTTCTCTGTTTATTATGCCTTTTTTCACACAAGCACAGGCTTTTGAGACGCCATTCGAACGCAACAACAACTACTCTGCCGCTCATCACGAAGCGATCGCCCACTACCAAAAGCTACAGGAAGCCTACCCCGAACAGGTACAGGTCAGAGCGCAGGGCCTGACCGACGCCGGGGTGCCGCTACACACCATCGTACTCGATAAAGATGGCGACTTTACCCCCGAACAGATTAAAGCCAATAACAAAGTGGTCATCTTTGTCAATAATGGTATCCACCCCGGCGAGCCCTGCGGTGTCGACGCCTCTATGATGTTGATCCGTGATTACCTGGATGGCCGACTAGACCGAGAATTCCTGGAGCACGTCAGCCTGGTCGTCATCCCCCTTTATAATATCGGAGGCAGCCTGAACCGGGGCAGCTATAGCCGGGCCAATCAGCAGGGCCCCGAATACTACGGCTTTCGTGGAAACGCCAAAAACCTGGATCTAAACCGCGACTTTATCAAGGCCGATTCGCGTAATGCTCGCAGCATGAATCGACTCTTCAATTACTGGAAGCCCCATATCTTTATCGATAACCATACCTCCAACGGGGCCGACTACCAGTACTCCATCACCCTCATCCCGACCCAACACAATAAACTCCAGCCCATCCTGGCCAAGTTCATGAACCAGGAAATGCTACCCTACCTCTTCGACGCCATGGAAGAACGCGACTGGGAGATGACCCCCTACGTCTACGCACGTACTACGCCCGACGAGGGCATCGCCGGCTTCTTGGACCTGCCCCGCTACTCTTCGGGTTATGCTGCCCTGCACAATGCCATCTCCTTTATGCCCGAGACGCATATGCTCAAGCCCTTCCGCAACCGCGTCTGGTCGGTCTACCACTTTATGGACGCCATGGTGCAGTTTGCGGCCGCCAATCATCAAACCATTATCGACAATAAAGTAAAAGCCAATCAGGCCGTACGTGAGCAGGAAAGTTTCGACCTGAACTGGACCCTAGACCAATCCCAGGCGGATACCATTCTCTTCAAAGGCTACGAGGCCAAATACAAACCCAGTCAGATCTCCGGGCAGGATCGACTGTACTATGATCACGCCGCACCCTTCGAAAAAAGGATCCCCCACTTTAATTATTATCAGTCCAGCCTTTCCGCAAAAAAGCCGGCGGCTTACGTCATTCCGCAGGCTTACCGGGAAGTGATTGAACGCCTACAGTGGAATAATGTGGAAGTAAAGCGCCTGCAAAAAGATACAACCATTGAGGTCGAATACTACTATATCGAGAATTATGAGACCCGCCGCTCGCCCTACGAGGGGCATTATTTGCACTATAATGTACAGGTGCGCCGGGATACCCTACGGCAGACCTTCCGCGCGGGCGATGCCCTGGTCCGTACCAATCAGGTCAGTAATCTATATATTATGTCCGTGCTGGAGCCGCAGGCCGCCGATAGCTACTTTGCCTGGAATTTCTTCGACGGTGTGCTGATGCAAAAGGAGTATTTCTCCGGCTACGTCTTTGAAGATACCGCCTACGATTACCTGCAGGACCATCCCGAGCTGGCTCAGGAACTGGAGCGCGCCAAAGCGACTGATCCCGAACTGGCAAAATCGGCCCGCGCCCAGCTGAACTTCATCTACGAGCGTTCGCCTTATTACGAGCCGACTTACCAGCGGTATCCGGTGGGGCGAATATTGAAAGAGTAGATATTTGTTGGTTCGATCCATTTATTCCACCACCACAATAGTCCGGTACTGCCGGGTGCCTTTTTCGATACTAAGTAGAAAGGTGCCACTGCCCAGTGCCCCCGTCGGTAAGCTCAATCGACCACTAACAACCGGCGCGGGATAAGACCGCCGGAGCAGTTCCTTACCATCCATGCTATACAGCCTAAGCCTTATATCTGGGCCAGACTGCTGCTCCAGTGCAGCGCCCTGTACATTGATGTAATCCTGCGTGGGATTAGGATAGACATATAGCTCCAGTGCTTCCGGCCATTTTTGAGTTTGCGTGGGCACATCACAATCCACCCCAAAGTCCGTGGCGTACAAAAGCCGATCACCTCCCCAAAGACACAAAAGCCGTTTCGTACAAGCACTGCCAGCACCAAGCCCACAAGCAGCACCAAGAATACCGTAAACCGGATCTCCAACTCCTTCTATCCAGGTAGTGGCATATTCGCCCTGCGTGGTCGCATCCACTACTTCATCCAAGGTAGAAGCTAGCGTATACCGCTTACGCAAAAGGCCCTCATCCGTCCTGACCGAATCAATCCGATCCACGTAATAAACGAGTCTTGTTCCATCATCATTAATGTGGGAACGCCAAATCTCATTTTCCTTGAGGTTAAAATCGTATAAAGTATCTACCGAACCAAAACCCTGTTCCAGTCTTTCCCGAAAGGTGATGACTTGTTGAGCCTCCCGAATGGCCCCGACCAATTCGATTCGCTCATAAGGGGTAGTCAAATATTGCCCCAACAGTTGATAGCGTAGACCATCCAGGCTCGTCGTCCTGCCCCCCACTAGTAGATACTGGCTTTTATCCGGCGTATAACCATCGGGTAGTGAATCCGCAGTAATCCATCTTTTATCGTAGCTTAGAAGAGCCTGATAATCAGGGTCACCTTTCGGCAAAAACGGTATACAGCTAGTGGTATCAAAAACAATGCGCCTGTGGTCATCTTCGTAACATCTAAGTGACCAATTTTGCACGTACTCCGGGTAATCACATTCCAACTCATTATTCAAAAGAAAAAACAGAGGCCCTATCTCATTGGTAAAATACTTGGGAGAAAAAACACCAACGTCCGTTAATCCACAATTTGTCCTCAACTCCAGACGCTCCCACATAGTATCCCGGCCATGAATGGATACCTGCATGCTATCCAGCCCGATTACCGAAGTCTCCATCGCCGGTACCAGTCCATATAAAGCATGCGTGCTCGGATAAGGTACCGCAAAACGATCCCCTACCGACAGCTTCCGTGGGAATAATAAAAGAAGGGTATCCTGTACAGCATCGTACTGAAACACACTATCTGCTCCAGGATAGATAAATCGCTCTCCCCGCTGCAAGTAATCAGGCCCAGTGCCCACTCCACTTATACTTGAAAAGTACTGCTCCCAGGCGATACGCCGACATGCTAATCCATTAATCAGCGTATCTCCCGTAACGGTCAGGGTTTGGTAGCCTTCGTGCCAGGCATCGTAGTAATCGTAAGTCCATTGGGCGCCCACGGGCGCGAAATCAGCCTGGGCACCACAGAATACGGGCCAAAGTAAACAGAGAATCGTCCGTTTGAATAGTTTCATATACGATCATACTCGTGAAATACAGAATGAAGTTGTCTAAGATTTTCTCGCCTTCAGCAGAAAACCTTAGACAACTTCAATAGTAAAATAAACAAAATCATTCACCAACGCCATGGCCTTTCTGTCCTTCAATTAACAAACCTGACAAAAACTCCCTCAGATCCCTTACCTTTACGCAAGGTGAAAAACCACCTTTCTAAAGGCTGGTCCACTTGCAAAATTGCGGACTCCTTTATACTTTATAAGTTAAACTTTTTCCTTTTTCACTTCAACCATTGAACATGCCCATCGTAGGAAACATTATCAAAAGAGGTATCAGCCTGGGCGAACGCCTGGAAGATCGTTTTCAGGCACAACCGCCTATTCATTACCAGCAGCGCACTTTGCGCCGTCTTTTGCGCAAAGCACAGCAGACCGCCTTCGGTCAGTATTATGACTTCAAAGATATACTGAAGAGTGAGGATATGATCGGAAGCTTTCAGCAGAACATTCCGGTCTACGATTACGACACTATGTATGAAAAGTGGTGGCATATGTCGCTCAACCAGGTCGAAAACGTCAGCTGGAAGGGTAAAATTAAATATTTTGCGAAAAGCTCGGGTACTTCTGGTGCCCCCAGTAAGCACATACCGGTCTCCGAAGATATGACGCGGGCGATGCGCCGCGCGGGGCTAAAAATGTTTCTGGCGCTCTCCAACTTCGACGTATCTCCCGATCTGTTTACCAAGGGAATGATGATGCTGGGCGGTACCTCCGACCTGGAAGACCAGGGTGGCTTTTTCGCCGGCGATCTCAGCGGCATCAACGCTAATAAGCCGCCTTTTTGGCTGCGACCTTACTACAAACCCGGCAAAGAGATCGCACGCATTAGTAGCTGGGACGAACGCCTGGCCGAAATCGTCAAACAAGCCCCCGATTGGGACATTGGCTACCTGGTGGGTATACCCTCCTGGCTCCAGCTTATGATGGAGCGTATCATTGAGGTGCACGAGCTCGAGACCATCCACGACATCTGGCCTAACCTGCAGGTCTGCGTACACGGGGGCATCCACTTTGAGCCCCTACGCAAAAGCTTCGAAAGCCTGATGGCCCATCCGCTGATCTATATGGACTCCTACCTGGCTTCGGAAGGCTTCATCGCCTATCAGGACCGGCCGGAGACACGCGCCATGCGACTGTTGCTGGGTAATGGTATCTTTTTTGAGTTTATTCCTTTTAATGATGAAAATTTTGACGCTAGTGGTAAACCGAAACCCGAGGCCAGGTCTTTATCTATTGACCAGGTCGAACTGGGAGTCAATTATGCCCTCATCATTACCACTTGTTCGGGTGCCTGGCGATACATGATTGGCGATACGGTCGAGTTCACGGATTTGGATCGTTCCGAAATCATTATTACCGGGCGTACCAAACACTATTTGAGTGTCTGTGGGGAGCATCTCTCGGTTGACAATATGAACCGTGGCGTGCAGGAAGTAGAGCGACAGCTAGGCGTAGCGATTCGGGAATACACCGTTGCACCAGTCGAAATCGATAGATTTCATGCCCATAAATGGTACCTGGGCGTCGACAAGGACTTATCGGCAGAAGCCGCCCGGCAAATACTGGATCAACACTTGCGGGTGGTCAATGAAGATTACGGTATAGAAAGAGACGCTATGCTACGTCCCCCCATCGTAGAAGTGATTCCCTTACCGCTGTTTTATGCCTGGCAGCGCGAGCAGGATAAACTCGGCGGCCAGAATAAATTCCCCAGGGTGATGCAGCAGGAAAAATTCCAGGTCTGGGAGCAATTTGTACAGCAAAACCGATAAAATATATGGATTTACTATGGCAGGGAATTAAAATTGGCCTTGTCCTCTGTTTCATGATTGGACCCGTTTTTTTTGCCTTACTCCAGACGGCGGTTGAAGAAGGCTTCCGTGCCGCCGCTATGGTGGGCGCGGGTATCTGGACCAGTGATATCGGTTATATCTTACTGGTCTATTTTGGGCTTACTTTCGTAAAACAATATACCGAAAGTGGCGAGGCTGAAATCTTTATCGGCATGGCGGGTACCATCCTATTTATCATTTTTGGTCTGGTCGCTTTATTAGTGCCGCCCAAGAACTTACTGCTACCCGACGATCAGCTATACCAACGCAACTCTTCCTATATCTCTTTGTACTTAAAAGGCTTTTTGTTGAACGTCTTTAATCCCTTTACCATCTTCCTTTGGATAGGAATTATAAGTACAATTTTGATTGATCAAGAACTAAGCAGCGGCAAAGCTGTTACTTTTTTTGTCGGCATTATTGCCACGGTGGTTATCACCGATCTGCTTAAGATTGTGCTTTCCAAGCGCATCCGCAAGATCATCCGTCCAAAGCACCTGATCTGGATCCGCAAAGGAACTGGTATCGCACTGATCACTTTTGGTGTTTTTCTGGCTATCCGGACAATGACCATTTTGTAGAATAAATCAACCATTCGAAATCACTATTGATATGAGTCAAAAATTCTATTCACTTTCCGTCGCTGATGTACAACGCGAAACTCCCAATGCCGTAACGGTACACTTCACCGTACCCAAAAACCTTAAAGAAGAGTTCAGTTATAAGGCCGGACAGTACCTCACCCTACGATTCTCCGTAGACGGGGAGGAAATGCGCCGGGCCTATTCTATGTCGAGCAGCCCGCTCGAAAACCACCTAGCCGTCACCGTCAAAGAAGTAGACGGCGGGAAAGTATCGCCCATGATCAATCGCCATCTCAAAGCGGGCGATCAGGTAGACGTCATGCCACCGGAAGGTCGCTTCACCGTAGTGCTGGATGGCGATAAAAGACGAAGCTTTTATTTTTTCGGCGCAGGTAGTGGCATTACGCCCCTGATGTCATTGATCAAAACCATTCTGGAAGAAGAGCCGCAGAGTTCCGTATTCCTTTTGTACGGTAACCACGATGAAGAAAACATCATCTTCAAAGATCATTTGGAAAAATTAGAAAAGCGCTACGAGGGCCAATTAAAAGTAAAACACACCCTGAGTCAACCCAAACGCGAAGCGACCAAAGGGATTGGTGGCTTGTTTAAAAAAGGGAAAATGAGCTGGTCCGGCGAAGTAGGACGTATTGACCAGAAAGCAGTCCAGCAATTTTTGGCGGGTCATCCGAACCGTACTAAAGAGACCTTTTACTTCGTTTGTGGTCCTACGGGGATGATGCAAACCGTGGAGCGCAGTCTGCTGGATCAGGAAATCCCTAAGAAGTCAATCAAAATGGAATACTTCACTTCGGCTACCGAGGAAAGTACTGCCGCCTCGGCTACCTCCCCTGGAGATTTTGATGCCGCAAAAGTAAAAGCACACCTGGATGGACAGGAAATAGAAATTGAGGTGCCTGCCGGTAAAACGATTCTGGATACTTTGATTGCGGAGCAACACGATCCCCCCTATTCCTGTACTTCCGGCACTTGCTCTTCCTGCATGGCAAAGCTGCTCAAAGGAGAGGTAGATATGGAGGTATCCCTGGCACTGGACGAAGATGAAATTGCCGAAGGCTATATCCTCACCTGTCAGTCCCGCCCCAAGACTCCCGAGGTAGAATTGACCTATGAAGTCTAGTGGCCCGGGGAATAAGTCTCTGAGCCACTAGTAGCCAAAAAGTAGATTAAGGTGCTCAATTATGAAGATTTGTAACATCATTTTAGGCTTATTTATACTGCTTCCCTTCTGGCTGCAAAGCCAGGCCGAAGGCGATAGCCTTTTTGTAAAGTCGCTTTTACTAAGTGATCGTACGGAAGAGACCAATGCGGCCTTCTCCCCGGAGGGCACCTACCTCTATTTTTCCCGAAAGGGCGCTATTTTCAATTTTGGTAAAAACAACAATCACGATATTTGGCGAGCCAAACGAGAAGAAGATTTGAGCTGGACAGCACCCGTTAATGCCGGACCTCTGTTGAACACCGCACAATCTGAAAGAGTTGTGAGTATCAACGGAAGTGCTGATCGGCTCTATTTCTCGCGTCGGCAAGGTAACAAAGAGGTACTTTTTGCTTCTCATAAAGTGGGAAGGCGCTGGGGAGGCGCCGTACCCGTATCCGTACCGGGCCTGGACAGCTTCGCCTTAATCAAAGCTTATTTTGTCAGCGCGGATGAACAAATTTTATTGTATTGTGCCGCCAAAAAAGATCAGGGTAAGGCCAACATTTATTATGCGCTGAAAAACGCCAATCAACAGTGGACCACAGCCAGTCGACTTCGGCTGCCCATACCCCGGGAGGGTGATGAATTGAGTGTCTTTCTGGCAGCGGATAATCGTCGTTTGTTTTTTGCCAGTAATGGTCCCAGCGGCGGTGCCCATTACGATTTATTTTACACCGAGCGAATCGGATCTTCCTGGCAAAAATGGTCTGCCGTCAAACCACTGGGGCCAGGAATTAATACGCCTGCTAACGAATATGGGTTTACAATGCCCCACTCCGGAGAAATTATTGCCTATATTTCGGACGTACGATCCGGTCAGGCAAAAATAATCTACGGCCAATTACCCCCCGGTTTTTTATCCGAATCCAACAAGTAACAATATATGGAATTCATCGACGAAGAGACGATTGACCAGATAGCCGTTCAGCTAGGCACCTCCGAAGCTACCCGAGAAGCAGCCGTGGAGGCATTACGCGAAGAACAACCCGTCTTACTCGCCTATCTTTTTTCGGAAAACTTTGAGGTTTTTCTCAATCGGGAGCGGGAATACGTCCTTTTTCTCGTTCTGGTGATCGTAGAATCGGTCAAGCACAAAACAGGACAAGCACTACCCGTAATCACCGAGGATATGCTGGGAGAAGTCGAAGAATCAAACTGGACCAAGATGCGAACCGTCAGTGCCCAACGCTTTCGAGAGCGCCTGGACGTCTTTTTCGAAGACACTACTCAGGAGGACCTGCTTGCCTTTGTCGAAGACGCCCTGATCGATGAAGAGGAAGGGCTATTGAGTAAAGAAGGTCGGGAGCCCATTTTCATCGTACTCAAATCGGTGATTGACGCCTTAGGCCGGGCCCAATAAAAACGGCCATCCGGCATCCGGATGACCATTCGTAATCAAATGTTCAGGGTATAATTATAAGGAAATTTCTTGTAGCTTTCCCAGTCGGGAATAGCTCTAACTCCGCCTTAAATATACATATTTAAATTTTACGCAACTGAAAAAGAACTCCAATTTTTAGTGGGTTTTCTGCATTTTACCTAGATTAGGAATGGGGCACTAATAAAGTATACAAGATTACGAAGATATTTTGCTGCTCAGTGAGGCGAAAAATGCAGGCGATGCAGCGCATCGACGAGGCTTTTTAACGAAACTGGGCGGCAAAAGAACAAGTAAAGCTGTGTAGTTTATTATTGACTCATTCCTTAGATAAATTCTTGTCTAAGAGTATATTTAAATCGATTCGTATGCAAAAACGCCGACAGTTCCTGCAGCAAATGACCGCCTTTGGCTTAGGCTCTCCTTTTCTCTTTCCCAAGCTGGATAAAATTTTGGCAGCAGCCGAAAACCGAAGTCCGAAAGAACTGGCCCGGGATGAAGCCTTCTGGGCTCAAGTCCGCAGTGGCTACCGACTCAAACCCGATTATATCAATCTGGAAAACGGCTATTATTGTTTCCTTCCCCAGGAAACGCTGGAGAACTATATTCATCACATAAGACAAGTGAATTATCAAGGCTCGTATTATATGCGTACCGTACAATGGGATAACAAACGCTACGTAGCGGAACAATTAGCAGAACTGGCCGATTGCGATCCAGAAGAAGTTGGCATCACCCGCAATACCACCGAATCGTTAGATCTTATCATCGGAGGACAACACTGGGAAGCCGGCGACGAAGCCGTCATGGCAGAACAGGATTACGGTGCGATGCTCGATATGTTTGAGCTACAGGCCCGGCGACACGGCGTCGTCAACAAGCGGGTTTCGCTACCCAATCATCCCACTTCCGACGCTGATATTGTCAACCTCTATGCCAATGCCATTACCGATAAGACCAAACTTCTGATGGTCTGTCACCTGGTAAATATTACCGGACAAATTCTACCCATCAAAAAAATCGTGGACATGGCACATGCCAAAGGAGTCGACGTAATGGTAGATGGAGCGCATGCCCTGGGACATATTCAGTTCAGTATGCGTGATTTAGGTTGTGACTATTACGGCGCCAGTTTGCACAAATGGTTGAGTGCACCGCTCGGTTCGGGCTTTTTGTTTGTCAAAAAGGAAAAAATCGCGGGAGTATGGCCACTTTTTGCAGAGATCAACCGCCAGCCAGATGACATTCAAAGATTAAACCATACCGGCACGCATCCGGTAGCAACCGACCTGGCCATACTAAACGCTTTGGAATACCATCACCGCCTTGGCGGCGAGCGCAAAGAAGCACGGCTCCGCTATATTCAACAATACTGGACCAGCAAACTTAGGGAAACCTCGCGGGTAGTCATTAACACCCCTGAAGATCCCAAAAGATCCTGCGCTATTGCTAACGTCGGCATCGAAGGGCTCGCACCTTCAGATTTAGCTAAAAAATTAATGGCGGAACACCGAGTATGGACCGTAGCCATCAACCGGCCCGGAGTACGTGGTTGCCGGATCACGCCCAATGTGTATACCACGACCAAAGAATTGGATAAATTTGTAGCGGCCATCAAATCAATAGCCGCCGAAGTATAAGCTAGTCGTCGTCGTCTAAGGTATCTGGATCCACGATATCGAACTCGTTATCATCGTTGGCATTTAAGGACAAGGCATCGACATCGTCATACTTTTCGGAGTAGTCTTCCAGGACATCCGTTTTCAGCATACCGTCCTCGAAGTCATCGTCGTCTTCGATGATGCGTTCTGCCCTAACCGAAGTCATTCGAATGAGATAATAAAACTCTTCCGTTTCAAAAGGCAATCCCATTTTTTTTTCGCCATCGCGATTGGTAAAGCTAACCAGATGGTGAGCGAATCCACGGGGATAGACCAGCTTGATCTGTTCCTTAACCGCATCGGTAAGCTTATCATAATCTTTTACGACTTTAGGTTTGCTCATATCTTCAGAGATAATTTAAGTTTAAAATAAAAAAGATTTCCCTATGGGGAAACCCTTTTTACCTAATATTTTTTATTGAAAATAATCAATTTTCACAATTGGAGAGGAAAAAACAGATTAATCCAATGTCTGTTTAATCTCAATAATTTCGTAGGCCTCAATGGTATCACCTACTTTTACGTCGTTGTAGTTTTCGATAGACAGACCACACTCCAATCCACTTTTCACTTCTCGTACATCGTCTTTGAATCGTTTCAGAGAAGCTAACTTACCATGTGCGCCTTCCTTGGTAGGATAGACCACGATACCATCGCGTATCAGGCGGACATGATTAGAGCGGGCAATTTTTCCATCTTTGACATATCCACCGGCCACGGTACCCACTTTGGATATCTTGAAGATATCGCGCACTTCAACTTCTCCAAGGATTTTCTCTTCTTTGGTAGGCTCCAACATCCCTTCAATCGCCATCTTGATCTCTTCGATCGTCTCATAGATGATGGAGTAGGTCTTAATCTGTACCCCTTCTTTTTCAGCCAATCGACGGGCATTGAGCGAAGGCCGTACCTGGAAGCCGATAATAATCGCGTCCGAGGCGGAAGCCAGCAGAACATCCGATTCGATAATCTGACCTACTGCTTTGTGGATCACATTTACCTGCACCGTTTCAACGGAGAGTTTGATCAATGAATCGGAGAGTGCCTCTACCGAACCATCCACGTCACCTTTAACGATCAGGTTCAACTCTTTAAAGGTACCCAGAGCCAGTCGACGTCCGATCTCATCCAGAGAGATCCGTTTGGCAGCCCGGTTGGCCTGCTCACGAGACAATTGCGCCCGCTTATTCGCCAGCTGTTTAGCATCCTGTTCGTTATCCATTTCCTTGAACAACTCACCCGCCTGTGGTGCGCCACTCAACCCTAAGACCAGAACGGGTTTAGCGGGACCAGCTTCTTTGATACGCTGTCCGCGTTCGTTCAGCATAGCTTTAATCTTACCGGCATATTCACCAGCTACGATTGGATCACTAATGTGCAGTGTACCATTTTGTACTAATATCTTGGTTACATAACCGCGACCTTTATCCAGCGATGCTTCTAATACTGCACCCTGAGCTGGACGTTTTGGATTGGCCTTTAGTTCTAACAGCTCTGATTCCAGCTGTACTTTTTCTAATAATTCAGGAATGCCCTGACCCGTTTTGGCAGAGATCTCTTGCGACTGATACTCTCCCCCCCAATCTTCTACCAGGATATTCATAGAGGACAACTCCTGCTTAATTTTATCCGGTTGCGCCCCTGGCTTATCAATTTTATTGATGGCAAAAACCATGGGTACCCCGGCTGCCTGGGCGTGAGAAATCGCTTCTTTGGTTTGTGGCATCACACTGTCATCAGCGGCCACAATGATAATGGCGATATCGGTCACTTTAGCACCTCTGGCCCGCATAGCGGTAAAGGCTTCGTGACCCGGAGTATCCAGGAAGGTAATCCCCTGGCCACTCTTCGTTTTCACTTCGTAAGCACCAATGTGCTGGGTGATTCCCCCCGCCTCACCACCGGCGACGTTTTCCTCCCGGATATAATCCAGTAAAGAAGTCTTACCGTGGTCAACGTGTCCCATTACCGTAACGATAGGGTTGCGAGCTTCCAGATCAGCGGGATCGTCTTCGAAATCGTCTTCGTCATCAATACTAATTTGCTCTTCCGCATTGATGAAACTCACTTCGTAATCAAATTCGTCGGCCACCAGTTCAATGACCTCGGCATCGAGGCGCTGATTGATCGATACAATGGTACCCAGGTTCATACAGGTAGTGATCACCTCGGTCACTGAAACGTCCATCAAGCTGGCCAACTCTGATACGGAAATAAATTCCGTCACTTCCAACTTGTTACTTTCCTGCTCCTGTGCAGCCTCGAGTTGCTCTTGTTTTTCCTTATGGCGATCGCGCTTATCGCGATTCAGTTTTGAACGCTTTTTATTTTTCCCGCCGCCCTGCAGGCGAGCCATGGTCGCTTTGATTTTCTCATCAATTTCTTTCTGAGTGACCTCTCTGACCTCATCGCGTTTTTTCGGTGTACGACGGCGTAGCTTATCGTTAGTAGGTCTTTCTCTGCGTTTGCGTTCTCCGCCACTGCTACTATTTGTTTCTACCGTGATACGTTTACGGCGACGCTTTTTACGCTCCGGTTGACTGGAAGGCTTTTTAGTATCCCCGGACTTAGCGGCAGGCGCATCGGCTTTTTTATCTTTGGCCTTTTCCGTTTTTTCTTTCTTTTTCTTCTTACGAGGGCGTTGAAATTTATCCAGATCAATCTTCCCTTTAATTTTCAGACCTCGTAGCTCCGGCGTTTTGGAACGCATCACATCCCCTTCTTTTTCTTTAGGGGAAGGCGTCTCTTCCGCTTTAGCGCTTTCTTCTTTTTCTTCCGTGGGTGGGGTCGTTTTTTCCTCGGCGACCACTTTTTCAGAAGGTGCTTCTTCTTTTGCCTCTTCTTTTTCCGGTTGGGGTTCGTCTTCCTTTTTAGGCGCTGGCGCTTCTGATTCTTTTTTAGCTTCGGGCGTTTCCGTTTTCGCTACCGGCGGCTGCTCTTCCTCGGAGGTTTGCTTTGCTTTAGGCGTTTCTTTTTTGGGTGCTTCCTCGGGCGTTTCCTTTCCCGCTCTTTTCTTCAGACTACTTCCCAGATCTATTTTACCCACTTTCCGCAAAGATATTTTTGGAGCGTCCGCTTTGACCACTTCTTCCTCTTTGGGGGTTTTCTCCGCTGCCTTTTTTTCCTTCTCAGCTGGCTGCTCTTTTTTCGCTGCCGGTTCTGCCTTGGCTTTGTCTTCGACAATGACCTCACTGGGCTCGTCCTTCTTGGAGCGAGACCCAATATTTATTTGGCGGGCTTTCTCTTTTATGTCAATAGACTTGCGGAACTCCTTCAATAACTCGTCGTACATCTCATCGGAGATTTTCGCAGTAGGCTTATTATCGATCTCAAACCCATTCTCGGTTAGAAATTCGACAATAGTGCTCGTCCCTACATTGAGTTCTTTCGCAATCTTTACTAAACGTTTCGCCATTATATTTTTTTAGTACTTAATCTGTGCTTTTCAGCTTATATCCCAAATAGCAGCTAATGACGTTATTCGTCAATGCTGCCAGATGTCAATCGTTTTAATTAAGGAAAAATAAAGTGATATTCAATTTTTTCCAAAAAACAGTGCAAAGATAAGGTAATTTGATCAATCGACTGTTTCTTACGGCTTTTTCTCTATAGTCCAACAACACAAACTTAAAGAAAAGAGTTCGTTTTGATCCAATTTTCCCCAAAAACTTTAGGGATTGAACCCTAAATGATCTCATTCGATCATTAAAAGTCTATTCCAGCCCCGTGCGAGGGGATTATTCTTCAAATTCTGCTGCAAAAATACCGATGATATCATCCACCGTCTCTTCTTCCAGGTCGGTACGACGCAACAACTCTTCTTTACTCAGGTTGAGCACACTTCTCGCCGTATCGCAACCGATAGATTTCAGCGAATCCAGTACCCAGCCTTCGATCTCATCGCGGAATTGATCCAACTCCACATCGTCAATCTCGTATTCCTCAACATTACGGAAGACATCGATTTCCAAATCGGTCAGTTGACTGGCCAACTTAATATTACTTCCCCCCTTACCAATGGCTAGGGAAACCTGATCGGGCTCCAGATAAACCTCCGCCCGACGTGTCTCCTCGTTCAGGTCGATCCGCGTTACTTTAGCGGGTGTCAGCGAACGCTGAATGAATAGATTGAGGTTATTGGTGAAGTTAACGATATCGATATTTTCGTTTTTCAGTTCGCGTACGATCCCGTGAATTCGCGATCCTTTCATACCTACACAGGCCCCAACCGGATCGATGCGATCATCGTAAGACTCTACCGCTACCTTCGCCCGTTCGCCAGGGATACGAACAATTTTACGGATACTAATGAGTCCATCTTCTATTTCTGGTACTTCCTGCTCCATCAATTTGGCCAGGAATCGCTCATCCGTACGGGACATGATGACCACTGGATTGTTATTTTTCATCTCCACCTTGGAGATCACGCCGCGTACCATATCTCCCTTTCGGAAAAAGTCGCCCTTAATCATTTCATTGCGGGGCAGCAGTAGCTCATGTCCGGTAGCATCATCCAGCACGAGAATATCGCGCTTCAGAATTTGGTGTACTTCACCAACGATCATCTCTCCTACCCGATCGACGTAGCTCTTATAAACTTCGTCTTTCTCCAATTCCATAATTCTGGAAATCAAAGTCTGGCGTGCCGCCATAATGGCTCTCCGTCCAAAATCAATTAATTCCAGCTGCTCATAACACTCTTCTCCCACTTCGTAATCTTCATCAATCTCCAGGGCTTCGGTAATGGATATTTGACTGCGGTCATCGGTTACCTCTCCGTCGGGAACGATCTCCCGAACACGCCAAAGCTCCAGGTCACCTTTTTGGGTATTCACAATGACATCAAAATTTTCATCTGACCCGTACTTCTTACGGATCAGCGTACGGAAGACATCCTCCAGTACGCGTACCATCGTGGGACGGTCTATATTTTTTCCGGTTTTAAATTCGGAAAAGGTATCTACCAGGTTCATATATCAGGTTTTTATACAGCTTGACTAAACGGCAGCCAAACTCATTTATTTTTTAAAAGATATTTTTACTATCGCCTTTTCAATCTGATCATAAGGGACTTCCAATTCTACATCTTCCTTTATCTTTTTCTTCCCTTGTTTCCTCGTTTTTTGAAAAGCTAGCGTGATCCCCTGATCATCGGCTTTGATGAGCTCTCCCTTGTGCTTTTTATTCTCCTCTTTCACATCTACTTCCAATCGACGGCCAATGTTTTTCTTGTACTGTCGCGGAAGCAACAAAGGGCGATCAACACCGGGAGAAGATACTTCCAGGGTATATTTCTCCCCCAGCCAATTCTCCTCATCAATGAAGGACTCCAGATAACGGCTAAGACGCTGACATTTTCGGAAAGTCATGCCCGAATCGCTATCTACAAACACCTGCAGCTTCTTATTAGCGGTATTGTAGTTCACTTCCACCGTAAAACAATCTTGGTAATCCGCTTCTTCGTACTTTTTCTCTAGTAAATCTCTTGTTTTTTCTTCAATCACCAGTTGTCACTTTTTTCGGGTCCGGCCCGGGTATCTACAAAAAAGAGGGAACCACCGGGTTCCCTCTTTTGCGTTTTTGCTTCATTCTAGGGCAAATATACGGATTTTATAAGTATAAAACCAGCCCCCGGACAACAGAATACGGGTCTGCATGTTATTATTTTTATAAAGTTGAGCCGAAAATTTGACAAATTGCGGCTTATCCTGTTCTTTACTGTGACAAAGGGTTTTGCCTCAAGCATACCAAATAAGGAATGGGGCATTAATAAAGTATACAAGACTTACGAAGATATTTTGCTGCTCAGTGAGGCGAAAAATGCAGGCGATGCCGCGCATCGACGAGGCTTTTTAACAAAACTGGACGGCAAAAGAACAAGTAAAGATGCGTAATTTATTATTGACTCATTTCTAAATCAACTATCATTCAAAATAAAACATAATGAAAAAACTATTTGCACTGCTGGTCTTCAACCTGATCTTCACCGGTCTTACCGTTTCTTACGCCCAGACAACGGCAGATAACATCTGGAAGTCACTCGCCAAGATCACCTTTGAAAAACAATACGATGAAATGCTCGGCTTCAAGGTCGATGTGCCGGTCTTCAGCGAACAGGTAAAGGGAATGGAAGGGGAAATCGTCGAAATAAAGGGCTATATCATTCCGGTAGAAGGATACAAAAACCATAAAGAGTTTATCTTTTCTGCCTTCCCCTATAATATGTGCTTTTTCTGTGGAGGCGCCGGTCCGGAGACGGTCATGGAAGTCTACGCTGCAGAAGCCATTAAATACACCGCCGAACCCATCATCATCCGCGGTAAACTAGAATTGAATGATAGCGATATCAATCGTCTGATCTACGGCTTGCAGGATGCCACTTTCGTAAAAGAAGCACAGTAGTCTAGCGCTATAGACCAGGCGGTTTCCAGCTCGGGAGACCGCCTGGTCAATACACTTTCTTAGGTTAAGACGGTCGAGTTCATCAATTCTTCAATTTCAGCTGCTTCAATGGGAATATTTGCTGAGAGATCCACCGGGCCTTCATCGGTTACCCAAATGTTATTCTCCAAACGAATACCAATCTTTTCTTCCGGTATATAGATTGCGGGCTCGCAAGTGAACACCATACCAGCCATCAGCGGATCATAAACATTAGCTAAGTCGTGTACGCTCAGGCCCAGATGATGAGAAATGCTGTGCATACAGTATTTCTTGTAAAGAGGATAGGCCGGATTCTGATTGGCTAAATCGCTTTTCTTGATCAATCCCAGGTCGACCAGAGCACTTTCCAATAGCTTTCCGACTTCTTTTTCGTAATCTTCTAGTAAAATACCCGGTACTAACAATTGTTTGGCTGCCTGCAAAACGCCTAAAACACCATTATAAACGGCCCTTTGCCGTTCTGTAAACCTCCCACTTACCGGAAGTACACGGGTAATATCAGCCGCATAGTTCGCGTATTCTGCGCCCATATCCATCAACAAAAGATCTCCTTCCCGACAAACTTGATTGTTTTGGGTATAATGCAAAATACAGGAGCGGGCACCACTCGCCACGATCGGCGGATAAGCATGGCCACTGGCCCGTCGTCTGATAAATTCGTGGGTGATTTCTGCTTCCAATTCGTACTCATATTTACCCGGCTCAACAAAGGACAAAATCCTTCGAAAAGCGGCTTCTGTTATATCAACCGCCTCCTGGATCTGATTAACTTCCAAGGGGTGCTTGACCATCATGATTTTCCTCAGTAGTGGTTGAGCCCGATGAAATTTATGCGCCGGGTAGTTAGACATGAGTTGCCTGGCTTCTCTTTTATTTTTTAATTCTACGCCATCTGACGGCATCGGCCGCTCTTCAATATTGACATAAATACGCTTGGCCAGCGTGATCAATTCGTGCAGAACAGGCTGCATCTCATCCAGCCAAAACACCTTTTTGATGCCGGATATTTCACTGGCTCTTTGTCGACTCAACTGGTTACCGTGCCAAATGCGCTGAAACGGATCCGTACGCCGGATGAAGGCCAACTCGCGATAACCATCTTTTACACAATCGGGAAATAAGACGACTACCGTCTCCGGTTGATCCAGGCCACTCAAGTAAAAAAGAGCGGCATCTTGGTGAAAGGAATGCCAAATGTTGCCACTGCGGGGGAGCTGATCATTTGAATAAAAAATAGCGATGGAATCGGGCTGCATTTTCCGCATGAATCGCTGCCGGTTCTGTTCAAAAAGTCGGGAAGGTATAGCTTGGTATCTCATCAGATTAATAGGCTTTTTCTATCGGTTAAAGTCAGGGCATTCAAATCAGGTCTATAATAGCCATTATTGACCAACACTGGCTGCAAAAATGCAAAAATTAAAGGCACGTCGCTTTATGTAAGGTTAAAAAAGCATCCCATTAACATCTTTTGTCCGGTATTTTACGTTGAATTACTGTATTTTGAAACGTACGTTTGCCTAAACAAATACGAATCCGCAAGCGTTGCGCAAATATTTGAAGAGCACATGAAATTAGAAATGAGAAAATTTGGATTTTTTACCCTACTGCTTATCATGAGCAGCCAGGTAATTTATGCACAAGTGTTTACGGAAAAAAGAGGGAAAACGGTCATTGATGGTTTACCATACGAATATATGATCGACGAATGTGGTGACACCATCATTATGGCTAGCCTGGACGATATGTCCATCTCTTCTATGCGGACCTTCGATAGTCCGGATGATTTAAAAACCTACCGCCGCTACCGCCGCTATGCGTATAAGGTTTATCCTTATGCCAGCGAAGCCATCAAAATATTCCGGGAAGTCGAATACGCAACCAATAACATGAAAAATCGCAAACGGCGTAAATACATTCGACAGTTACAAAGAGATTTGAAAGATGAATTTGAAGACCCCCTCAAGAAACTGACCAAAACGCAGGGGATGATTCTTTTCAAAATGATTGAGAAAGAACTGGACACTTCTATGTTTGACCTACTGAAGGATTTGAAAGGAGGACTGTCTGCTTCTTATTGGGGTACGCTCGGACGTCTTTACGGACATCACCTAAAAGATGGATACGTCAGAGGTGAAGACGAGATACTCGATCTGGTGCTGGACGACCTGGACGTCTCCTACGAGCTGCCGGAAAATTATGGTCAAAGAAACAAGGGGAACGGCCATGAATAAGAATAATCTTCTCGTTGTTCTTTTTTTATTAATGATCGTGGGCGCAATTTACTTTTTTAGCCGGGCGGTAGAGGAAGTCCTATACCCTGAATCTTCCGTCCCTATGAGATACGAGGAAACGACACCCGAAGCCGCTACTATCGAACCCGCTCCGCCACCCGAACCACCTACACCGGAAGAGAAAGCGGCACGACGGGAGTTAAGGGATGGCCGCATTATGCCCGGTACGGCAGCCGATAAATTACTGAATTTCCTGCTGAGTGGAAAACGAGACTTTTCCCGCGAGCTCTACGAATTGAGGTTCCATCAGTTTGATGCCCAACAGACTCCGACCGACAGCCTGGTCCTGGAGTTAGAACAATTAGCCCGAATACTGAATGCTTACCAGGGCCTGGAACTGGAGATCGCTTCCCATACCAGTGGGACGGGAAGCCTGAAGAGCCAGCGCAGTATTTCAGAAAAAAGAGCCGACCAAATCAAAACTTTCCTGGGATCGAAAGGGGTAGCAGATAACCGTATAAAAACCATCGGCTACGGAGCTAGTTACCCCATAGCCGATAGCGATACACCACGCGGTCGTCAGATGAACCAGCGCGTAGAGATTATCATCAGTCGTTTATAATCCCGCTTTCGCTGAAATTTCCAGCATGCGATCGATACAGGCACGACCCTCTTCAATAATCCAATCCGGCAAATGAATCTCGGGCTGCTCATGCTCCATACACAAGTAAAGCTTTTCCATTGTATTCCGCTTCATATGCGGACACTCGTTACAGGCACAAGTATTATTCGGTGGCGCCGGGATAAAAGTTTTGTCCGGTGAAGCTTTTTGCATCTGGTGAATAATCCCTACTTCCGTCGCCACAATAAAGGTATCGTGGTCGCTATCCTTAGTGAAATTCAGCAGACCGGTAGTGGAGCCAATAAAATCGGCTTTCTCCAATAAATGCGCCTCACACTCCGGGTGGGCAATAAAAGCGGCTTCGGGATGGCGCTGCATCAACTTGGTAATCTTCTCCGCTGAAAAGATCTCATGTACCATGCAGGTACCATTCCAGAGTACCATCTCCCGTCCGGTCTTTTTCTTCAAATAAGCGCCTAGATTTTTATCCGGGGCAAAAATAATCGGCTGATCTTCTGGAATACTATCTATAATGTGTACCGCATTGGTAGAGGTACAGCAAATATCCGTCATGGTCTTCAATTCGGCGGTACAGTTGATATAACTCACTACCACGTGATCGGGATACTTCTCTTTAAAAGCTCGAAATAAGGGAGCAGGAGCAGAATCAGCCAGTGAGCACCCCGCTTTCAGGTCAGGTAATAAGACCTTCTTACCCGGGTTGAGAATTTTTGCAGTTTCTGCCATAAAATGCACGCCAGCAAAAACGATTAGTTCGGCGTCCGTTGAAGCCGCTTTTTGCGATAAGCCCAAACTATCACCAATATAATCTGCGATATCCTGAATGTCAGATTCCTGGTAATAATGCGCCAAAATAATGGCGTTTTTCTCTTTTTTTAGCCGCTCGATTTCCGCACGTAAATCCAAGGTTGGATCCACATCAATATCCAGATACCCCTTGGTTTCCAGATTTTTTTCGGCGATAGCTACAGTATCCATATGTTTTATATTTATTGTTTGTCTAATGGTTTCACAAGTAAGAAACTCCTCCCGTTTTATACCTAAGTAAGTGTTCAATATTATCTATACCTTATTTCAGACCCTTTTGGGCTTCCACTGCGTTAAAAAGCCTCGCCGACGCGCTGCGTCGCCTGCGTTTTTTGCCTTGTTGAATCCCCAAATTGCACTGAACTAAACTTATACATAATCTCGAACACTTACTTACTTAATAAAATAACGGAAATAAGGTTGAAATAGTTCACTTAGTTTAGTATTAAAACTAAGTTAATTTTTCATCCTTTGTAAGCCTGCCTTAGCCGCCATATGCAAGCTATTCCGATAAACTTCCGCATCGGCATCCAGGCATCGGTCGAAATAGATGGCTGCCTCTTCCAGTTGTCCTCTCTCTTCAAATATCAATCCCATTTGGAGCACTGCATTACAGGCAAAAAAGTAACCATCCGCTGCTCCCCGGTGATAAACCGCGTTATAATAAAAAAGAGCTTTACTCCAATTTTTCATTCCATGATAAATTCGTCCTTTCCGGTAGTCCAGCTCCAGCTGCTCGTAATTTTGTGTTAAGGCACCTTTTTTCACCTTTTCCAAAGCCTGTAAGGCCTGCGCAAAATACCCTCCATCAAATAGCAGTCGTGCCTTAAGCAGTTGGGGATGCGGTACAAAGTCTAGTTGAGCTGCCCAGGAGGCATCTTTGTCTCGACCACTAGCCTCTGTCCCCTTACTTTGGACGAGCGACATTTGGAAAAGATAGGTCTGCTGGTCCTGATTGAGCAATGCGCACCAGGCCAGGCGATGATGGGCTGCTTTAACATCCTGCCTTCCCTGATATCGCTCCAGGAAATATCGAAAGTGAGGGGCAGCTGCCGGGTCTAGCTTACGCAAAAGAGCACTTCCCAAATCAAATTCCATAATCGGAAAATACTGCCAGCCGGAACGCCGTCGCGCTATCCTCAAAACCCGGATTGCCTCGTCGTTATTTCCCGAGCGAAACGCCACTTTTGAGTAAATAAATGCTTTAAAAACCTGTTGTCCTGCCGTTTTAGCCATGGGAGCCAATAAGCGCCAGGCATCCTGATAATCCCATCCGATATACACCAACAAATAACTATATAATAAGCGGCTTTCCTCCTGTAAAAACAGCGTCGAAGCCTGCTTATCTTCCAGACACTTCTCCAGGTCTTTTCTTCCTTGTGCAATAGACCCTTCCAGTCCCGAAAGTAATCTTACCCCCCACTGGTATTGATCCGGTACGGTACCTACCAGGGCTTTTAAGATACCCAAATCTTTGTAGTTAGGTGCAAATTCCGGGTGGGCTTCAACATTTTCTTCCAACAATTGAAAAGCCTTCTTCACATCCAGGAAACCCGACAGGTAATCACCAAATTGAAATTTCAAAAAGGCCCAGTGCAAACGCACATCTGCCTGTGTGTACAGATACCAGGGACTCTCGACGGGTCCTTCTTCTAATAAATGCAGCCGCAGGTTGCGGTTTTTCTTTAGCGACTTATAAACATCTTCCCGATCACTGGCGTAAATCTGCAAAAAATCGTAGTAGTCCTCCAGGTGAATCCGCGCCAGATTATCAGGCTGGTGGACCGCGAGCGCCTCCAGGCTTTTAGCGGCTGCGGGTAAATCGAGGTCCATAATCTGTCGATAGGCCGCTTTAATCTCCCCATTATAATCAAAGGAATATTTAGCAAAGCCGGACTCTGCTATACCCAAAAATACCAGGGTACTCAAAAAAAAGAGTCGACTCCGGAATCCGGAACCAACTCTTTTTTTACTTGTACCCCTAAGCGAAGTAAGCTGAGCATCATACCAGCGTCCCCAAAGGCGCTGTGAATCGATCTCCCTGCTTTTGGCAGACCGATAAAAAGATTGAACTATAATTACTGCCCAGCTAAGCATGGCTAAGTGCTTATGCTTTTTCTTCACTGGGCTCTGCCTTTCCGGCAATTACGTCGTCTACTAAAATACGACCGCAGTGCTCACAGGCAATAATATTTTTTTGCAAACTAATTTCCAGCTGAATTTGAGGCGGAATCCGGTTGAAGCAGCCACCACAAGAATCGCGCTCTACCGTAACCACGCTAAGACCATTCCGATAGTTATTACGGATACGATCGTAAGGCTTGAGTAGGCGTTCTTCAATCTTGCCGCGGGCTTTTCCCGCTTTTTTACTTAAGTCTTTTTCCTGCTTATCGGTTTTGGAGATAATATCCTCCAATTCCTTCTTTTTGATCTTGAGATCCTTTTGTTTCTTTTCGATCCGCTCTTCCGTTACAGCCAGTTTATCTTGCTTAAGTCGCGCTTCCTTAGAAGCCTGACCGATTCGTTTTTCTGCCAGCTGAATATCCAGACGCTGCATTTCGAGCTCTTTGACTAAAGCTTCGTACTCGCGATTATTTTTCACATTATCCAACTGCGTCGAGTAGCGCTCCATCAGTGATTGTGCCTCCTGAATGGTCGCCTCGTGCTTGGAGATAGTGTCCTCCAACTCATCAACAGATCCCTGAATCTTCGCCCTACGACTTTCCAGACCGGCAATTTCATCTTCCAGATCCTGCACCTCTACGGGGAGTTCTCCACGCAGGATGGCAATTTCATCTAATTGGGAGTCGATTGTCTGGAGCTCGTATAAATTCTTTAGCTTTTCGGCAACTGTCAGTTCCTTGGCCATTTATTTAAGTGATTTTGTGATCAATTGATATTCCTACCGGGCACCGCTTGAAGCAGGCTCTATTTAAACAACATAGGAAACGGGATTTGTTCTAATCGCCGTTTCATAAACCGCAAAATTACTAAATTTATTGGATAAAAGCTCCTTTAATAAGGGAATAGTGAACTGTTCACTCTCAAAGTGCCCAATATCGGCAATAATTAACTGCTCATCGGCATCAAAAAATTCGTGGTATTTATAATCGGCCGTGATAAAGATATCGGCCTGTGCCCGCAGAGCGGCCGGGAGTAAAAAACCACCGGCACCACCACAGAGAGCTACCTTTTGGATAGGTTTGCCCAACAAGGCGGTATGTTTAACGCAGTGGGTTTGCATCCGTTCCTTCAAAAAGTGTAAGAAGTCCAGCTCCGACATTGGCTCCGTAAGCTGACCCAACATTCCGCTACCAATCTGATCATTTTTGTCCTGTACGTCCAGGGTACTGATCCCGTTTTTAGCGAAAGCCGAAACGGCCCGGCGAAAATCGCTTACCTGCCCGGCAGCCACGCTGGCCCGCACCTCATACTGATCGGGATTTACCAAAGGTGTTACCACTGCGGCAGCGCCCTGGAAAGACTGATCGGCCTTTCGGACCGCTTCCAGGTCGGAAGCATCAATCTGGAAACGGAGCTGCAGCAAATTTGCTTTTGGGGAAAGAATACGCGTATTGTTCAGTCCTAGCCTTTCGGCAAAACGAGCATTTACCCCCTGACGGTATACATTGTCCAGGTTGGTATGAATCGCATAAATAGCAATGTCATTTTTAATCGCTTTCAACAGAGTCCGCTCCACGTAATTGCGGCCCGTTATTTTTTTTAGCCCCCGAAAGACAATCGGATGGTGAGCCACCACCAGGTTACAGGATTTGGCGATTGCTTCGTCAATAATGGCCTCCGTAGAGTCCAGACAGGTCAGCACCCCGGTCACAGCTGCGCTAGCGTCGCCGCAGATAAGCCCGGCATTATCGTAACTCTCCTGATAGATCGGTGGTGCGATACTTTCGAGATGGTTGATGACTTCTTGGATATTTGGCATATTATTTAGTATTAGACTTTTTGGGATACAGGCAGGCAGATGGAATTACTGACCCTTAATTTTCGTTTCGATATTAGTAGTCGAATAGCCCTTGACAAAGTCCAGGGTTTTGACTACTCCGCCTTTCGCCAGGACGGTGTCTGCTCCAACAATTTCTTCTATTTTATAATCGCCGCCTTTAACCAACAAATCGGGTTTAAGGTGACGGATCAATTCGGCGGGGGTATCCTCTTCGAAGATAACTACAAGATCGACGAATTGCAGACTGGCCAACATGTATAGGCGCGTCTGTTCATCCTGAATGGGTCGATGATCCCCTTTCAAGCGCCCGACGGACTCCGTTCCATTCAAACCGATGACCAACTTATCCCCCAATTGACTGGCCTCGGCCAGGTAATGAAGGTGTCCGTAGTGCAGAATATCGAAACAACCATTCGTAAAGACCACTTCCTGGCCCGTATCCTGCCAGTATTTCACCTTTTTTTGGGCGACAGCCCAGTCTCCCAACTTAGCTTGTATATCAGGGATTGGAAACATCCGTTGTATTTTTTGCATGTGCAGGTTGATACCCCTGATTGATAAAGGGCAGCAAGAGTAAAGAAATCAGTCCAAAAATAGCACTCGCACCAATCTGTACCGTAATGAAGGCAATCATAGCATAAGAAAAACTATCGGGGCTACTCACACCGTATATTCCCAGCGCTACCTGCACCAGAAAATGATAAGACCCCATTCCGCCCGGGGTGGGGATAACAATTCCCCAACCACCGAATACAAAGGTAACTAGTCCGACTAAGGGAGACAAGTCACTGGTAGGCTCGTAAGCAAAAAAGCAGAGGTAATTAAGTAGATAATACATCAGCCAAATATTGATGCTATGCAGCAGAAAAAGCCAGGGGCGATCCAGTTGACGCACGGTTGCTAATCCCTCTACGAAACCTTTTAAGATGCTAACGATCTTTTGGTAGATTCGGGTCTGTTCCAGTTTTTTCCTGAAAAGGAAGAAAAGCGCAACCGATATAAGCAGTGCAATGGCACCCGCAACCCCTAATTTAATCAGCGTACTCAGATCGAGCAAATCGCGTACTGCAGACCAAATCTGTCGGTACTGCAGGATTAAGGCCAGGACCGTGACGATCAGGATGCTAAGCACATCTATAATTCGATCGACCACGATCGTACCCATCACTTTTTCGACCTCAATTTTCTCATAGCGGGCCAGCACTCCCGCCCGGGCGACTTCACCGATCCGTGGGATTCCCAGGTTGGCAAAGTAACCAATCATAATGGCGCCCAGACCATTGACAAACCGGGGTTGAAAGCCCAGGGGGCGAATCAACATGTGCCAACGCGCTGTCCGACTCAGATTACTTATCATAAAAAGCAGGATCACCATCAGTAACCAAAAGTAATTCGCATTCGCAAAGTCGGTCAGTACCTTATCGATCAGGCTGCAATCTTCGGCAGGAATACCATCCAGCGCACACTGCGCCTGATAAGCTTTATTCTGGCTCCGGTAGAGTAGATACATAATACTCAAACCCAGGCTCAGAAAACCCAGAAACTTTAGGAGATTGCGGATGAATGTCTTCAAGGTACTATTGGTTAGTGATGGTATTCTGTTCGTCGACAAAAACGACCGAAGGTACAAAGTTTTTTGCTTCTTCGGGCTCCATATAGCCGTAGGCGATAATAATCACGACATCACCTACCTCCGCTTTGCGGGCCGCAGCACCGTTCAGGCAAATGACACCTGATCCCCGCTCGCCCTTGATGATGTAAGTTTCCAGCCGTTCTCCATTATTATTATTCACCACCTGCACCCGTTCGCCTTCCTGCAGATGAGCTGCATCCATCAAATCCTCGTCGATGGTAATACTCCCCACGTAGTGCAGGTTCGCTTCCGTGACGCGTGCCTGGTGTATTTTAGATTTAAACCGTTGTATCAACATAGCTCTAATTCAGTTTTTGTGTTTGGTTTGGGTCGGTCCACTATTGGGACGAAAAACTTCGGTGCTCGTCACCGTTGGTAGAAACCTTGCAAAGGCAATTATGGTTGAGTAATCCTTATTTGTTAGGCCTTTAGTAACAGATTGTCAATCAAGCGAACCTTTCCCGCCCAGGCCGCTACACAGGCCACTAATGGCGAATCGGTATTGCCAGGTCTGGGCTTTTGCAGGGTATGAGCGTGTACGATGGAGAAATACTCTGGCCGAAAGCCTGCGGCCCGGAGTTGCTCAAGGGCACTGGCTTCAATTTCAGGAATAGTGTGCTGCCCCATTTTATTTTTAGCTTCCTGCAGACTAGCATAAAGCAAGTTTGCCCTGGCGCGAAAATCAGCACTTAACCGAAGGTTACGAGAACTCATGGCCAAACCATCGGGCTCCCGGACCGTAGGCCCCATAACGAGATCTACCGAACGGGCTTGCTCCGCGATCATGCGACGGATAATCGCAAACTGCTGATAATCCTTCTGCCCCATAAATACTTTATCCGGGCGGGTAATATCCAACAGTCGGCTGACCACCTGCACGACTCCAGCGAAATGGCCTGGCCGGAACTCCCCCTCCAGCACCTGATCTAAGCCTCCTAGATCGACTTGGGGGCTTTGATCCCGTCCCTGGGGATATACCTCTTCCTCAGCAGGCATAAACAAAATATCGCAGCCTCCATGGTCCAGTGCCTCTTGATCCTCCGCTGGCGTCCGCGGATATTTATCCAGATCGGCAGTTTCATTGAACTGAGTAGGATTAATAAAAATACTACAAATGCTCAGGTCGGTTTGCGCTCTGCAAAGCGCTAGCAAAGAAAGGTGCCCGGCGTGTAAGGCCCCCATGGTGGGGACAAAGCCCACGCTACGTTGCTCTTTTTTTTGCGAAAGCACAATTTTTTGCAGCAAATCAGCCTGTCGGATAATAATCATACATCAAGGATTAAAAAGCGGGCACAAAAGTAGTATAAATCGTCCAATTTGGGTCACAAAAAAGTCGTTAATTGCTTGTTTATAGGGTTTTTATCCGTAAAATTCCTTATTTTTGCACATCGAATTTAGAAAAGGATAGTTCTTTTAAGAGAGATACTTCCATTTCGCATAGTTACAAATTGTATTTATTAACTAGGCCTTTTATATCGGCCTTATACACTGCCAGCATTTATGAGTAAAAATAAAGTGTTGATTGTTACGCAAGAAATGCAGCCTTATACCGCGCTTACTGAAATCGCTGAAATCGCCAGAAAACTGCCCCAGCATATTCAAGATAATGGAATGGAAATCCGGGTACTCATGCCCCGCTACGGCACGATTAATGAACGCAGACACCGCCTGCACGAGGTAGTGCGTCTCTCCGGAATGAATATTATTGTCGACGATGATGATTATCCACTAATCATTAAAGTAGCCTCTCTTCCCGAGGCCAGAATGCAAGTTTACTTTCTGGATAATGAAGACTTCTTCAAGCGTAAATTCTTATTTGAAGATGAAGATGGAAATGCTTTCGAAGATAATGCCGAGCGCTCCGTATTTTTCTGTAAAGGGGTATTGGAGACGGTTAAAAAATTCGGTTGGCCGCCAAATATCGTGCATTGCCACGGATGGCTCACCAGCTGGTTACCCATTTATCTGAAGACCGCATATAAGTCAGAACCTTTATTCCAGCAAGCTAAAGTAATTTACTCTGCTTATGGTGAAGGACATGAGACTAAATTGGCAGATGATTACCTGGAGAAAGCCACGATCAACAACTTATCCACGGATGAGTTGAAAGCCTATAAGAATGGATTACAAGAAGGAGCGATCAGCTTTTCAGATGCGGTAATTAAGGGTAGCACAGCTCTAAGTGATGAGGTAAACAAAGCTATCGAAGCCACTGACGTTCCGGTTCTGGAGCATCCTGGCGAAGATTACCTGTCTGCCTACATGGATTTTTACGCCAACTTACTAGGCGAAGAAGAAACTGCTTAAATTGCTCTCACGTTTGGGCTTCCGGCCCGGTTGGTCAAGGATATTACTATTGAAAGATATTCTCACTAGTCATCGTTGACCAACCAACTTTTCTTTCTACTTTTGCGTCTCTTTGAAAGACAAGATCAATAATACCCATTTATCACAACCAATTCTTGATATGAAGGATCTAACTTCGTGGCTGCTTTTTGTGCTTTCTGCGCTCGTTCTATTGTTTACGCAATCCTGCAACGACCCCACCACGCTGGGCTCGGAACTGCTGGAAGACGATCGCACCCAACTCAGTTTTTTTGATACCATTACTATGGAGTTGGTTCAGGAGGCAGGCGAGCCCGTATTGATTACCTCCACCTTGAATTCTTACCCATCCTACCTCTTTGGTAAGATGCGGGATCCGATCTTTGGAACCAGTTCCGCTGAGATTTTCATGCAGCTACAACCCTTCGAAGGGGATATCCCTACTCTGGGAACTGGATATGTTATTGATTCCGTTGTATTAGCCCTACCCTATTCCCCTGATTTTTACTACGGTCGAATAGCGAGCTTTTTTGATTTAGAGGTACGTCAACTTTCCGAAGTCGTTTCCAGTGAAAGCAATTACTTATCCGATACCACCTTTGCCAGTGAAGATACGCCCCTGACGACCGCCAGCTATCGACCCCGATTTGATTCCGTCACCTATGTCAACTATTTCGGTACAAGCCGAGGGGATACCACCGAAGCCAATATGCTACGTATTCCGTTAAGCAACCGATTCGGAGGTAGTCTCCTCACACTCGACTCCGCTACCCTGGTGGACGAACAAGCTTTTCTGGATGCTTTTCCGGGGCTTCACCTTAAGCCTACTTCAACTGGTGCAGGGATAGCTGCCTTTGACATCGACAACCCACTAACGGGTATATACATTTACTACCATATTGATAATACCTACTATCAATATCAGCTCCGTATCAACACGGGTATTCTGCGTTATTCTGCCCAGAACAATGATATCAGCGGTACTGTCATTGAACAGGTAATTAATGGCAGCGCACCCGAAGAAGCCGAAAATACCTTTTTCACGCAGGGCATGGCGGGTCCCGTATTCCGGGTTGAATTCCCACATTTAAATCAACTCAGAGACAAAAACATTGTGGTCAACAAAGCAGAGTTGGAAATGCGTATTGGAAGTATTCCGAATGATTCTTCTGATGTTTTTCTGCCCGCTGAGCAACTTATACTTACCTACCGCAACGAAGACGGGCAACAAGTTTTGATTGACGACGTTTTAATAGCGCCTAATATTGAAGATCAATTTGGGGGAGTCATTATTGATGCCCCCGGTGAAGAACCTGATATCTACCGGATGAACTTTGGCACCTATCTTCAAAAAGCAATTGACGGGGTAGCACCTTCTACGATCTACGTTGCCGTAGCATTAAAAGGATACAATGCAGAAAGAAGTATTATCTACGGCCCGGATCATCCAACCTACCCTATCCAACTCAAGGTATCGGGGACTGTTTTAGATAATTAATCCAAAAAGGAAAGACATGTGTGGAATAGTAGCCTACTTAGGTCCTGATCAAGCTTATCCAAAATTGATTAAAGGCTTACAAAGGCTGGAGTATAGAGGATATGATAGCGCAGGTATTGCTTTGCTCCAGGACGGAGCCGTTAGCCTCTATAAGAAGAAAGGTAAAGTAGCTGATTTAAAAAAATATGCACAGGACTTAAAAAAGGAGGCTACCATTGGCATTGGCCACACTCGCTGGGCTACCCACGGCGAACCGAATGACAATAATGCTCACCCACACCTGTCTAATAAAGGCCAAATTGTCCTGGCCCATAACGGTATCATCGAAAATTACGAATTACTTAAGCATGCCTTGCTCAAAGAAGGTTATACTTTTAAGAGTGATACCGACACCGAAGTCCTGGTCAACCTCATTGAAGCGATTAAAGAAAAAGAGCAGGTTGATCTGCCCGAAGCGGTGCGAATTGCCCTAACCCGGGTGGTGGGGGCCTTTGCGATCGTAGTGATGGATCTGGCCGCTCCAGATATGATTGTAGGTGCACGTAAGGCTAGCCCCCTGGTGCTCGGTATAGGGGAAGACAGTTTCTATATGGCCTCCGACGCTACCCCCATTATTGAATATACCAACAAGGTCATTTACCTGAATGACGAAGAAATTGCCGTCATCAAGCGGGATGGGTCTTACGCCGTCAAAACCATTAGTAACGAAGTCCAACATCCCTATATTCAGGAGCTGGACATGAAAATTGAAATGTTAGAGAAAGACGGCTACGACTACTTTATGCTCAAAGAAATATTCGAGCAACCCAACACGCTGAAAGATTGTATGCGAGGCCGGGTAAATGCCGACGAAGGCTGGGTTAGACTGGGCGGGCTGGAAGAATTTGGCAATAAACTCGCCAACGCCGATCGAATCATCATGGTGGCTTGCGGTACTTCCTGGCATTCCTGCCTCATCGGTGAATATCTATTTGAGGACTTAGCCCGGATTCCCGTTGAGGTAGAATATGCCTCTGAGTTTAGATACCGCAACCCTATCCTTACGGAAAATGACGTGGTTATTGCTATCTCTCAATCCGGGGAAACGGCCGATACCCTGGCAGCTATCGAAATTGCAAAGGAAAAAGGAGCCTTTGTTTACGGTATTGTTAATGTAGTCGGTTCTTCCATTGCACGCCTGACCGACACCGGTTCTTACATTCATGCCGGACCAGAAATCGGCGTCGCTTCTACCAAAGCCTTTACTGGCCAGGTGACCCTACTTAGCCTGATGGCCCTACTACTGTCTCAGGAAAGAGGCAAAATTAGCAGCAATTATTACCGCCTATTGGCCGCCGAGCTGGCCACCATCCCTAAAAAAATCGAACAAGCGCTGGCCCAGGATAGGCTGATTCGTTTTATCGCCGAAGAAATAAAAGATAGCACCAACGCGCTTTACTTGGGACGGGGTTACAATTTCCCCGTGGCACTGGAGGGTGCTCTGAAATTAAAAGAAATTTCGTATATTCACGCCGAGGGATATCCCGCCGCTGAAATGAAACACGGGCCCATTGCTCTAATCGATGAGGAAATGCCCGTAATTGTTATTGCCACCAACAAGAGTTCCTACGACAAAATCGTAAGTAACATCCAGGAAGTAAAAGCTCGCAAAGGCAAGGTTATTGCCATTGTACCCCAGGGTGACCAAACAATCAGTGGCATAGCAGACTACACGATAGAGATTCCGGAAACGGAGGAGCCCCTATCACCGCTTTTATCGGTCATTCCGCTCCAACTACTCTCCTATCATATTGCTGTACTGAGAGGCTGTAATGTGGATCAACCACGAAACCTGGCCAAATCGGTAACAGTAGAATAATTTTTTTGATTGACACTTAACGCATTTATTGTATGGCACATAATATGGAGTATAACTCCGAAAAAGATACACTCATTATTCCTGAGTATGGTCGTAATGTACAGCAGCTGATTCAGCACGCTAAAACGATCGAAAACGATGATGAAAGGCAAGCCTTTGTGGAGCATATCGTTGAATTGATGATGCAAATGCACCCACAAAATCGCAACCTTGATGATTACCGGGACAAAATGTGGCGACACGTTTTTCGCATTGCTGAATTCGACCTTAATGTTATGCCCCCCAACGGGCATCAACCATCGGCCGAAGAAGCCTATAAGAAGCCGGATAAAATCCCGTACCCCCAAAATAAAGCCCGCTACCGGCACTACGGGGATAATGTCCAAAAATTGATTGACAAAGCGGTTGCCATGGAAGAGGGCCCAAAACAAAAAGGTTTTGCCGGCGTGATTGGTTCTTACATGAAACTAGCCTACCGCACCTGGAACCAGGAGCATTACGTCAGCGACGATATTATCAAAAATGACCTGGAGACCTTATCCGATGGCAAATTAGTCATGGATGATGACGCCTCCATTGAAAACCTGACCAATATCAGGAGCACCAACAACAACAATAATAACAATCGCCGTCGCGGCCGCCGGGATAACCACCGGAACCACAATAAGGGTAGATCCAGAGGCCGTAAAAGAAAATAAATCAATATACGGTCTCATTACCTTACGGTAAAAAAGTCACTTGCTCCCCTTATGAGGCAGGTGACTTTTTGTTTGTTCGGATCTCTCTTGTACTTTCGCAGCATATTTCAATCCAAAAGTATTTATGAACACACTTGACGCCTTCCGCGTAGTTGGCGGAAATCCATTGCAAGGAGAAATTTTCCCGCAAGGGGCTAAGAATGAAGCACTACAAGTTATGTGTGCACCACTCCTGACCAAAGAAAAAGTGACCATCTCGAATATTCCACAAATCCGGGATGTCCATCGCTTGATGGACTTGCTTCGGGGATTGGGGGTGAAGATCGAAAAGATCAACGGCAGCACTTATTCCTTCCAGGCTGATGATTTGGATCTGGAATTTTTTCACAGTGCCTCCTTTCAGGAAAACGCCCAGAAAATAAGGGGTTCGGTTATGCTGATCGGTCCATTATTGGGTCGTTTCGGTCGAGCTTATTTACCCCAGCCGGGAGGGGATAAAATTGGACGTCGAAGACTCGACACCCACTTTCTGGGTTTGCAGAAACTAGGCGCACAATTTGATTACAATTCGGATGACAGCCGCTACGAGGTCAAGGCCCCAGAGCTGCTGGGCACCTATATCCTAATGGACGAAATCTCTGTAACGGGCACGGCTAATGTCGTGATGGCTGCGGTGATGGCCAAAGGAAAAACGACGATTTATAATGCAGCCTGTGAGCCCTATGTACAGCAACTCTGTCGGCTTCTGGTCAAAATGGGAGCCAACATCCAGGGCCTGGGCTCTAACCAACTCATTATTCAGGGAGTAGAATACTTATCCGGTGCCGAGCATCGCATCCTACCCGACATGATCGAGATTGGTAGTTTCATCGGGCTGGCAGCCATGACCCAATCCGAAATCACCATCAAAGACGCGGAAGTCCAGGAGCTGGGTATTATTCCGCACATGTTTGAACGCATGGGTATTCAGTTGGAATTTCAGGGTAATGATCTCCATATCCCCCAGCAAGATAATTACGAGATCCAGACCTTTATTGATGGCTCTATCATGACCATCTACGATGCACCCTGGCCGGGCTTCACTCCAGACCTGATGAGCATCATGCTGGTGGTAGCCACCCAGGCAAAGGGTAGCGTACTCATTCACCAAAAGATGTTTGAGAGTCGCCTTTTCTTTGTGGATAAACTAATCGACATGGGCGCTCAAATCATCCTTTGTGACCCCCACCGGGCAACGGTGATTGGCTTAGATCGGCGTACTCAGTTGCGCGGCATTGAAATGTCCTCTCCGGATATCCGGGCGGGGGTTGCACTTCTGATTGCCGCCCTATCGGCCAAAGGGGTAAGCACCATCCATAATATTCATCAAATCGATCGCGGTTACCAATACATTGATGAACGGCTAAATAAACTGGGAGCCCAAATTGAGCGAATATAATTCTACAAAAAAACGAACATTAGCTCCCGCAGGAGCTACCACAATAAACACTTATGATTTTATATAACATCACCTACAAAATAGACCTTGACATCAGTGAAGAATGGGAAAAATGGATGAAGCGCGTCTACATCCCCAGAATGATGGGAACTGGTAAATTTGAGGAACATAAACTTTGTCAATTAATGGGCGTGGATGAGTCAGATGGCTTCACCTATGCTTTGCAATTTCTTTGTCCCAATATGAGCACCTTTCAGCTTTTTCAGGAGCATGATGCCTATCCTATCCAAAAAGCCCATTCGATTCGTTATAAAGATAGATACGTCTCTTTTTCCACGATCATGAAGGTCGTCGGTTAGCTCTGTCAGATACATGCCAGCTTCCGCTTCTTGCCTTTTATTTATGCCGAATTTAGCGTATTTTCGCTAAAAGTATTTCCCAACCATAAGAACCAAAAGCGAAGATATGTTTTTTCAATTATCAGAAGAGCACCTGGCGGTACAGGAAGCGGCACGTGAATTTGCCCACAAAGAATTAAAGCCCGGCGTTATTGAGCGCGATAGTAAAATGGAATACCCTACGGAGCAAGTCCGAAAAATGGGCGAAATGGGGTTTCTGGGCATGATGGTCTCCCCGGAATACGGTGGTGGCGGTATGGACACCCTCTCCTATGTCCTGGCGATGGAGGAGCTATCCAAAATTGATAACTCTTGCTCCGTGATTATGTCCGTAAACAATTCTTTGGTCTGCTGGGGCATTGAAGTTTATGGTACCGAAGCCCAAAAAGCCAAATATCTCCCTAAACTAGCTTCTGGCGAATGGATTGGCTCTTTTTGCCTCTCTGAACCCGAAGCCGGTAGTGATGCCACCAGCCAACGTACGACCGCCGTTGACCAGGGAGATCATTACCTCCTCAACGGCACCAAGAACTGGATTACCAATGGGGGCACCTCACAGGTACACCTGGTAATGGCCCAGACGAATCCCGAAGCAGGGCACAAAGGCATTAATGCCTTTATCGTAGAGGCCGACTCGGAAGGCGTAAGTATAGGTGCCAAGGAAGACAAACTCGGCATCCGCTCCTCCGATACGCATACGATCATGTATAGCGATGTAAAAGTACCAAAAGAGAACCGAATCGGTGAAGATGGCTTTGGCTTTACCTTTGCCATGAAAACTTTATCCGGCGGGCGCATCGGTATTGCGGCTCAGGCCCTGGGGATTGCCGGAGGAGCCTATGAATTATCTACCGCTTACGCAAAAGAGAGAGAAGCTTTCGGAAAGTCCATCAGTAAGCATCAGGCTATTGCTTTTAAACTGGCAGATATGGCCACCGAAATTGAAGCGGCTAAAATGATGGTCTACCGTTCTGCCTGGTTAAAAGATCAGGGGCTAGACTACACAGCGGCCTCCGCGATGGCCAAGCTATACGCTTCCGAGGTCGCCATGAAACATACCGTAGAAGCGGTACAGATCCACGGTGGTTATGGTTTTGTAAAAGAATACCACGTAGAGCGCCTAATGCGGGATGCCAAGATTACACAAATTTACGAAGGTACTTCGGAGGTACAAAAAATAGTTATCTCCAGAAACCTGCTGAGAGACAAGCTATATCTTCCGGTAAGCGGAGCAGAAAAAACTATGGTCTAGCAACCTTCCAGCCTGTTGGTCTGTTCTAACAGGCTGGAACACTACAATAAGATAAATGAAAGGATCACTCCGTATTATTACCCTGTTTGGCATACCGGTGCACGTCCATTGGACTTTTGCCCTCATTTTTGTCTACATCTATTTTCTGGGTTCCTTTTCGAATTCCGCTCCGGGTCTGACCCGCTCCTACATGATCCTGATTCTGATGCTTTTCGTTTGTGTCTTAATGCACGAATACGGTCACGCCCTGATGGCCCGACGCTTTGGAGTAGGGACACACGATATTATCCTGTCCCCCATTGGCGGGATCGCCCGATTGAACAAACTACCCGAAAAACCCATTCAGGAGTTCCTGGTTGCCATCGCTGGCCCGGCGGTCAACCTGGTTATCGTCCTATTGCTCGCCCCTTTTTATTTTGGGGCTATTTCAGCCCTGGACCGTAGTAATCTGATCAATAGTATATTCAATGCCTCTGGTAATTATTTTGCCCCGGATCTGTCCCTGGGTGGCTTCCTCATTGTTGGCCTCTTTTGGCTAAACATCGTCCTGGCCATTTTCAATATGGTACCGGCGTTCCCGATGGATGGCGGGCGGGTACTTCGCGCTTTACTATCCTTACGCCTTAGCCGTGTAAAAGCAACCCGGTTTGCCGCATTAATTGGAAAGATATTCGCCGTCGGCTTTGCGATTTTGGGACTGGTCAGTCAACCCATGAATTTTTTATACGTCTTTATTGGTGTATTTATCTTCATCACGGCGGCCAATGAATTTAAAATGGTGAAAATTGAGCAGGCGCTAAAATCCGTTACCGGCAAAATGCTGAATCCAAACCAAAGCGCCTTTCTGCATTATAAGGACTCCATGGACCAGGCTGCTCAAATCGTACAGGACACAGAAATTAAAACCTTTCTGGTCGTCGATAATTGGCGCAATCCAATGGGGGTGCTAACGGCCGACATGGTCCTACAAGCCCTGAAAGATGGACAGGCGGAACAGCCCGTTTCTTCCACCGCGCTCCATAGCATAAAGGGGGTTGATGAACAGTCTTCTCTGGAGACCATTTACAATCTATTACAGCATCAACAAACGCCGGCACTGGTTACTTTTGATCAGTCGGGTAATGCCACCGGGCTGGTTGATACCTACATGTTGAACAAATTTATTCAGCAGGCCAAATAGGACAAGCCACTGCCGTTGATACAACTTGATTGATCCATGAAAATCACCTTTGATAAAATTGTCACCGCTTTACTAATCCTGGTCGTGGGTGTTCTGCTTTTTCGCCAATTCCAGGCCCAGCCCGATTTGGTTAATGGTGATCAGGCGCCAGACTTCGAAGCTCAACTACCAGACGGTCGTACATTTCAACTTGAAGATTTACGAGGACATTTTGTACTGATCGACTTCTGGGGGAGCTGGTGTGCGCCCTGTCGCCAACAAAACCCCAAATTGGTCGACCTCTACGATCAATTCCACAAAGCAAGTTTTGAAAAAGCAAAAGGATTTGAAATCGTTAGTATTGCACTGGAATCTAACCGAACGGCCTGGCAGAAAGCCATCAAACAGGACAAATTAAACTGGCCTTATCACTTTATTGACCCCAGCCAATCTCAGGAAGACTTTAGCGGTGAAATCGCCAGCCGCTACGATATTGGCGCGGTGCCGACCAGTTTTCTTCTCGACCCTAAGGGTACTATTATTGCCGTCAATGCCTCGCCAGATCGCCTGCGCTGGCTACTGAATAAAAAAGTTGTCAGGTAGCTCCAAAAAAACTACACAGAATGACAGGTATTCAGCCCAAAAGCTGACAGATTGTCCCTTTATACCGTCTGGCAACATTATTGTGGATGGTTAAACGTAAAAAATACACGAACTCCCACATATTTTAAAACAAAAATGGATAGCTGGGATATGGAAGAAAAAGATTTGCAAGCACAAACAGAAAATACGCCCGAAGATCAAATGAATTCAGAAGAACTGGAATCTGCTGTAAAAGACCAGGGCTCAGGTCCTGAGGATAGTACAGAAACGGGTAATCAGACTGAAGAAGAAATGAAGAAACTCAAAAAAGAGCACCAAGAGCTCAAGGATAAATATCTACGTCTGTACGCAGAGTTTGATAATTTCAAAAAACGCACCATCAAGGAAAAGCTGGATTTGATGAAAACAGCTTCTTCAGATACGATTCAGGCATTATTGCCTGTATTAGATGACTTTGATCGGGCCAAAAAGAACGCCGACGACGAAAACACCGAGGAAAGTTTTAGTGAAGGTGTAAGCCTGGTCTACCAAAAGCTGTACGCAGCCCTGCAGGCTAAAGGCTTGAAGCCAATGGAAACAAACGATCAGCCCTTTGATCCCGAATTACACGAAGCCGTAACTGAGATCCCAGCCCCTCATGACGACATGAAAGGTAAGATCATCGATACCATTGAGCGAGGTTACTTCCTGAACGACAAAATCATTCGCCACGCTAAAGTCGTCGTGGGTAAATAAAGTAAAGACAAGGAATACCTTAGCTCAACAATTCGAATAATATGGCAAATAAAAGAGACTACTATGAGGTGCTAGGCGTGGATAAGAATGCGGATGCGTCTGCCATTAAAAAGGCGTACCGCAAACTTGCCATTAAATATCACCCTGATAAAAATCCCGACGATAAAAAAGCGGAAGAAAAATTTAAAGAAGCAGCTGAAGCCTACGAAGTGCTCAGCGACCCTGACAAAAAGGCACGGTACGATCGCTTTGGCCACGCCGGTGTAAATGCACAGGGTGGCGGTGGCTTTCGTGGGGATGGTATGACTATGGATGATATCTTCAGCCAATTTGGAGATATTTTCGGGGATTCCAATTTTGGAGACTTCTTCGGAAGAGGCCGGGCAGGTGGCGGTCAGACCCGCTCCCGCGGTCAACGGGGCACCAACCTGCGAATAAAAGTAGCACTCACCCTGGAGGAAATCGCCTCCGGCGTTACCAAAAAGATCAAAGTAAAAAAACAGATCGACTGTAAGGTTTGTAATGGCTCCGGTGCGAAAGATAGCAGCTCAGTAAAAACCTGTAATACCTGTAACGGCTCTGGCTACGTTCGCCAGGTGCGCAGTACTTTCCTGGGACAAATGCAGACCACTTCGGCTTGTCCAACCTGTAATGGCTCCGGGCAAATCGTTACAGCCAATTGTAAAAACTGTAAGGGTGACGGCCGCGTCTACGGCGAAGACACTATCGAGCTGGAGATACCCGCTGGCGTAGAAGAAGGCATGCAACTATCCGTACGCGGCAAAGGAAACGCCGGACTGAAGGGGGGACCCTCGGGAGACCTAATCATCAATATCGAGGAAAAACCACACGAATTTTTACAACGCGATGGCCAGAATGTCATCTTTGAGATGTACCTGAATTTTGCCGATGCGGCGCTGGGTACATCTAAAGAAGTACCTACCCTGGGTGGCATAGTCAAAATAAAAGTACCGGCGGGCACACAATCCGGTAAAATTTTCCGTTTAAAGGACAAGGGGCTTCCCGGTATACAGGCATACGGCAAAGGGGATCAGCTGATCCACGTGAACGTCTGGACACCAAAGAAGCTGGACAACGATGAGCGCCAGCTGCTGGAACAGCTACGCAATATGCCTAACTTCCAACCACAGCCCGGTAAATCGGAGAAAACCTTTTATGAGAAAATGCGCGACTATTTTAAATAGTTTATATGTCCTTTAGATCTACCGTCCTCCTATTGCTTTGTCTGTTCAGCTTTACCGCCTGTCAGGATTCATTCATTTATGATCAGGCAGTAGAGCCGAGTGGCAATACCTGGACTTATGATCAGGCGCTCAACTTCGATTTTAATGTGCAAGACACCAGCCTGCGTTACGAATTTTTGCTCGATATAAAGCACAGTCGCGACTATCCCTTTCAAAATTTGTATACTCGCATCACCACCGTATTCCCGGACGATACGGAGCAGCAGGACATTGTTTCACTGGAATTAGCCAACAAGCTGGGGCTCTGGGAAGGTAAGTGTCGGGGTGATTTCTGTGCCCTAACCATTGCCCTGCAGGAAAGGGCGCGTTTCGATACGCCCGGAGACTATCAATTACGCTTCGAACAATACAGCCGTCAGGATAGCCTGCCCGGCCTGGAAGAATTCAGGTTGCGGATCGCCCTCAAAGAATAGAAGGTGAACTTAGCTAAACGTCAGGTACTATTTGCTTGGCTTGCTCCCAGGCCAGGCCCATCTCATAACCACGCCGTACCGCATAATCCGCCAATTTCTTACGTACCTGGTAGGCTTTGGTTTCTTTAATTTTGGGCAGCCGCTTTTCCAATACCTGCTTTAATGTTTCTTGATAATCAGATTCGTCAATCTCCTCCATGGCTTTACGGATACAGTAATCTGATACCCTGCGTTGCTTCAACTCTCTCTTTATTCTCACCCTGCCCCATTGTTTCATGCGAAACTTCCCGCGGGCATAAGAACGGGCAAAACGCTCCTCGTTCAAAAAGTTGTCGGTAATCAAATCGGTAATCACCTCTTCCAGATCATCCCCATAAAGGCCAAGATCCCGCAGTTTGTTACGTACCTCCTGGTGACAGCGATCCTGATAAGCACAGTAGCGCTGTAGTTTTTTTAAGGCATCCTTTTTACTGATCCATTTCGCCATATCGATTTGCTGAAGCTTAACTCTTAAAATTTAATCCTCACTTGCGAGAAAAATATGTTTTGATTGTGTCTTTTTCTACATTTATTAGTCAAAAAAATCACACACTTTTTTTTAAACACAAAACACAAAATCCTCATGTTTGAATTAGATGGAATTCAGGACAATCTAAGCAATTTTATTGCCACCTATGGCCTCAAAGTAATCGGTGCCATCCTGGCATTAATTATTGGTCTTTGGCTGGCAGGCTACATTACTCGACTATCCCGTAAGACATTTAACAAAGGTAAGCTGGATAAGGATGTGCAGCCCTTCTTATTATCCCTGATCAACATCGGACTTAAGGTAATGGTCCTTTTGGCCGTGGCGGGTATGTTTGGTATACAGACGACTTCCTTTATTGCCGTATTTTCTGCCTTGGCTTTTGCCATAGGTCTGGCTTTACAAGGTAGCCTCGGCCATTTTGCCAGTGGAGTACTCCTTCTTGTCTTTAAACCTTACAGTGTTGGTGATCTAGTAACCATCGGCGGTGGCGAAACGGGAAGGGTGAAAGCTATTCAAATATTCAATACCGTACTGGTCACCCTCGACAACAAACACATTATCGTCCCCAACGGTGTAGTGACCAGCAACGTGATTACCAACATTTCCGGCCAGGGGATCATCGGGGTAGAACTGACCTTCGGCATCGGATATAATGACTCCATCGATAAAGCACGGGAGATTATCCTTCGCGTTGGTAAAGAATGTCCCTGGGTTTTGGATGACCCTGCACAAGGTGTCGTCGTGGCAGAATTAGCAGATAGCTCCGTTAACTTAGCTACCCGCCCCTTCTCTAAAAGTGAACACTACTGGGACACCTTCTTCTACATGCAGGAAAATGTCAAGAAAGCATTCGATGCAGAAGGTGTAAGTATTCCATTTCCACAAATGGATGTACACATGGATCAGTAGCTATCTATGTTGAATTGTTGGATTGTGTTAATCCAACAATTCTATTTCAATTTTCCTTTCGGGAAAAAACGCCCCACCCTGCGCTGATACAAGCGGTAGTCTTCGCCGTAATGTCTCTGTAGGCGCTTCTCCTCGTAGCGGGATTTGTAGTAAAACAGACACCAAAGTGCCAGGCTGATTAAGAGCTTTGTCATATCCAGGAGTAAGATCGCTCCTCCCAAAGCGCCTAAAATCACCCCCGTATAGATGGGATGCCGCATTCGGCTGTACAGTCCCGAGGTCCTCAAAGCTCCATCTTTTTTGGGGCTGGGAAATATGGTCAGAGCAGGGCCCAATTGCCAAAGCCCCCGAATCATAATCGTCCCCCCCAATACCAATATAACAAAACCCAGATATTGGACTGGAGCCGGAATAAATTCAAGTCGATAAGCTGGCAGCAGCAGATAAGCCAGAAAAAGGAGGAGTTGCAGGCCAACAAATAGATAATCTTTCGTTTTTTTAGTAGACATAGGTCTTTTGTTCAGGAGTCAAAAACACAAGTCGATGACAAAGAGTGCCCTTTAAAATTAGAACAAGTTGGCAAGAAAAATGTAGTTTTGTTGAAAATAATACTTTTATTTTTACGTAAGTAGATACATAAAACGAGCTATCCTTATGAACAAAACCACCCCCAATATCCAGATGGTCGATTTAAAAGGCCAGTATCAAAAAATTAAAGAGGAAGTAAATGCTTCCCTGATGGAAGTAGTAGAATCCTGTGCCTTTATTAATGGTCCTAAAGTACAATCTTTTAAAGCCACCATGCAAGATTACCTGGGTGCCAAATACGTTATCCCCTGTGGTAATGGTACCGATGCCCTACAGATCGCCATGATGGCTCTTGATCTACCCGAGGATGCGGAAGTTATCGTACCTGCCTTCACCTACGTCGCTACGGCAGAAGTCATCGCCCTCCTGGGCTATACGCCCATCATGGTCGACGTAGATCCGGATACCTTTAATATCACTCCCGAAATCATTGAGTCGGCTATCACACCAAAAACAAAAGCCATCGTGCCCGTGCACCTTTTCGGTCAGAGCTGCGATATGGCACCAATCATGGATATCGCCAAAAAACACAAGCTGTGGGTAATAGAAGATAATGCACAAGCCATTGGTGCCGATTACACATATCCGGATGGGCATACCGCAAAGACGGGATTACTTGGCCACATTGGAGGGACTTCTTTTTACCCCTCCAAAAACCTGGGCGCTTACGGAGACGGCGGTGCGCTTTACACCAATGACGATGAGCTAGGACCTAAATTACAGATTGTAGCTAATCACGGACAAACCCGCCGTTATTATCACGACCTGGTAGGTGTCAACTCCCGACTGGATTCTTTTCAGGCAGCAGTGCTGGATATCAAATTACGTCACCTGGATGAGTACGCTGCTGCCCGCCGCAAGGCCGCCGACTATTATGATCAGGCACTGAAAGGACTGAAAGGTCAATTGGACATTCCCGTACGGGCTGATTTCTCCAGCCACGTTTTCCACCAGTATACCCTGAAGGTGAAAAATGGTCAGCGCGACGAACTCCAGACTTATCTGAACCAACACGGTATTCCTACCATGATCTACTATCCCGTCCCCCTCTACGAACAAAAAGCCTTTAAAGGTCTAACGGAGGTAGACTTTTTACCCGTTACCGACCAACTATGCCGGGAAGTCATCTCTCTCCCCATGCATACCGAGTTGGAGGAAAGCAGCCTAGCTTATATTACCGAGCATATAATGTCTTTTTTTTAAAAAGCATAAGCGACTTTAATCATGGAGTACTTCGCACACGAAACCGCCGTCATCGATCAGGGTGCCCAGATTGGATCGGGCTCCATGATTTGGCATTTTTGCCATCTTATGCCTAAAGCCGTACTTGGAAAGGACTGCAAGCTTGGACAAAATGTCTTCGTCGCTAATAATGTACAGTTGGGTAATAATGTAAAAGTGCAAAATAACGTCTCCATTTACGAAGGGGTTATCTGTGAGGATGATGTATTCCTCGGACCTTCTATGGTATTCACCAATGTACTCAACCCCCGCAGCGGAGTAAATCGTCGGGGCCAATACCTAAAGACCAGGGTAGGTCAGGGCGCTACCATTGGCGCTAACGCTACGATTATATGCGGTAATGACATTGGAGAATATGCCTTCATCGCGGCGGGAGCAGTAGTGACCAAATACGTTCCTCCTTATGCACTCGTCATGGGTACGCCCGGTCGACAGGTTGGCTGGATGAGTCGGTTTGGGCACCGCCTGCATTTTGATGAATCAGGAAAAGCCCGCTGCCCGGAAAGTCAGGAAGAATACCAATTGGTGGAGGACAAACTCGTACAGATAGCATAAATCCCAAAGCAGACTTAGGAAGAGCATGAGCAATACGCAAAAACAAGCAGAAGAGCCGAGCCGCCTGGGGATTCACCCCGAGGAGAAAAGGTGGTTTGCCGTATATACCCGTTATAAAAGAGAAAAGCTGGTCACCAGGCAACTAAATCAAAAAGGCATAGAAGCCTATTTGCCCTTACAGGAATTTACCCGCTACTATACCCGAAAAATTAAAAAGGTACAACTCCCTCTCATCAGCTGCTATATCTTTGTAAAAATCAATAAAGCAGAGTACGTCCGTGTACTGGAGACACCTGACGTCGTGACTTTTATCCGTTTCAACAGCAGACTCATTGCCATCCCGGAGCAAGAAATAAACATCCTTAGACAAGTAGTTGGCGAAGATCAGGAGATCAGCGTCAGCCAGGAAAAGGTCAGCGTGGGTCAACGGGCAGAAATAATTGGTGGCCGACTCACTGGCTTAAAGGGTAAAGTGGTAAAAAATCATGGGGAAAAGAACTTTATTATTGAGTTAGATTCTCTCAATTACAGTCTCCATATGCAGGTACCCAAAAAATACCTGCAGCCCACAAGATAAATGAGATTAACAGCACCTATATACTTTCGACGATTCGATAGCAGTTATAAGTAAGTGTTCAACATTATCTATACCCTATTTCAGCTTCCACGTCGTTAGAAAGCCCGCTGCAGCGGCTACGTTTACTGCCTTGTTGAACCCCAAAATTGCACTGAACTAAACTTATACATAATATCGACCACTTACTTAAAATGATAAAATAGCCTTAAACAATGAATATATTAATCACCGGTGGAGCCGGGTTTATCGGTTCTCATCTCGTCCGCCATTTTGTCCGAAAATACCCTGCGTACCACATTTACAACCTCGACCTGCTTACCTACGCCGGCAACCTGGCTAACCTGCAAGACATCGAAGACGCCGATAATTACACCTTTCTCAAAGCAGATATTCAAAACCTGGATCAGCTCCGCTCTATTTTTGCCGAAAGGCAGATAAAAGCCGTACTACACTGTGCCGCCGAATCGCACGTGGATCGTTCCATAAGTGACCCCCTGGCTTTTGTACGCACCAACGTCATGGGTACCGCCGCCCTGCTACAGGTAGCGCGGGAGGCCTGGGAAGGGGATTTTAGCGACAAGCTCTTTTACCATATTTCTACCGATGAGGTTTACGGTGCACTGGGGGATGAAGGTTTTTTCCTGGAAGATACCGCCTATGACCCACGCAGCCCCTATTCGGCTTCTAAAGCCAGCTCCGATCATTTCGTGCGGGCTTACTATCACACCTATGGATTACCGATAAAAATATCCAATTGCTCCAATAATTACGGCCCGTATCAGTTTCCTGAAAAGTTGATCCCCCTCTTTATTAATAATATCCTGCACAAGAAACCACTCCCCGTATACGGCGCCGGTACAAATGTCCGGGATTGGCTCTACGTGGTGGACCACATCCGGGCCATTGACACCATCTTCCACGAAGGGAAGACAGGGGAAACTTATAATATTGGTGGCCACAACGAATGGCGGAACATTGATCTGATCTATCAGCTTTGTGACCTGATGGATGAAAAGCTGAACCGGCCAGCCGGTAGTTCCCGGGATTTGATTACTTTCGTAAAAGACCGCGCCGGACACGATTTCCGTTATGCGATTGATGCCACCAAAATAAAAGAGGAACTGGGCTGGGTACCTTCTCTACAGTTTGAAGAAGGACTGGCCAAAACCATTGACTGGTACCTCGAAAATCCGGATTGGCTCCAGCAAGTAACCTCCGGTGAATATTTGCATTACTACGACCGTCAATACGGCAATGTCTAGCAGAAAAGAATAGATAATGAAAGGAATTATTCTGGCCGGAGGCTCCGGCACTCGACTGTATCCAATTACCCTGGCCACCAGTAAGCAACTGATGCCGATCTACGACAAACCGATGATCTATTATCCGCTGTCGACCCTACTCATGGCCGGCATCAACGATATTTTGATCATCTCTACTCCCAAAGATCTTCCGCGGTTCCAGGATTTACTCGGCGACGGAAAGCAGTGGGGGTGCTCCTTCCACTACATCGAGCAGCCCTCACCCGATGGGCTGGCTCAGGCTTTTATCCTCGGAGAAGAATTTATCGGACAAGACAAGGTTGCCCTCATCCTGGGTGACAATATCTTCTACGGGGCCGGACTGGAAGAGACCCTATTAGAAAACGTAGATCCGGACGGTGGCGTGATCTTCGCCTATCAGGTATCCGACCCCGAGCGTTACGGCGTGGTCGCATTTGACAAACAGCTCAAAGCGATCTCCATTGAGGAGAAACCCAGCAAACCCAAATCTAATTACGCGGTGCCTGGCCTCTACTTCTACGATAATCAAGTGGTAGAGATTGCTAAGAACATTCAACCCAGTGCCCGTGGCGAATTAGAAATCACCGATGTCAATAAGTACTATCTGGAAAGAGAACAGCTCAAAGTAGGCATCATGGAGCGAGGGACCGCCTGGTTAGATACCGGCACGGTCGATTCGCTGATGAATGCCGCTCAATTTATCGAAGTGATTGAAAAGCGTCAGGGAATGAAAGTATCCTGCCCGGAAGAAATTGCTTACCGCAAGGGCTTTATTGATGCGGAACAGTTGGTCAAAATTGCCCAACCCCTCGTTAAGAGTGGTTATGGACAGTACCTGATTGATTTATTAGAAGAAAATAAGTAGCCCAAAGGAGGATGAAGAAAATTTTAGTTACGGGAGCGGCCGGTTTTATTGGGTTCCATCTGGTTTGTAAGTTGCTCGAACGGGGCGATCAGGTACTCGGCCTGGATGTCCTCAACGACTACTATGAAGTAGCACTCAAGTACGCCCGATTGGCGGAAACGGGTATCGATCAGCAAGCCTTAAAAGCCGGCCAGGTTCAGCAAAGCAGTAAATTCTCCGGCTATCAATTTGTACAACTGGCCCTGGAAGATAAAGAGCGCCTGCAAGCGCTCTTTGAGGAATACCAATTCGATGCCGTTATGAATCTGGCGGCTCAGCCGGGAGTGCGCTACAGTCTGGAAAACCCTTATGCCTACATCGATAGCAATGTAGTCGGCTTCCTCAACTTGCTGGAAGCCTGTCGGCACCATCAGACGGGGCACCTGGTTTTTGCCTCTTCCTCCAGCGTTTATGGCCTGAATGAAACCATTCCCTACGCTACCCAGCACAATGTGGACCACCCAATATCCCTCTACGCCGCCACCAAGAAGAGCAACGAACTCATGGCGCATACCTATAGTCACTTGTATCAGCTACCGACTACTGGTCTGCGCTTTTTCACCGTCTACGGCCCCTGGGGACGTCCCGATATGGCTATCTATCTGTTCACCCGCGCCGTTTTTGAAGGAAAAACCCTCAAGGTCTTTAACCACGGAAAGATGGTCCGGGACTTTACCTACGTGGATGACATTGTCGAAGGAGTGGTACGCGTCCTGGATAAGCCACCAAAAGGCAATCCCGACTGGAATGCCGAACGACCTGATCCCAGCTCCTCCCCCGCACCCTACCGCATATACAACATCGGTAATAATGAGCCCGTAAAACTGATGGACTTTATCGAAGCCATTGAAAGTGCCGCGGGTCGCAAAGCGCCTAAAGAATTTTTACCGATACAACCCGGTGATGTTCAGCGTACCTATGCCGACGTCGGTGCGCTGGAGCGGGATTTTGGCTACAAGCCCACTACCGACGTACGCACGGGGGTACAGCATTTTGTCGACTGGTACCGTCGCTATTATAAAATCGAAGTCTAATGGGGAAAACAGCTCTCATCAATAGCGCAAAAACCGCCCATCTGCTCGGCACACCGGAGCAATTGTACCGGGCTGCCCTGCGAGCCGTAGGCTTACGGGCCGGGGAATACCTAATTCTGGACCCCCTCGTTGACGAGACCTTTCTGGACTGTATACTCGAATCTGGAGGACAACCCATCTTTATCGATTTTTCGCCGGAAGGTCGCTATTTTGACCCCCAACTACTCGAAGATTTCCTTAGTCTATCCACCCTGGTTAATGCAGAAGACCACTTGATCTACCGCAAGGATAACCAAATAGTACGCAGCCTGGTGTTAACCCAAAACCGTACGCCTCGTATCGCCATCGATCAAATTAAATTTATTGCCCAGCGCTACCACCTGCCTATTATCGAAGAATTCACCCAGGAATTCAGTACCGAAAATAAGGGTACCCAAGGAAGCATTTCGGTGGCACAGCTGCGATCCTCCAGCGGCCCTGTCGGCCTTTTATTACAACGCAGCTTACCTTTATCTCCCTTTTCTCTAGGTACAAGTAGCCCCAAAAACGCTACTTATAGCCCTGAAAATGCAGAATTAATTGAGGAATTCACCGATTTACAGCCGGTGCTACCCAAACCCGTATCAGGGGCTGAAAGGTGGGCGATCCTGCAAAAACATATATTCCTGAGTAGAAATAAAGTTGCCCAGCGAATCCTTCAAGTCGAAAGCGAAAAGAACGAAAATAAATGAGTAATAAAAACAACATCTACGTAAGTATTATGGCCGGCGGGGTTGGTTCCCGTTTTTGGCCCGCGAGCCGCACCCATCGCCCCAAGCAGTTCCTGGACATGCTGGGACTGGGAAAATCGCTACTCCGACTGACCTACGAACGCTTCCTACAAATCTGCCCCAGTGAAAACATCTTCATTGTGACCAATCAGCAGTATCGCGAACTGGTAAAAGAACACCTACCAGAGCTCAGCGATGATCAGATCCTTTGTGAGCCCAGCCGTAATAATACGGCCCCCTGCATTACTTATGCAGCTTTGAAACTCCAAAAGATCAACCCCGAAGCGACCATGATCGTGGCACCCTCTGACCATCTGATCACCAATGAGGCCGCTTTCGCAAAAAAGATATTACAGGCTGCCGACTTTGCCAGCCGAAAAAAGGGCTTAATCACCCTGGGTATCCAACCCTTTAAACCACATACCGGTTACGGATACATCAAATACCAAAAAATAGCCATCGAGGCGGGCGTCCACCGGGTAGAAGCCTTCACCGAAAAACCGGATATCGACACCGCTCGCGATTTCCTGGAAGCCGGCAACTATCTCTGGAACGCCGGTATCTTTATCTGGCAAACCCAGCAAGTACTGGCCGCACTACAAGAACACGCTACTCAAATATACGATATCCTTCAGGCCGGCTGGGATAAACTGAATACCCAACAGGAGCAGGCTTTTATCGATCGGGCTTACCCCACTACGCCCCGTATCTCGATCGATTATGCGATTATGGAAAAGGCGGACAATGTCTATACCTTACCCGCTGACTTTGGCTGGTCTGACCTGGGTAGTTGGAGCTCTATCTATCAGATTCAGGAGAAGGATTCAGCAGACAATGTGGTCAGCCAATGCCAGGCGCTGTTAGAAGACAGCCAAAACTGCCTGATTCATGCGGCACCCGAAAAATTAGTCGTCGCCAGAGGACTAGATGATTTTATCGTGGTCGACGATGAAGACGTGCTCCTTATCTTTCCAAGAAAAGCAGAGCAAAGTATCAAACAGGTCACGCAACAGCTAAAAGAAAAAGGTAAAGAAGATTATTTATAGACGGATCGTCTCTTTTTAGCGAACAGTCTTCCTGATTCGTAGTTTTATACGGCGAATTGCCTTTGTTTTACCTTATCTTCCACAAGAACATACAACAAGTCTATGCTACTTCCAATCGGTGATGATAATATTAAAGGAGGCTACTTCCCCCTCGTCAGCTACGGTTTCATCGTTATTAATGTGGCCGTTTTTATCTACCAGGTCTCTCTGGGGGAGCAGATGGGAACCTTTGTAAGGGATTTTGGGTCTATCCCCGCAGAAATTACCCGGGGGCAGAATCTACATACTTTATTTACCAGTATGTTCCTGCACGGTGGTTGGGGCCACCTCTTAGGTAATATGCTCTTTTTATGGATTTTTGGAGATAATATCGAAGCCATTGTAGGTAGCCGTCGGTTTTTGTTTTTATATATTTTTGGTGGACTACTGGCGCACGCTCTACACATTTTCTTTTACCCGGATAGTGGTATCCCAACCGTCGGCGCCAGCGGTGCCATTTCGGCAATTATGGGGGCATACATTGTTATGTTTCCCACCTCGCGGGTAAAGCTATTGTTCTTTATCATTCCTTTTAAGGTGCCGGCTTTTCTTTTCCTGGGGCTTTGGATCTATATGCAAATTAACAGCGGCCTGAGCGCGCTGGACATGACCGAAGCCAACGTTGGAGTGGCCTATTGGGCACATATCGGCGGCTTTTTGTACGGGTTGATTCAGGGAATTATTTTCAGGCCCCACCTGAAGAAGTCGGCGGCCTATCCCTAGTAAAGCGGAGCAAAAGGTGTAATACGTAGTATAGGAAAAAGCCCACTCCCATGGCATTCTCTATCGTATTCTCCACCAGAAAAGAGAGTCCCGTGATGATATAAAGCCCCAGTAATAACCAGTGGCGGTAGTTACTTTCGTAAAAAAGAGGGTAAAAGAAAATCAGGGTAAAAAGCAGTGCCCCAATTATCCCACCTGCCGCCAACATCGACAAAAATTGATTATGCGGCATCTTGCGTTCCTCCTCACTTAGTTCGGGATATTTTGCCGTGTACTTTTGTTGTACTGCCTGCTTCAAATTCCCTGCGCCTACACCCAGCCAGGGATGCTCCCGAAAAACCTCCCAACCCATCTGTAAGGAGATCCATCGTCCCGCATCTGACAGGTCTTTATCCGTATGACCATGACGGTACATAAACAGATCATACTTCACATAATCTACCTTCGCTCGCAGACTGGGAATCGTCTGGTAGGCCAGAAAGGGGAAAATCAACAGCACCGTTAACAAACCCAGTCCTACTCCGTAACGCCGAGTCTTAAATACGTAACGAATTGTCAATAATAAAAGCGTGCTATACAAAACCACAATACCCGTTCGTACCGATAAGATGTGAATAAACAGAAACAGGAAGGCCGCCATACCCAATTGTAGATATTTCTCCTTTGGCCTTCGCCAAAAAAAGCCCTGAAAATAGAGGTAGAGCGACGATAATATACCGAAGACTAAGAGCAGGCTAAAGCGGACGTGATTGCAGGGCAGCGGAATGGGTTTACCCTGCTTGATCATTTGATTAATTCCCTCCATATGGAGCAGGTAGTTGAGCAAAACCCCCAGAGAGGTAAGCGTTAATAGCCAGACCAGGTAATAAAGTAAGCCATCCAGCGACCGATTACTGGGTCGGGGTAAAAAGAAGAAGGCCAGCGGCAATACCAGAAAAGGAATTTTTATGCGCAAGCGACTCAACCAATAGCCCATATCCTGAATATCCCAGGCTCCCCAAAGAGTAAAAAAGAATAAACCACAAAACATCCAGAATTGAGGCGACGAGCGGAGCGCTTTCCAACGGGCCAGGTTGGGCCTTAGTTTTATCTGAAGAGAAGGACGCTCCCATTTAAAAGTAGCCACTACCGCAGCAAAAATCATACAAATGGACAAAAGGAAAGGTGCAAAGATCAGTCCTACCGGAATGAGCGCAAAGATCAGCAATACTAAATTATGTACAGAAAATCGGGTCCGCATAGATAAAAAATAATGGTTAAATGGACCTTTCCCTTCAAATGACTTGTTAAAGGTAGCATATTCCTCCTAATAATGCCTTTTTTATCCCGTTTTCCTTACTTTTGCACTCGCTTGCAATAATTGGGACGCAAGCAAACCGCCAAGCTTTACCTGTTAACAGACAGGCACAAAACCACAAAACAAAGAACCATGGCCAATACCGCATTTGATCAACTCGAAGCCATCATTTCCGAAATCGAGGCAGCCACTCCCCAGACTGCAGAAGATATCGAGCAGTTTCGTATCCGTTATTTGGGTAGCAAAAACATCATCAAACCACTTAGCGGCGAGATTCGGAATGTACCCAATGAACAGAAAAAAGATTTCGGCCTACTCATTAAAAAGGCTAAAGAAACAGCCGAAGCCAAATACGCCCAACTACAGCTACAACTGGAAACCGCCGAAGCAGAGTCACAGGCCGCTAATATCGACCTGAGCGCTCCGGGCGAACCCTTGCCCCTGGGCGCCCGGCACCCGGTCAGCATCACCATGAATAAGATCATCAGTATCTTTGAACGCATTGGTTTTAATGTAGCCGAAGAACGAGAGATCGAAGATGATTGGCATAATTTTACGGCTATGAACACGCCAGAAGATCATCCGGCACGCGATATGCAGGACACTTACTACCTCAAGGATAGCAACAGCATGCTGCTGCGAACCCATACCTCTTCGGTACAGGCGCGCGTCATGACCTCTACCGAACCGCCGATCCGGATCATTGCACCAGGTCGCGTCTATCGGAATGAGACCATCTCTGCACGTTCGCACTGCCAATTCCACCAGGTAGAAGGCCTCTATATCGACAAGAAGGTATCCTTTGCAGACATGAAACAGACCCTCCTGTACTTCGCTCGCGAGATGTACGGGGCCGATACCAGGATTCGTCTGCGACCTTCTTATTTTCCCTTTACCGAGCCGAGTGCAGAGATGGATGTCTCCTGCTTCATCTGCGATAGCGAAGGCTGTAATGTATGTAAATATACCGGCTGGGTAGAGATCCTGGGCTGTGGAATGGTCGACCCACAAGTACTCGAAAATTGTGGCATTGATCCGAATGTTTATTCTGGTTATGCCTTTGGAATGGGGATTGAGCGCCAGGCAATGATGCTGTATCAGATTAAGGACATTCGGCTCTTATTCGAGAATGATGTACGCTTCCTCCGGCAGTTTGCCTCGGCACTGTAGCCATTCATTAATTCAAAAATTGATAATGAAACCAAGAACACTAAAAGGCACCCGCGACTTCGGCCCCGAGGTAGTGGTACGCCGCAACTATATATTCGATACCATCAAAGCAGTCTTTGTGAAGTACGGCTATCAGCCAATCGAGACACCAGCGATGGAGTACCTGGATACCCTTACGGGAAAATACGGTGAGGAAGGAGATCGACTACTTTTCAAAATCCTCAATAACGGGGAGTTTTTGAAGAAAGCGGATCCGGAAGCTTTGCGCCAAAAGGACGAAGCAGCTGTACTCCCTAAGATCTCCAAACGTGGCTTACGCTACGACCTGACGGTACCCTTCGCCCGCTTTGTCGTCCTGCACCAGAATGACCTGGTCTTCCCTTTCAAGCGATACCAGATTCAACCCGTATGGCGAGCGGATCGTCCACAGGCTAATCGCTACCAGGAATTCTTTCAGTGTGATGTGGATGTAGTTGGATCCGATTCACTGGTTTACGAAGCTGAGCTGGTACAGATTTACGACGAGGCCTTTGCCGATCTTAATCTGGAGGTGATCATTAAAATTAATAACCGAAAAGTATTGGCCGGTATTGCGGAGGCCGCCGGTATACCCGATCAATTTATGGACATGACGATTGCAATCGATAAGATCGATAAGATCGGAATCGACGGGGTTAGAAAAGAGATGCAAAAAAAGGACATTCCCGATACTGCTATTGACAAGATCGAAAGTATTCTGCAGGTCAAGACACTGGACGAACTAAAACCCCACTTCGCCGATAGTCCCACCGGACAGGAGGGGATAAAAGAGCTAGAGCAATTCCACCTGTATTTTGATCACTACCAGCCTAAAAACACAGTAGCCTTTGATATCGCCCTGGCCCGCGGACTCAATTATTATACGGGCTGTATCTTTGAAGTAAAAGCCAAGGGGGCCGACGTGGGTAGCATTGGCGGCGGAGGGCGCTACGCTGACCTAACCAGCGTATTTGGCATGAAGAATATGCCCGGCGTTGGTGTTTCCTTTGGCGCCGATCGCATTTACGATGCGATGGAAGCACTGGATGCCTTCCCGGATAGCTTTGCCGGCGACTTGCAGCTTTTGTTCGTCGCACTGGATGAGCAGACCCACCCCTTTGCTTATCAACAACTACTCAAAGTCAGAGAAGCAGGTATCAATGCCGATATCTATCCGGAGCCGGCCAAGATGAAAAAGCAGATGAAATACGCCGATGATCGCAATGTACCCTACGTCATCATTATTGGCAGCAACGAGATGCAATCCGGCGAATTAAGTTTTAAGGATATGGCAAGCGGTGAGCAGGTACAACTACCCATTGAAAAGATTATCGAAAAACTATCCTAATGGCGATACCGACACCCAAATATTCGACCCTCTCACAGGTGCAACAAGCGCTGCATCGGGGCGACATCAACGTGGAGGCTCTGGTAGCGCACTACCTACAGCAAATAGAGGCTAGTCAAGAGCTCAATATCTACGTGGAGATCTATGCCGAAGAAGCCCGGGCGAAAGCGAAAAAGCTGGATCAGAGAATTGCCGCTGGAGAGGAAGACCTGGGTCGTCTGTATGGCATGGTGATTTCTCATAAGGATGTGATCTGCTACCAAGACCACGGTGTCACCGCCGGTTCCAAAATGCTAGAAGGCTTCGAATCTCTTTTTTCGGCAACGGCCGTCGAACGCCTTATGGCCGAAGATGCCATCATGATCGGACGCGTCAACTGTGACGAATTCGCCATGGGCTCTACTAATGAAACCTCCCACTATGGCCCTACGCGCAATGGTGCGGATCCGGACAAAGTGCCGGGCGGTTCCTCCGGGGCTTCGGCCGTAGCCGTGCAGATGGATACCTGTTTAATCTCTTTGGGGTCTGACACCGGAGGTTCGGTGCGCCAACCCGCTGGCTTTTGTGGAGTCCTGGGCATGAAGCCCAGCTACGGCCGCATTTCCCGGCACGGATTGCTGGCCTACGGTTCTTCTTTTGACCAGATTGGAATACTGGCGCATAGCGTAGCGGATATTGCCGCCAGTCTGGAAGTCATGGCGGGTGCCGACGATTACGACAGTACCGTCAGTCAGGCCGAAGTCCCGGCTTACTCCCAACTTTTGGCGAAAGCCGAAAAAAGAAAAATCGCGTATTTTGATACGGCACTAAAACATCCGGAACTGGACCCCGAGGTCAGATCAGCTTCGGAAAAACTCATCCAGGAGCTGCAAGCGCAAGGACACCAGGTAGAGGCAGTCCCTTTTAAATACCTGGATTATATTATCCCTGCTTACTATGTATTGACCACCGCAGAAGCCTCTTCCAATCTTTCGCGCTACGACGGTGTACGCTTTGGACATCGCTCCTCCGAGGCCAGGACCCTAATCGACACCTATAAAAAATCGCGTACCGAAGGTTTTGGAACGGAAGTAAAACGCCGGATCATGCTGGGCACCTTTGTCCTGAGTGCTGGCTATTACGATGCCTATTATGCCAAGGCCCAAAAAGTGCGGCAACTCGTCTACCAGGCCACCAAAGAAATTTTAAGTGCCTACGACTTTATCCTAATGCCAACCGCCCCCAGCACCGCCTGGAATTTAGGCGAAAGCCTGGATGATCCGGTGAAAATGTATCTGGCAGATATCTTTACCGTGCAGGCAAATATGTGTGGCATCCCGGCCCTGGCCCTACCGCTGGGCACCCATTCTAACGGGCTGCCCATGGGTGTTCAGTTTATGGCGGACACCTTGCAAGAAGCGGACCTGTTGAGCTTTGTCCATCAGATTATTGAGCACTAAAAAGCGGCCCGTATTACTATGGCAAAAGCGGACGAATATATCGATCGATATACACCCCATCCTGCAAAGTAACGCCATCTGGATCGGTAATGCAGGCATCGTCTTCATCCTCCATGATGATCCAGCCCTCAAAATCCGTATCTACCAGGTAGTTGGTTATGGCGGAGAAGTCAATAATACCTTCTCCGGTAGGTGCCCAGTGACCATCCGCAAACATATCTTTATAGTGGATCAGGTTGATCCGATCCCGGTATTGCTTACAAATAGCTAAGGGGTCCATACCGCCCTTTGCAATGTGGCCCACATCCGGGGTGTAAGCAATGTAGCGAGGGTCTAGCCCCTCCAGTAAAATTTTATAATCCTCTTCGGTTCGGTAGATGGATCCCTCGGGAGAATTGGGGTGGTAAGAACATTCGATCCCCTTCGCCGTCGCTCTTTCTGCCACGGCATTAACACAAGCGAGTAGGTTCTGCTGCCTTTCTTCCAGGTGTTTACGATCCGTGCCCGGCATCTGTACCAGTAGGTAAATGGTATCCGGGAAGTGCTCTAAGAATTCGATCCAGCGATCCGCATTCGCTTTTTCTTCCGCCGTTTCGGTGGGCTTACGCCAATCTTCTACATGACATAATACCGCCAGTTCCAAGTCCCTTTCCGCCAGCGCCTCTTTCATTTTTATGGGATCGGAGAGTTCTCCAAAGAAGCTGGTCTCCGCTTCGATCCCACGGAATCCGGCCCTTTGCATAATATCCATGATGTGTGTTAAATTACCTTTATAAGACTGCGAAGCCATTTCCCAGCTGTAGGTTTCACAGGCCAGTCGTATCTTTTGCATAGGTTTTGGGTTAGTCATTTAGTAAAAATTCGGTCGTTACCCGATTAAAGCGCGCTAAGTCTTCCCAATGGTGTGCGTGCCCTCCCTGGGGAAAATTCACATAATAGGAGTCAGCGATCTTCTCGTGTAACAATTTAGAAAAAGCGGGTGGCGTCATGATATCCATGTCGCCCACGGTGATCATAGTGGGCACCTGGATTTGATGAAGGCGGTCGATCGTATCGTGCTGCATACAGGCATCCAGCTGCCCTTCGAAGCCAGCCTGAGATTGCGGCTTCGTATTGGTTTTAGCCCCCTGCTGGCCTTGCTTTAAGTCGTCCAGGTTCGTCTCGTAATAGGGCGGCGCAAAGATCCATAGCTGAAGTAGTTCCATATAAACATCCGGGTCGACCCCGGGTCGAATTTTTTTCAGGTTCTGGTACATTGTTTTAGCGTAGTTATTGAAACGGGGCCAGGTGGAAATCAGGAGCAAGCTATGCACTCGATCGGGATAGTTTAAGGCTAATTCCTGAGCAATTGCGCCCCCCATGGAGATACCGGCCACCCGGGCTTTCGCCACACCCGCCTGGTCCATAACGGCAAGAGTATCAGCGGCCATCTGGGCCGTGGTATACGGTCCCCGTGGTTGATCCGATTTTCCCACCCCCCGGTTGTCGATCACAACGCATTGAAAATGTTGCTGGTAAACCGCCAGGTGTTTTTCCCAAACGGCACCCGCGCCACCAAATCCCATCAACAAGACAAGCGGTTTGCCGGAGCCTGTTATTTCGTAATAAATCTTTGTTCCCTGGTGAATAGCAAATTGGCTCATGCGATTTGATTGATTACATTTTCTACAAAAGGAATGGCAAGACGGGCGTCGCGTTCGGTCGTCGGGCAGAAGCAAAAATCAAAACACCACCACTCCAGTGGTTCGACCTCTTCCCGGATTTCATTAATCACGGCCTTAAAATCAATATTACCCTCCCCAAAAGGAGCGTGGGTGCTGGTTTCATTATCGTGTAAAGTACCATCGCTATCGATTAAATGAAAGTGGCCGATGTGTCCTTTCAGGAGTTGGGCAAAACCAACCACGCCATCGGGTAAAATTTCTTTGGCTCCGTTTTGGCGGGCACCAACGACCGCACACATATAGGCGTGACTCGTATCAAATAAGACTTTGAAATTGGGATGATCAACGGCTTCAACTATGGCCTTTACTTCACTGGGCTTATTCAACCAAAACCCCGGCTCAAACTCCCAAACTAATTTTACCCCGGCTTTGGCACAGGCTTCGGCTGCCGCATGCCAGGTTTTAGCCAGCTGGTCAAAGCGACTCTGGTAAACTTCCGGCGCTAAGGCTTCCGGTGGACTAATGGTGTCCACCCTCAGGGTATCGATCCCCATATGATTACAAAAAGCCAATGCCTTGTCGATGGCTTGTAAGTGCTCCGCCCTGGGAACAAGGGCAGCCGGCACATCCCGAAAATCGGGCGCATAACCAGAGATACCCAGTCCGTGGTCCCCAATACGCTGTTTTAGTTCCAGGCATTTGGCCCGGGTATTATATACGTCTGGATGCGGATGCGGATGAAAACCATTGATCTCAATACCGTCGTAACCTGCATCGGCCGCGTAAACCATAAATTCCTCAAAGGACCAGGGATTATTTTCAAAGGGCCCAAAAGAAAAGGCCCAACTACCGATCGAAAATTTTGGTCGTCTCATACTGCATTCCATTTATCCTGAATAAATTGGTACCCTTCCCGGTAGATTTCATCGGAGGGCGAATAATCCCGCCAGACGTTAATCGAATTGGCAAATTCCGGAATCGCCGTACTAAAAGCCTCAATCGTCAGCCAGCCATCGTAGCCTACCGATTTAAGCGTAGCAAAGACCTCCTTCCAGTTTACCTGACCTCTACCGGGCGTCCCCCGGTCATTCTCCGTAATGTGCACGTGCTTAAGATGAGGCGCAATCAAACGAATGGCCGCCCCCTGATTTTTTTCTTCAATATTCGCGTGGTGAGTGTCAAAGATGGCACCCACCGCCGGATGATTCACCTTCTTCAGCAGCGCCTTCAACTGTGCCATGGTATTGACCAGATAACATTCAAAACGATTGAGTGCTTCCGGCGCTAAAACGATACCGGCCGCCTGTGCATAATCGCCTGCCTCTTGCAGCATTTCTGCACTCCAGTTGAGCTCATCTTCCGTCGGCGGATGATAAGAGAAGTAGGCAAAGGCCGAATGAATCGGGCCACAGATCACTTCAGCCCCCAACTCAGCGGCCCAATCAATGGCCCATTTAAGCCGGTCGAGGCCCGCCGCACGGATCGCCGGGTCCGGACTGGCAATATTGGTTTCTTCCAGAAGGGAGGTTACACAGGTACACCCCAGCCCCAAATCGTCCAGAAAGGCACCGATTCGTGCATAATGCGCCCTGTCGCCAGTACCAAGTGGCACCTCGACACCATCATAGCCCGTCTTTTTCAGGTTCTCAATAATCGGGAAATGCTGTTCCGTAACGTGATCCGTCCACAACAGCATATTCATTCCAATCTTCATATATCTTTTGTTTTAAGTTTTATCGGCTCCCCATCATACCATCAGATGTGGCCCACATCTGATGGATGGTATTTTGCACTTTGCCTTCCAATGGATTCCCCTCGGTATCCGCCAGGCGATAGGCAATCGTCATGACATCGATCGGAGTAATATAAGGAATATTTAATCTAACGGATTTACCATCTGGTATTAAATTCACTGATACTATCGCCAGGGTCCCCATATCATAACAATCTGATCCGTAACGTCGAGTTCTTTTTAGTTTTCCGGGCGGACAGCTTTTTCAGCATCTTTTAATTCAATTTCGCGAAATAAGGTCTTCAGCACCGCTTCGTTTCCAGAGAAAATCAAAAAGAATAAGGCAAGGAAAAACAGAAGGAATACAATATGGTAAGGCTTCCTTGGATTGGCTTTGCTCAGGCTCCTTTAACTTAATGAAGTTGTTTACAAACTCCAGGAAACCTACTCATCCAAGAAACTTACCTTGCCACTATCCATATCATACACCGCACCTATAATCTTGATTCCCCCATTATCCTCCATTTCCTTAAGGATAGGGCTGTTCAAACGAATCTGTGCGATCGTATTTTGCACATTACTTTCGCAAACCATATGCACAAAATTGGCATTTTTTGAGCTGCGATCACCGGTATATTCTACCTTATCCACCGCTGGTTGAATCTTAGCTAACATAGGAGTGATATTACCTAATTCCACCTTGTCAATAGCTGCTTTTACCGCTCCACAGTGCTCATGGCCCATCACCAGAATGAGTTTAGAACCAGAAACTTTACAGGCAAACTCCATACTACCCAGGATGTCTTCGTTAACAAAATTACCGGCTACCCGGGCGACAAAAATATCTCCAATGCCACGATCAAAAACATCTTCCACTGGCACTCTACTATCCACACATGACAGGACGATTGCTTTAGGATATTGCGCACTGGTGCTTTTTCGTACTTGCTCGGAATGATTTCTCGCGGTGAGATCATTTCTTGTAAATCGGTCATTCCCTTCTTTAAAGGATTGAATCACCATATCGGGGGTCAGAGCATCCTGTTCTTCTTTGGTTAGGACATCTTCTACCACACCAACGATCTCTGTCGATTCAGGAACGGCAGGTACTTGTTCTTGAGGAGCTGAATTACAAGCCGTAAATAAAAGCGCCAGGCCACATAAGGCAATTGATGAAATGGTCTTCATAGCAGTAAATTTTAAATGGAATTAATATTTACTCTATGACCTCCTTTTTTATAGAATAGTTTTGAAAAATGCGCTTTTTAGGTGAACTACATCACAGATCATCTAAAAAACCTGTGCTAAATTGCTTACCTATAAACGAACAGCCATATGAAGCGTCTTCTTTTCCTTTCCACTATTTTTACTTTAACCCTGGGGCTCAGTAACTGCCAGCGCACAGCCGAATCAGAGGAGGTTTCCTTCGATGAGGAGCAATTGGCCCTGGGCTTCCAATTAATCGAGCGTAATTGCTTCACTTGTCATAGCCCGGATGCAGGTATGCAACAACGCGTAGCCCCGCCTATGGTTGCCGTAAAAAGACATTATGTCGACGCCACGGTAAGCGAAGCAGACTTCACCGAAGCCATGCAGCAATTCGTCTTACATCCCGATACCAGCTACTCCAAAATGCCTGGCGCCATTGATCGCTTTGGGCTCATGCCTAAGATGGATTTCTCGGAAACACAGCTCGAAGCCATTGCCTACTACATTTATCATACGGAGTTAGAGGAACCCGGATGGTTCGAAGAGCATTATCAGGAAGAACATAAAAAACATATGAACCGGATGGGAAGTAAGCAAAGTACATCCTACCTGGAACAAGGGAAGCAATACGCTATGGCCACCAAAGCGATCTTAGGAAAAAATCTATTGGGCGCCATCAATAAAAAGGGCTCAACGGGCGCCGTGGAATTCTGCAATACCCGGGCCATCCCCCTTACCGATAGTATGCAACACGTCCAAAATGTACAGATCAAAAGAGTATCTGATCAAAATCGCAATCCGAATAATCGGGCCAATGCTGACGAACTGGCCTATATTCAGGCAGCTAAAGCAGCACTACAAAACGGCGAAACGATCAAAGGAAAAATTTCGGAACGCAACGGCCAAATGGTTGGATACTACCCCATTATCACCAACGATATGTGCCTACAATGCCACGGAGATCCGGCCAATGATATCAATCCGGAAACGCTGAATAAGATTCAGACCTTGTATCCTCAAGATCAGGCTACCGGCTATAAAAGCAATGAACTCCGGGGGGTTTGGGTGGTTGAAATACCCAAAGGGAAGGATTAACGCGCCGAATAAGACGCAAAATGACGACACTCTTCTATTGCTTTCTGATAGAATTTCGTGTTGCCGTATTCCTTACGCAGTAGCTCAAAGTAGCGGTAGCTGCGTTCTTCTCCGGCGACATAATTCTGCGCTTGCTCACATTTGGCCGCCATAAAGGCCGCCGTAGCTGCCAGTTCTTTATTTTTTGCCAGCTGTATGGTTTTACGGAAGTACTCTTCGGCCATTTTCGTGTTGAAATTTTCGCGATTCCCATAATCAAACTGCCAGGTCGGCACCACGCCACTTGCACTCCGTCGTTGGTTGTTGATACTCGTTCCGCTTCGGAAGTAATCGGTCGCATCCCAGGCATAACCAAAGTAAGACATATTGTAATAAGCCAGGCCAATCTGATAAAAATAGATAGCGCCCTGGTCCCGGTCGGCCAGTGCTTTGTATTCCAGCTCTCGAATACGATTAATAATCGCGGGTTTACTGTACAGCGTCAGGGAATCCCGGTTGCCGCAATTAATACAATCGATCAGCCGGGCCTCAAAGGGATTGTAGAGACCGTAGTTCTCCCATTTTGATTCATCGATTTCACGAAAAGTCTCCAAAGCCGCTACAATTTCTCCTCTGCTCATCAGGTAGGTCGCCTTAATATCGAGTAAGTCATCACGCATGGAAGTACCATCGGCCTTTCGGAGCAGATCGCGCTCAAAACGATTAAGGCGATCCTCGTTAGCTACGGCGAGTAGCTCATTGATCACTTCCAGTTGGGGATTTACCTTGAGGTCTGCCAGGTTATGCTGTTGCAAAAAAAGCTTCCCCTCCTGCCCGGATTCCTGGTACAACTGACTCATTTTATCCGCTATAAAAGGCTTCAAATCCGGAAAGCGCTGGTAGGTTGCATCATCAAATTTTATCCGCGCAATTTCCGTTTCTACTTCTTCGTCGACCGTTTGGTAAGCTGCAACCTTCGCCACGACCTGCATCGCAGCCAATTGTTCGCGCATTTTATCCGACATTTTCAGTTTGGCCGCTTTCGCTAAAACCTTTTGGGCCGCATAATGATCACCAGCAATGGTTTCCAGGTAGCCCTCAGCCATGGTCCACAAAACCTCGTTTTTAGACGTCCCAATCTGATTGTAGCGCCTTACAAACTCCTGAAATTTGATGATGTATTGTCCCATTCCTGGCCTGGGAATATTATAAAAGCGTTGGTTTTCGCTTTTCTGAGGATTAAAGCTCAAGCCCAGTAAATTCTTCTCCAGGCGCTTGAGCTCCTTGATAAGCAATATATCAAGATGATGGCTGTCCGGATCTAATTCGTAGATCGCCTTCATATCTTCGAGCGGTTTACTGTCTCTAGCGTTAGCGCGCAAAGCATATATGGTAGCTCGTTCCTCATCCGTTTTACACAGCAAAAGGCAGGCCTTCCATTCTTCTTCGTTTTTCAGCGAAAAGCTTTGTAAGGCCGACTCTCTTTTTCCAACACTATTTTCAAAGATGAGCGAATACAGATAACTGGCTTCCACATTATTGCCCTGGCGTAGTAAAGCGCCGGCGTAGTGCCCCATGATCCAATAATCAATAATACTGGGGTCATTGTCAATTTTAGGCATCAGATAATCATGCAGTTGTACGGTCAATTCGTAGTCGCGCAGGTAATGTGCCAGGCGAATCAACTGGTAAGCGTACCGCAATCGGATGTAATAAGACTCGGTATTCATGAATGCGCGACGTCCTCGTTCAATGAGGCTCCGCATCCGATCTTCGTTATCTGCTCTCAATTCCCAGGCGTCGTATTCTACGACGAAGGGTTCACACTCTTTAGCAAAGACCAGATAACTAGCCGTCTCATCGCAGCCCGTGCTTTTGATATAAGCCGCAAAGCCATTCCCCCGTAGATTAACCGGTAGAGGAAGCCGGCGATTATTAACTGAATTAACCAGTTCGCGGACATCGTAAACAGAACTCTTGTAGACCAGCTCGTAGATATCGTCCACACTGACCTCGTTACAAAAGCGATCCTGCCACTCCTGCACATTGGCCACGACCTGATTATAGGACTGCCGTCCAAACTCCTCATACAAAACTTCATAATCCAGAAAATACGGAGCACCGGGTGCGGAAGGATCAACTAGTATCGGCTGTAAAAAGGTATAGGCAGTTAGATTCGGTTGTCCCAGGGGGCCACAATCGGAGCGTACGGGTACCGGAGACAGGCTCAGTCCCAACAGGATTAGATTAATCGTCAAAAAATGCTTCCAGGTCGGCATAGAGTAGTTGTTTTAACAGGCTGGCGTCCAGATGATAAAAACTAATATAATTGGCGGTCCTTAAATAAGGGGCCAGGAGCGCCCGACTAGCCTTGAGCTGAGCAGGCTGAATAGTCTCCACTCGAATTAAATCATCCTCATAGACGTAGCTACCCTGAAGATAACCGTTTTTTCGGACACGAAAACGATATGCCGTCAATTTTTCAAATCGTGTTCCATCTGCCAAAAGAGTGGTATCCAGATTATTCAGTAAGCGCGTAAAGGAACCATCCCGAAAAAGTACCCCCCAGTTAAAAACCGGCAATGCAACATCTAGCGGCAAGGGATAGCGAGTCTGCTGTCCGGATAAATACGGTAGGGCTGCCTCCAGGTTGAGAATGGAGTTATGCTCCTGCCAGCTGGCCAGTGTGCCCATATTGTAGAACATCAGCATACCGCGATCAACCGGAGGCACGCCGGTTCCTTTGGGATCCGCTAACTGGTGTAGGCGAATGGTTGCCGATAATTGCCAGCCGGCCGCCGCCGCTTGTGGACGAAGGGCGGCCAAAAAGTCAAAAAAAGCGGCGCGGGTACGCGCACTCCAGTCGCAATCCAGCTGTAGCTCCTGAACCCTGAGGTCTTGGGGGAGCTGTTCTTGAAGCTGTTGGAGTTTCTGAAAAACCTGCTCCGGCAAAGCCGCCAACTGTTCTTCACTTGCTTCTAAAAAGCTCCGGTTTGTGATAAAAACACAGGGTACGATCTCCCGTAGACCGGCCAGTTGCTGAGTGTCTACCCGCAGCTGCGCCTGGGGTTCCAATTGTCGACGCCCCTCGTCCCAGTCGACATCGAAGAATTTCACGTAAACTCGCTCGACCGCCAGCCGGTTCAGCCACTCCTGCTCGACCGTATCTAATGCCAACTCGGTTTGCCAATGGTAAAAAGCCGGTTTGGCCATTTCTTTTTGCCGACAGGCGAAAAGAAAAAGTAAGCAGAGGCTCCCTATTAAGCTACTGTACCGCATCAAAACGCAAATCCATTTTAATCGGGATGGCCGAAGGAGATACCCCAAAGAAGTAGAACCAGACTTCTACCTTAAAGCGCTCCTGGGTAAGAATGCGCTCGGCATTGATCAGGGAAGGTAATAATCGTAATTCACTACCGATACGTTGATTCTGCATATTATCCAGATAGAAAACTTCTTCGGCGATATTACAGGAAGCCGATTCCGCCGCGCAAATCCGAATAGAAACTTCCCGTAAAAAGTCAAAACGCTCGTCGGTTAGTGCCGTCAGGGTGGCACTAATGGGTTCGATTCCCGTAATCAGCGCCGTATCCACGTCAAATTCATTGAGATAAGCTCGGAAATTGGTCCGCAACCCGTTCTGCTCAAAAACCCGGGGCAGTGAGCCCGTTAGTCCTGCCGGCATTTCAAAAAGGATATTGGGGTAGATCATCTCGAACAGCGTCTGCCGGTTGTCTTTCCGACAATTGGTCAGTAAGAGGATCAGAACGATCCAGATGGCACTTCGGTTCAACAAGCGTATCATAAACTCCATTTATATAGTAGAAAGTAATTATCCTACTTTTATTTTACAAGCATTCAATTTTTCTTTTAAAAAGAATGCTTATTATCTTACTGAAAAATAGGATGAATTGTCGATCTGGCAGCTCATTGAATTTAGGAAAATCAAAATGAGCCCCGAGGGCTAAGCTAGCAAATGGGAGAACAAAACGTATCGGCTATACAGGGTGGAGATAAAATGCACAAATTCGTTAACCGACTCATCCGGGATGTACACGCCCTCGATTATATGCTGGAGCACGATTGGTTCGAAACGGACCCGATCCGTATTGGAGCCGAACAGGAGATGACGCTGATTAATCAGCGCAACTTCAAGCCCAAACCCATTGCCATTAAGGCGCTGGACGCCCTAGAGCACCAGCCCTGGCTGGATACGGAGCTGGCTAAATTCAATTTAGAGATCAACCTCGAGCCTCTGGTTTTTGAGGGAAACTGTCTCAGTGCCATGGAGACCTCCCTAAACGACAAGATGGCCTTTATCAGAAAGGGCTTAAAAAAATTGAAAACCAAGCCTATCCTTACGGGAATCCTCCCTACCCTTCGGAAATATGATCTGGAATTACACAATCTGACCCCACGGGAAAGGTACAAAGTACTAATCGAAGCCATTAATGAACAATTAATCGGTAACGCCTTTGAATTACGCCTGCGTGGGATTGATGAGATCCTGGTCAAACACGATTCGCCCCTACTCGAAGCCTGCAATACCAGCTTTCAGGTGCACCTGCAAGTAGCACCGGGCAATTTTGTACACTTGTACAATATTGCACAGACCCTGACCGCTCCAGTGATGGCGATGGCCGCCAACAGCCCCATTGTATTTGGTCGCCGACTTTGGCACGAAAGTCGTATTGCCCTATTCCAACAGGCCCTGGATATCCGAACCACCCAGGAACACATGCGCGAGCGTAGTCCAAGGGTCAGCTTTGGCGATAACTGGCTGGACGGCTCTATTCTGGAGATTTATAAGGAAGATATAGCCCGATTTCGGGTATTATTGAGTACCGAAGTAGAGGAAGATGCCTTACAGCAAATCAAGAAAAAACAGGTCCCCAAACTCAAAGCACTGCAAGTACACAACTCAACGGTTTATCGGTGGAATCGTCCTTGTTACGGCATTAGTGATAATGGCAAACCTCATCTGCGTATCGAAAACCGCGTCCTACCGGCCGGCCCTACCACTAAGGATGAAATGGCCAATGCGGCCCTTTGGCTGGGGGCTATGGTAGGCTATGCCAAATACTGTAAAGATATCCGTCAGGAAATCACCTGGGAAGATGTACGCGACAACTTTGGCAAAGCGGCTCAATTTGGTATTGACTCCAAGTTTACCTGGTTTAATGATCGAAAGATCAATGCCTGTGATCTGGTCAGTCAGGAAATACTACCCATTGCCCGCGAAGGGCTGGAAGCCCAAAATGTAGACAGCGCTGATATCGACTTATACCTGGGGATCATTCAGGAAAGGGCCAAAAGGCATCGCAATGGAGCTACCTGGCAAATCAAAGCCTATACCCGGCTTAAAAACCAGACGAGTAGCGACGAAGCCCTTAGTGTACTCACACATAGTATCGTGAGTAACCAGGAAAAAAACATACCCGTCCACGAATGGAAATTACCTGAACTAAATGACCTCAAAAAATATGAGCCCGCTCAACTAAGGGTGGAAGAGTTTATGATGACCGACCTTTTTACGGCACAAAAGGATGACCCCATCGAGCTGGTAACGCATCTCATGGATTGGCGTACGGTTCGCTATTTGCCCATCGAAGATAAAAAAGGAAAACTGGGTGGCCTGATCACGGCCCGCCTGCTCCTGCGCCATTTTTCCAAACCCAAAACAGAAACACCCCCACAGGTGCTTGTCAAGGATATCATGATCCAGGAGCCTATCACCGTAAGCCCCAATACCAGTATTGTCCAGGCCATGCAAATCATGCGTGACCATAAAATTGGTTGTCTGCCTGTCACCCAGGACGAAGAGTTGATTGGTATTATTACCGAAATGGACTTCTTAAGGATATCCGCCCGGCTAATCGAGCGGCTGGAGCGAGAAGAAGAAGAGTAATTTAGGCAGAATTTCTATTCTACCTAAATTAAAGGACGACCAGAATACTAAGAGTTCAGCTTTTCTTCTAATAAGTCCTGGCCCTCTTCGGTCAGTAAATATAATGCCGTAATTCCTTTTCCGGGTTCGCGATCGGAAGTGAAATAATCAGGATGCAATTTGATCTGCGCGGCAATATTTGACTTGCGTAATCGCTTGCCAAGAGCAGCCGTTATTTCTTCAAGCAGACCGGTAGAATAGCCCCTTTTCCCGTAGGTTGCCGTGGCGTAGTGTAAGGTCAACAGAATGCGGTAAAGCTGATTACTCTTGTTTAAAATTTTATTTTCTATGGCTTTGAATCGCTTAGAATTGTTGATCACATCAGCGATCCGTTCCGGATCTACTCTGCCATCACTTACCTGGATATCGTCATCCTCAAAATCTTCCAAGGATTCTAACATATTGGGGTTAGCCAGACCACGGGTATTGATCTCGCCATTCATTTTTTGCCCCAAATTAATAAAATAGCTGATTTTCTGTTCTACAAATTTTTCGTCGGTACTTTCTACTTCAAAACCAAATTCATCTGTTTCAAACTTAACTCTATACATGTTTTTTAATTTATTATAATTAAACAATCCACAACAACTGGGATCTGCTTAGCCGGGAAAAGACTTAATTAAACATTTAGGTGTTAAATTTGTGCTTTCAAGAAGTGAGAAGCTAATAACTTAGGAATATAAGGCCCAAAGTATTCTTCGTTTTTTTACGCTAAAACACGGGCTAATATTGCCTCTTATTGTTATTTATCGAAAATAAATACCATTTATTGACGCATCCAGGGCTGTTTTAACCTCGTAAAAAGACCACTCTCTATACTGGGATATAGCCGTCGTCATTATCCAAACCAATATTGCTATTTAGGTATCAACTTAACTGAGGACAAATGTGTAAACGGAATTGTTTACCTACTTTATCTATCTTTGAAAGGAGTTTTACCAAAGGGAATGTACATTAAAGGCGTAATATACAATCATTTTCAACAAACGAGTAATCTTTTTTAATACTAACAGCTATTTTTAAATTTTACCTGATATTTTTACACTTTTATAGGCTCTATCATGAATCGACTTGAAAAAAGAATTCAGCAGATCAAAAACTACCCTACCTGGTTATTTAGCGCATTGATTGGTCGGGCGGTACCCTTTACGGGAACAGCCAGTATTCAATATGAGAAGATGAGTCAGGAGGAGGTGATTGTCTCCCTACAGAATCGTCGAAAAGTGCGCAATCATATCGGCCAGATCCATGCGGCCGGAATGATACTCCTGGCAGAGACGGCTACAGGCATGGTCGTCGGTATGAATATACCTGACGATAAAATACCGCTAATTAAATCTATGAAAACGGATTTTGTTAAGCGATCTACCGGAGCCATGCGAGCGGTGGCCCATTTGTCGGCGAACCAGATAGAACGGATCAAAACCTTAGAGAAAGGAGAAGTACAGGTTCCCGTTATTGTCACCGATGAAACCGGAGTGGAACCTGTACTTGTTGAGGCTATTTGGGCCTGGATTCCTAAAAAGAAGAAATAAGCCTAATCCAGACTCTTTTTAACTTTATAAAAATCCACATCGCGAATACTGTGTAACACATCTGGCACGACCCTACCCTCTTTATTCAAAAACACATGGCTGGGAAAACCGCGCAGATCAAAGTAATTCATAATCTCTTTCGATAACTGATCCGTCAGGAAAATGTGCTGGCCGCCCACCCCTAACTCAGCTACTTTCTTTTTCCAGGTATCCTGATCCGAACTGGAGGTCGAACACAGATAGACCACTTCAACATCCATTTCCTTTAGCTTATCCCGGTTGGGAATAGTGCGTTCGTGCCGCATATCCAGGATACAGGGGCCACACCAGGTCGCCCATACGTCTAATACAATAGCCTTTCCCGGATGGGCAGCCCGGATGGCAGAAAGTAACACCTCCAGACTATCCTGATCTGCCTGGAAAAGCATGGCACCATCAGACAGGTTCCCCAGAGATTGCCCCAGATCAAAGGCGGGTTGCTCCTCTATCTTAATCTTTGACAGTTTCGCCTGCGTAGCTTCTCTGGCTTTGCGCGCCTTATCCCATTCCACTTCAGCCATACCTATCGCCCATTTCGCTTTAATCAATGGACGAACCGTCTTTTGATAAATAGGCATTTGCCAGATATCCTCCGGTGTGGTACATAGTAAGACCATAGCCTTCTCTTCCGCTGATAATGAGAGGGCGGATAACTCCTGCTTGTACTGGTCTAGCACGGCAGCAAAAATAGCATCACCGTACTGCTCTTGAAAATAAGTGGAGTACTTCTTAAAGGCCTCCTCATCGTATGTTTCTTCTTTTATTCGCTTTTCATATTCGTCCAAAAAAACAACCAGGTCTTCTTTTTCTTCAGCAACCAGCCCCTGGTTAGGCAGGACATCAGCCAGTATTGCTTTTTTCTCGGCCTGAGTATTAGAGCGCAGATATATCCCTAAATAACGGTAATAGCTCATACTCCCATTACTAATCACCTTAGGCCGATGGTTCTTAATTTCCTGGAGTAAGTCGTCCGACATTTTCTTCCCGTAGTGAGGAGTACACAGAAAACCATAATGATCCGATAGCCGCTCATTCTCTAATATCCACGCGTAAGGAGAGGGGTTCTCTGCTATAAAAGCGGCTTCGATCTGAGCCGTTTGCGCATTCATTTTTCTTAGCCCCTCCACTTTTTTAGCAGCTGACATCTTACGGTCCATGAGAATGGGGCCTAGCTGGCGCCTGGGATTATCCGGATGGCTATTTCGGTAATCTACATACTTATTTAAGTAAGCCGTCATTTCACCCGACTTGCCACTAAAACTAACTTCTTCTGCATCGAAGCTATCCCCGTCTTTGGCTGCTAAAGCCGGCAGGTCGATAGCAACCCGTATGAATTCGTCAATCATCAACTCCGCGAAGTAATAATCCCCGACGGTCATCCAAATCTGCTGGTAGATAAAACCATTCTCTAATTCGAAGGAGAAATTTCCCTGCGCATCTGGCCACACTTCGTAGTCGGTCTGCAACTCCGGGCCAGGATTCACTACGGCCAGTTTCACCATTAAATCGGGAAAACTATCCGGATGATAGCCCACTAATTGGCCTTCAATTTTAACAGAAGTTCCGGTGTAGTGTACGGGAGCAGACTGGGTTTTTCCGGTTTGAATCGTCAAAAAAAGTAGTAAAAAGGATAAGGATCGTGCTAATAAGTGCATTTTAAGGAATTTTATTTACCTTATAAATGCAGATTCCAGCCTTTTTGGTGGGTACCCCTTACCAGTTTTTGATAATTTCCTGCAACACAGGATCTACTTTATCTTTTATTCGCCCGGGCAAAAAGTGACTATCGCCGTTCCAGGTAATCAATTCCAACTGTTCTTCCGAAAGTACGGTCTTTGTCCAACCTGTATTGTCCGCAAAGGGGGCAATCCAGTCATCTTCACAGTGCAGGTGATACACGGGCACATCAATCGCGCTCCAATCCGCTGCGATTTCCCTTAGGGCCTCGGCGTGGTGGAGTTTTTCTTCATTTGCCACATCAATAAAGCGGGGTAACAGCCAACGTGCCAATCGCGTATCTAAAACGGAGTTAAACCAGAATAATTTCTCACCTTCGGGAGCAATAACTGGCGCCAGCAACAACAATCCTTTTATCGATCTGGGATAGCGAGCCGTGTAGGCTGCCGCGACCGGACCACCATAAGAATACCCCACCACGATCAACTCCGAAATTTGATATTGAGATAAGACCTGCTGCGCCGCTTTCGCCTGTTTCACAATGGAAGGCTGAGCCTTACCATAATTGGAGTACCCATAGCCCGGACGGTCCATATTAATGAGTCGGTGGGTACGAGCCAGGCTGGTATCTGTCATGTAGGAGGCGAAATCCTGAAATCCTCCCGGTGCACCGTGGGAGAAAAAAATCAGTCGGTCAGAAGTTAGGTTGCCAGCTTCCACCCAGCGCAGCGTGCAATCGACAAAGGTGTCCCGATGGATTTTATAATCGATACCCGCTTTTTCGAATTGCTTCCGAATTTGTTTATCTGGTTGTCTAAACCAGATAGCAGAAAGATTAATCAGCACCAATAGTGCTATGGTAAGCCCCAAAGTGATGATCCCTAACCATTTTAGTATTTTCATACCGCCGCATATTTCCCCCTACAACAAAACTAGCGGCGGGGTGGTTTATAACGGGAGCGATCCAGTATTTGTTGGGCATTGGTCTCGGCCATCAAATCTACCATGTCCAGTTCTGGGTTGTTTTTCATGTAAGCCTTGATGACCTGCCAGCCCACCCAGTTGGCGGTGCGTCCGGGCGCCTCGGGATGCATCTGCGGGATATTGGGACTATACTCTACGAACTTGCGGATTTTCTTCCAGTCACTTTCGTAAAAAAGCTGTTCTTTTAACAGATAAGCCCAGACTTCCAGTTCATTATCTTCCAGCCACTGTACATCCTCTTCTGGCATTTCCAGAATAATGGAATCTGCTGTGTAAGGAAGTAAATGATCCATCAAATACAGCTCCTTGCCTTCCTGAATCATCATGTCAAGCAGTCTACCTTCCTTAGTAGTACCGACGATATCTTCGACCAGAGGTTTAAGGGTTTTCATCGGCAGGTGCGCCCGATTAAAAGTGCGAATGAGGTAATTAGAAAAATTGGGATTGCCAGGATTGTATCTACCGTAGGGATAATTGGCTCCCAGGAAGAAATCCAGACCTACCGCCAACTGGTCTTCGCCATAGATAAAAGCGCCAATGGCATACTCTGAAATATAAGTGGTCACTTGCGGTGTTGAACGCTCCGGAAAGTAATACTTATAAAACCGAAAGGCCTGCTCCAGGTCTTGCTGGTAGGCCGAAAGATCACCGTAGAGCACCTGTGTGGTGTCGTACAGGCTCCGGATCTGAGGGAAGGTAATAAAACCTTTAATGAATTCAACGAAGCCCTGGGGTGCCCGTTTGGCGGGAACAATCTGTTGGAAATACAGTTCACTAAATAAGGGGTATGCAGCTTGCAGCTCTGCCAGGTCTGCTTCCAGTGTATTGGTATCCAGGCTAAAGAGATCCTGCTCGAAGCGACGCAGCTCTACGTCCACTTCTATCCCCTCTACCTCAGGGATATCTTTTCCAGCATCCGACTGGCAGGACACCAGTACTAGTGAAAAAATTGAAATATAAATTGCTATGGAGCTAAAAATACCTTGATTGATACTCATAATTGAAGCTTGTCTTATTGAACTTAGGTATATTTGTAATGAATTTCTTAGCGTATACGCTCTATTGCCTCAAAAACTACTTGAAAATGAAAAAAATTGTTTTTTGCCTATGCTTTTTGTGGATTGCTTTCTCCGCCCCACAAGCTATTGCCCAGGGTAATGTCCGGTTTGGAATACAAACCAGCCCTACCTTCACCTGGATGAATACCTCAGATGCGGATGTCAACCGCAGTGGTACAAACCTGGGACTGCGCCTGGCCATGATGTCTGAATATTATTTTCGCGAAAGCTACGCGGTGACCAGTGGCATTGGTTTTCATTTTAATGCAGGAGGACAACTATTGTTTGAAGAGGCCGGTGCTTATTGGCCTAACTCTGATTTAAACCCTGGTATCGACACCCTCGCCGCCGGAGCAAAATTACGCTACAACCTGCAATACGTCGAAATCCCGTTGGGGCTAAAAATGCGCACCCGAGAATTTGGTTACCTGAGCTACTGGTTAGAACCCAATCTGACCTTTGGTTTTCGCTCTCAGGCCAGGGGAGATATCGAAGGCCGACGCTTTGACGGAGGTACGGTTGGTGAAGATGGCGACAAGATTAGCATCCGCGAAGAAATCGGCGGGCTCAACCTTTCCTGGGGTCTGGGCGGTGGTGTGGAATATACGCTATCCGGAACTACCTCGCTCCTGGCAGGAATAGATATGCGATTTGGTTTTTCGGACGTTACCAGAAATACCGGTACCTACTTTGACTCTTCGCGAAACGATGAACCACGCGGGGAAAACAGCCAGGCAAAAATCACTTCACTCGCACTTAAACTAGGTATTCTATTCTAAATATGGACCAAATACTTGATCAACAACTCGACGAATTTATCGAACGTGCGCTACGGGAAGATGTAGGCGAGGGAGACCATACCTCACTAGCCTGCATTCCATCTGAGGCACGGGACACGGCCTACTTACTTGTTAAAGAGGCCGGTGTACTGGCGGGTGTCGCTTTTGCTCAAAAGGTATTTCAGTTCGTTGATCCATCCGCAAAGATGGATATACTACTGGATGATGGCCACGATGTCAAACCTGGCGATATTGCTTTTGAGGTCAACTGTAATGCTCAGGCCTTACTAAAAGCAGAACGCCTGGTGCTGAATACCATGCAGCGTATGACGGGTATCGCAAGTATTAGTCGACAATACGCAAAAGAAGTAAAAGATTATCCCACCACTATTCTGGACACTCGTAAAACTACGCCCCTTATTCGCTTTCTAGAGAAATGGGCCGTACGTATTGGTGGTTCCAGCAACTACCGGGATGGCTTGTACGATTGGATCATGATTAAAGATAACCACATCGATGCCTGTGGGAGTATTCCGCAGGCGATCCGGCGCGTGCAAGCCTACCTGGAAAACAATCAACTGGACCTGGGCATTACCGTCGAAGTACGAAGCCTGGAGGAAATGAATCAGGTACTCGAGGCTGGTGGTATCACTCGTATCATGCTCGACAACTTTGATACCCCTTCTATGGCCAAAGCCGTAAAGCTCATCGATGGTCGCTTCGAAGTCGAGGCTTCGGGAGGCATCACCCTCGAACGCTTAAAGGAAATTGCGGAAGTTGGCGTAGATTTTATATCCGTTGGTGCACTTACGCATTCGGCGAAAAGTGTGGATTTGAGTTTGAAAATTAAGTGCTAAAACAACAAAAGGCCGGCTATGATGGCCGGCCTTTGTCTAGGCGGAGTCTTTAAGCTAAGCCCGATGCGGCCAGTGCCGTTAGGGAAAAAATAATTAGCCAAAAACGTACGTCTTTGTAAAGTGTAATGTTCTGTTTCGCCATTCGCTACTCAAGTATTTAAAGGTCAGTAAATGCTATACGTCTGCCGGCCTTCCCCCCTACCGGGTAAAAAGCAGCACGGTGCCAATGCACCTCCCATTAACAATTTTGTAAGTAATTCTAGCGAAGAAAATAGCGTATGACCTTATTACACCAAAAAGGATGCCATAGCGAAAAATCTTAATATGTATTGCCTGAAACAAGCCAGATATTTTATTTAACTTATCTCCTAAAATATACACCACATATGCTTTACGATCAGATACAGGAAGCCATCACCTACCTCCGCAATCGGATCAATCTCCAGGTAAAATATGGTATCGTACTGGGCACCGGCCTCGGCGGGCTGGTCGAAGAAATGGAAATTGAAGCCCGTATCCCCTACGGAGAGATTCCGCATTTTCCCGTTTCAACTGTGCAAAGCCACGATGGCCAACTCATCTTTGGCCATCTGGAGGGCGTACCCATCGTCGCTATGGCGGGGCGCTTCCACTATTACGAAGGGTATAGTATGCAAGAAGTTACCTTTCCCATCCGGGTGCTGAAATTCCTGGAGATCGAGCGCTTGTTCATCAGTAATGCGGCGGGTAGCGTCAGCCAGCATATCGAGGCCGGAGATTTGGTCTTTATCAAAGATCATATTAATCTGCACGCCGAAAATCCACTACGAGGCTCAAATGATGAACGGCTGGGACCACGCTTTCCGGATATGCTGCAAGCCTATGATCGCGCACTTAATGCCGAAGCAAAGCTCATTGCCGAAAAAGCGGGTATCCGCGCCCACGAAGGCGTCTATCTGGGCTTACAGGGTCCCAACCTGGAAACCCCTGCCGAGTATAACTTTGCCCATATCATTGGTGCGGACGTGGTAGGCATGTCTACCATTCCGGAAGTTCTGGTAGCCCGACATATGTCTTTACCCATTTTTGTCGCATCGGTAGCGACCAATAAATGCTACCCCATTAGTGAGATCAAAGTCACTACGGTAGAGGATGTCATCGCGGTCGCCAATGCCGCCGAACCCAAATTAACCCAAATTGTGAAAGCCTTAATTCAATAAGATATAGACAATCCGGATAATAATTCAGCAATTGTACACTAGAAAGGAAGATCGTCCGCATCCGTATCCTGAATGGGTTCGTCTCCTGCGCTGGGAAAGCCCTCGTCCATGGCGGGTGGTGCATCCGGTGCGGGTGCTGCTTGTGGACGTTCTAAGCGCCAGGCGTTGAGGTTCGTAAAATACTTACCATTCCATTCGCGACCCCGCAGATCAAAGTGGACTTTTACCTGCTCGCCCTCATTATAATCGTCGACCAGGGCACAGCGGTCCTGCACCAGTTGGAACTTCACCATTTGCGGGTAATTACCATCGCTGACTTCGATTACGAATTCACGAGCCTGGAAGGTTTGCGTTTTACTCTCGGTATCAAATTTCTTAATCAGTTTACCTTCTACTTCGAAAGACATATTCAATTAGGTTGATTGGTGAACGTTAATTAACGGTGCTCTGCAAATGTAGAAAAAATATTGATGGCCCGCCCAGCCCATTTGGAGAAAATGTACATCGCCTTACAGAATTGCATCTGCAAAGCGATGTATAACTCATACCTCAGGCCTGATCTGCTAGTTAGCCGGCTCCATCATTAGGAAATGAGCCTTACGCATAGCTTTGCCCTGTCCTGCATTATTTCGTCGCTGAGACTTTGGCGCATCTTCCGGACGGTATTTTTCGTGAATCGCTTTTCGGTCTTTCTCCCATTGTTCGGCTTGTGATTGGACCTCGGCCAGTAAGGCATCGATCTGGGCATCGTATTTCTCAACCAGTGCTTTAATGGTCGCCCGATCAGCCTGGTGCTGCTCCCCTTGCCCCTTCGAAGGTGGACTTACTTTTTCACCTTTGTTTCTCCCCTGACGCATCTTTTTCGTATGCGTACCACGTTTCTGACGCAGAGCCGCAATCGTGGCTTTATCCTCAGCCGACAAGTCTGATTCGAGCTTAGTTCGCTGCTTGCGCAAAACCGGCTCTACCTTCTCCTCTTGATAATCCTTCAGCGCTTTGTGCAATGCTTTGTTCTGAGCGCGGGAGGGCCTTGCCCCAGGACTAGCTTTTGGACCCCGCTCCGGACGCATTTCCTCCAGCTTGGCCAGCTGCGCTTCCGTCAGGATATTAGCCATTTTTGCTTTCTGACCTCCCATGATCTGCTGGGCAGCAGCGCGGCGATCTGCTCTATCTTCAAATTCCTTTTCCCGTAGGCCCTGCATTTGGGCGCGCGTTTCCTCAAAAATGGGCTTCAGAGATTCCATCTGCTCCTCGCTAAGACCCAGGGCTTCCTGCAGTCGTTCGGGCTGGGGTCCGCGTGGTCCGCGTTCGCCAGGGCCCTGTGCCATAAGCGGAAAAGACAATAGACTGAATACTGCCACTACTAAAATTGATTTGAATACGTTCATGATTTTTGTTTTTGATGATATAATAGTATGAAATAGTTTGAGATTTAGGCCTGGGATATCCCGGGTCTAATCCTGATATTAGACGATAAAATTGAGCCCACGTTTAATCTTGTATTTACCGGTTTCCCGGGGAACCTCTGCGTTTCATCGGCGGCCTGCCTTCCGGTAGAGGGCGCTTAAAGCGCCGGTTAAATTGCTGTAGCTGCTCTAGTTGTTGTTCTGATAATATGGGCTTCAGGTCTGCTTCTAATTGATGCATCAAATCCGCCCGGGATTGTCGATTGGTTTGCATCAGTTGTCGCATCTGCTGCACATGCTTATCCAGAATACTCTGGACTTGTATTTTTTGCTTCGGATTGAGATCCAGTTGTCGAACCAGATGCTCCCGGAACATAGGGGCCTCTCCCAATCGAACGACGCGCTGCATCTCTTTTTTCACTAGTTGCCGATGGGTGACAAATCCGGCCATAAAACCGATCATGATCAGCCCGAATACCGCAAGTATGGTTTTTATCTTATCCATTTTTACTAATTAATAGTTCAATAATGTATAGGCCTCTTCTGGACTCAATTCTTCTACCCCCAGCACTGACGTCATATCAAGGCTACCTTCACCAAAGTAAATACTCAGCACGAAGCTCAGCAAGACCAGGACACAGGCCGCAGCGATCTGCGGGGCCCAGCGCTGCAGGGGGATAACCTGGGGGGGCTGCCGTTTTGCCAGGACGCTTTCGCTAAAATCAGTTGGCGTCGTGGAGACTTTCATCGCTGCCAGTGCCTCGCGCATCCGCAGCAACTGATTGCGCTCGGTCTCCAGCTCCGGAAAACGAATCAACCCTTCGGCCAGGTTCTGCTCTTCCTTCCTAGATATGGAGGTATCCAGCGAGCGATACAGTAGTTCTTTGATGTAATTTTTATCTTTCATTTTATATTTGATTTATCTTGTTAAGACGAAGCATGCTGTTGAGACAAGGCATCCCTTGTCTTTACCACTAATCGCCCTATCTCCAGCCTTCTGCTCTCAGTAACTCCTGCAATTTCCGTTGCGCCCGGGCCAGTCGGGAGGCAACGGTACCTGTGGGTATATCCAGTATATTGGCCGCTTCCTGTACCGAGTAGCCTTGTACTAGTCTCAGTGTAACTACCGCCCGAAACTCTGGTGTTAGTTGACGCAGTGCTTTGGCAATTCCTTCTCTCAAATCCTGGCGCTCGAACTGCACATCCGGATCCGCTATCCCCTTGGCCGTCAACTCGGTATTTTTGCCAAAAGGCAACTGCCAACGCCGACGCCGCTTCTGCTGCTTGATAGTATCCAGAGCGAGATTGATAGCTACCCGATGTAGATACGTGCCCAACTGTGCAGCCCCCTGAAACTTTCCCAGGGAACGATACAAACGAATGAAGACTTCTTGCGCTACATCCTCTGCCAATGGCCCCTCCCCCAACATACTGATCACCGTCCGGCGGACGGGATCGGCATGCTGCTCTACCAGCCGCTTAAAAGCGCGCTGATCGCCTGCTTTAGCGGCTTGAATAGCTTCCATTTCTGTCGGCAGTGACTTTTTCAATCTCTTTTTTATATACTTAGACGACAAGCTGGTCTATTTTTTTCCCCCAAGGGTGAAAAAAAATGAAAAAAAGGTATTTTACATGCTTTATTCATCGAAGTTGTTTAAGAATTCCTGGTGAGATGATTGGTAACGGCTTGGAAGTCAAGACAAGGCTGCTTTTTTTCTCGAAGCCATCCGCCTCAGGCGGACGAAGGGAAAAAAGAGCTGCCGTATTGGCTTTCAATGTGTTGCCAAGGGCTCAGTGAGGCGTTTTTAAACAACTTCATCCAACTGATTCATTATGAAAGGGCGTTTCCAAGTTTATTTTTTAAGTATTCTCTTCTCTTTAAGCCTGGCCAGTTGCCAGAACAAGCCTAACTCTACCAGTAATGAAATTCAAATTACGGGTGCCATCGATCATCCAGCCGTGAAAAAAGCAACCCTCGTCTCGATCTATGGGCAGCAGGAAGCCAAGGTCACTAATGGCCAATTTCAGAAATCAATTAGTAGTGACCAGCCTACCTTATTAAATGTCTTTCTGGGTAATACCAACCTGCCTTTATTTGTACAGCCCGGCGACAGCATACACCTCGATTACGGTACCGCTATGGACGAACCCCCCAGTATTAGGGGGGGCTTAGTGGAGGAGAATCAGTTTCTGACTGGCTTAACAGACTCTCTGCGCACCAAAGTAGGAAGCCCCTGGTCGATTTACCAACAACCCGAGGAGGCTGCCCTGGCCAAGGTCGAAGCCATAAATGCTTACGGTAATGGTTTATTGGAGGATTATCTAACCGAAAACCCCGATACCGATGCCAACTTCCAGCAATTAGCCAAAACTTATGTTAAATATTTTACCGGTCAGTTCCTGGCCCAATACCCTACCTATTATGAATATGCTAATCCGGGAGACAGCACCTATCAACCGGGAGAAGCCCTATCCGCCCAAATTGCGGAACTGCAGACGGAAGATTCAGAGAAATTATACCTGCCGCTTTATATTGATGTGCTAAAAGCAAAGAAAACAACCAAAGCCAATGAATTAATGGAGGCAGACAGTAGCCTGCAATCTATGGAAGGTTATCTCATCGCTAATCAAAGAGCGCTGGCGTCCGAATTTTCTAAGCCTCAGATCGTCGATATGATGACCTATCACCACATCACGGAATATATTCAATTCAGTGGCACGGATGGGATCGAGGAAAACTATAAAACCTTTTTAGCCGGAGTAAAAAACGAGGCCTTAAAAACAGAACTAAAGGAAATGTATAACTCCTGGGCGCACCTGGCCAAAGGACAAGCAGCTCCTGAATTTACTTACCCGAATATTGAAAGTGTCATGCATTCGCTGAGCGACTATAAAGGTAAGGTGGTCTATATTGACGTCTGGGCCACCTGGTGTGGTCCTTGCCTGGCCGAGCAGCCCTACCTCGCCGAAATCGAAGAAGCGTACGAAGGGAATGAAAACATCGTCTTCATGGGGGTCTCCATCGATGCAGACAAAGGCGCCTGGGAGAATATGATACGTGAAAAAGAAATGAGTGGTGTACAACTCTTCGCAGATGGCGCCTGGGACTCGGAACTTACACAAGACTATATGATCAGTGGTATTCCGCGATTCATCCTGATTGATGCCAATGGAAAGATCGTCGACGCCACGGCCTACCGGCCCAGTAACGAGAAGTTGAAGGAGCAGCTAGAGACACTGGTAAAGAGTGGTAAGCCGGTACAAGGGTAGAGGCTAGTGGGTTATAGCATCTTCGCCATTAGCTCCTTCATCGTTTTGTAGGCGACCATGGCGGTCATATTTTGGTAGTCGCGGATCGGATTATACTCTACGACGTCACCACCGACGATGGGCACCTCGATATTTTGCAGGATGTAGAACAGCTCGCGGGTCGACAGTCCGCCGGGCTCGTGATGACTGACGCCGGGCGCGAAGGCTGGATCCAGCCCATCCAGATCGACGGAAACGTAGAGGGGACCTTGCAAATGATTCAGGAAATCGAAACTGAATTGGTGCATCTCGATGATCTTTACACCAAAGCGGGCAGCTTGCTCGCGTTGGTGGGTATTCAGGGAGCGATTGCCCACCTGAGTCAGCGAGCCGGCCTTTCCCGTCTCCATGAGGCGCGCGAAGGGCGAGGCATGGGAGTAGGGATTCCCGTCAAAATCGTCGTAGAGATCGCCGTGGGCATCGATCTGTAATATATGCAAACCCGGATACTGTTCCAGGTAAGCATCCAATACCGGATAAGCGACCGAATGGTCGCCACCCAGAGAGACCAGTTTATTACCATTGGCGATAATCTCTGCTACCCGGGCGCGTATTTTGGCGAAAGCCGCCTCCGGTCGATCGGCCATGATGTCCAGATCGCCCAAATCTTCAAAAGCCTGGCCAGAGCGGATATCCTGCCCCAGCTCCGCAAAGGTGTTGGCCGAGCCATCGCTTTCCATCAGCCGAATACGCGGTGGGGCCAGTGCCGCGCCACGCAGAAAAGAAGAATTAAGATCGTAGGGTAAACCAAGGACTTTGATGGACATTTTATATCTTTTAATTATAAACTAGCTACGTAAGTATCGAAGCGCTGGTAGCTATCCTTCAAACGACGCAGTACTTCTTCTTTACCGAAGAGAGCCATCATGTCGAAGATAGCGGGCCCCTTCATTGTTCCGGTTAGGCCAATGCGCAAGATGGGCAGGATGGCACCAAAGCCCAGCTCCCGGGATTTGATAAAGTGCTCGACTTTACTTTTGATGTTCTCCGCATCGAAGGGGTCAATGGCGGCGACGGCTTCGTACAGTTCATCAAAGACCTCGCGCTTATCTTCTTTCCACTTTTTGCGTATATTCTTTTCATCAAATTCTTTAAAGTCTTCGAAGAAGTAGTAGCCACTGGTCCAAAAATCATTCAGAAAGACCACTCTTTCCTTCATCATATCAATAAAGGCGAGCAGATAGTCCTCGCTGGGTTCATGCCCCTGGGCTTCAATGATCGGGCGCACTCTTTTGGCCAGTTCCGCATTATCCGCGTGAATGATGTATTGCTGATTAAACCATTTGGCCTTATCAAAATCAAAGCGGGCGCCAGATTTGCCAATATTTTCGATAGCGAAAGCCTCTACCAGTTCTTCCAGGCTAAACATTTCCTGCTCGGTACCGGGGTTCCAACCCAAAAAGGCCAGAAAGTTCAGGACGGCATCGGGTAAGAAGCCGAACTCCCGGAAACCGCTGAAGGATTCCTCCTCCGTTGCCCCTTTCCACGAAAGTGGGAATACCGGAATCCCAAGCTTTTTACCATCGCGCTTACTCAATTTTCCTTTTCCGGTGGGCTTCATGATCAGTGGTAAATGTGCAAATTCGGGCATTTCGCTTTCCCAACCCAGGAAGCGATAAAGCAGTACGTGATGGGCCGTACTGGGCAACCACTCCTCGCCACGGATGACGTGACTGATCTCCATCAGGTGGTCATCGACGATATTAGCCAGGTGATAAGTAGGTAAACCGTCTCCTTTCAGAATAACTTTATCGTCCAGTTCATTCGTTTGAAACCGTACAACGTCCCGAATCAGGTCTTTAATTTGTACCTCCTCATCGGCGGGCACCCGCAGGCGAATCGTATAGGGTGCTCCCGAATCTAGTCTGACTTTTGTCTCTTCTTCGGATAAGGTCAATGAGTTATTCATCTCTCCGCGGATGCGGTAATCGTATTTGAAGGTTTGCCCATTTGCTTCGGCAGCGTCCCGGCGGCCCTGCAACTCTTCGGGCGTATCAAAGGCATAATAAGCATGTCCGGCTTCAATTAACTTTTGAGCATAAGCTGCGTAGTGGTCCTTACGCTCCGATTGCCGATAGGGCCCGTAATCGCCGCCGTAGCCAGGACCTTCGTCGGGCTCAATGCCGCACCACTTCAGGGCATCCAGGATATATTGCTCTGCACCGGGCACGTAGCGCGTCTGATCGGTGTCTTCGATCCGCAGGATGAAAGTCCCCCCTTTCTGCTTCGCGAGTAGATAATTATAGAGAGCTGTACGTACCCCACCAATGTGTAGGGCCCCGGTAGGGCTGGGCGCAAATCTGACGCGGATATTATTCATGCTTCTTATTTTTTATTAAATCTTATTTAATTCTAGTTAAGGCGTTATGGATTCGAAGCAGGAGCTCCGAATTTGCTGCTGGAGCAAAGGTCCTGTTTTGTCTTACTGCTGGCCTTCGTAATTACCGCAAAGTTACACATACACTTTTGAACGTCCTAATGTAGATTACTTCTGAAAATATCGTTTCAACAATGCAACATTCTGCGAAAAAATGCCTTTGTAAGAATAAATCAGCGATTTACCGAATTTTTTTTGTAAAAAACCGGTTTTTTCTTCAAAGCAAGGCAGCGAAAACGTAGTACAATTCGTTGTAAACGCAATAGAATCAATTTTTTATGGCAATTTGCCGATATATCCATGAACATATTCAAATTAAGATCCTATGTATTTAGTAAAAACGCCTCAGTTCATCCAAAATCTCTTCCCGAATTACACCTGGCGGGTGCCTACCGAAGAGAAGGAAGTGTATCTCACGTTTGACGACGGCCCTATTCCCGAAGTAACGCCCTGGGTGCTCGAGCAATTAGCCAACTTTAATGCAAAAGCTACCTTCTTTTGTGTTGGTGAGAATGTTCAAAAGCATCCATCCGTTTTTGAGGCAGTAAAGGCACAAGGTCATACTGTTGGTAACCACACTTACAACCACTTGGATGGCTGGACTACCGACAACATTCCATATTTCCATAATACCCGCCATAGTGCCAGTATTACCGGATCTGAGTTATTTCGTCCACCTTACGGAAAATTAAAGCCCAAGCAAGCACAATTCCTACAGCGTCATTATCGCATCATTATGTGGGATATTCTCAGCGGTGATTTTGATCCCAATATCTCTAATGAACAGTGTCTGCAAAACGTTATCCGCAACGTTAGCCCCGGCTCTATTATCGTCTTTCACGATAGCCTGAAGGCAAAAGAAAAACTGAAGTACGTATTGCCAAAAGTATTGGAGCATTTGAGTGCGCAAGGCTACAGCTTTGAAGCGCTTAAGAATTCCGCTAAAGCTGAGCAAAACCGTCTGCTTAAAACGGCGTAAAGGCAAAGCTGCCTTCTGGCATAATAAAAAAAGCCCCCGGATCTGATGATCCGGGGGCTTTTTTTATTATGCTTAAAGGTCAGCCGTCATTTCGTACTTAAGGCCTTTGTAATCCTTTAAAACCGCTTTTACGGAGCCCACACTCAGGGGCGATTCGATGATCAGGGGCAGTCGATTTTTGTCATCGGAGACATAGACTTTCATTTCGTCACCTTCTCTAAAGTATTCGCCACTAATCAACTGAGGGCTGAACACCATGGTATTAAATTTACCGTTACCCTTAATTCGTTTTTGTTCTTCCTGTCCCCGGTAAGTCACCGACAGTGGCCAGGTCTCTTTATCCATAAAGAGATCGATAGGTATTTTTTCACCCGGATTCATGTCGGCAAAATCAACATTACGGGCGAAGTAAATAATCGATAGGATATCGTGGATGCAGTTATCAATCGGATATTCAGCAATTTCTGCCGTTTCTTTGCTTTTACCACGCAGGGATTTGGCTACTTTGCGTTTGCGGTCGAAAGTCACCTTATCGTACAGACGATATTTCCCCTCCTCTACCTGTCGGATCGAGACGGTAGGCAACATCGTCTTTTTATCGACGTAGCATTCGTAGGTATCCCGTACTTTAAAGAAAGGATCGTAGGAGCGGTAGGTCCGTCCGACGGCGGACAGATAGTATTGATTACCCATATCTTTCACCCGAAAGGTCACCTCTCCAGCGGCCACCCACACGAATTTCCAATTGTAGAACATCTTATAAGTCACCTCTTCCCCTTCCTGAAAGGTCCTGTTTTGGGTAGTGCAACTATTGAATTCGCTGGCTTCTTCCGGAGTGAGCAGGTCTGAGCTGGGCGCTCCGGGCCAAAGGCCAGCCGTGGCCATGGCGAGGGCCAGTGTGGTAATTAAGGCGTAATAATTAATGCTTCGCTTTCTCATAACCTAATGATTGTAAAAGATTTATCTTCAATATGGCTCCCAAACCGATTAACGAGGGAAGCCCTAAATTTATTATAAACAGCCCAAAGCTGGCGGCCAGGATTGCCAGCTTATCTTCCGAAAAGGGCGACCAGACCAGTAAAGCTATTTCCCCTCGGGCCAGTAAGCCTAAGGCGGGGGGTAGAGGGATACTGGTTTGCACCAAAAAAACAGTGGCCACCCCGGCGTAAGCCAGGGGCAGAGATACCGCTACATTTCCAAACCACAGCAATAACACATACTGGGTCAAATACACGCCGTACCGCATTGCCGCCAGAACGAATGCCACTCCGAAGGTACGGTAGTCGTAGCTGTGTAGCGTTTGCCGTAAGGAGGTCAGGCTCGACTGAAACCTCCTTAGTAGGCGCTGCCTCAAGGCAAAATCTAGTAAACTTCCTATATTTATAATGACTAAAAGCAGGATAATCGTTCCCAGGAACCCCAGGATTAAGAAAAGTTTATAATCCTCCAACCGAAGTGTTAAGGCCCGGGGGGCAAAATAAAGCGTACCCAGCCAGCCAAACATCAACAAGACCACGAGCTGACATAAATTGCCCGCCAGGGTAGCCAGCAGTAATTGCTTTTTAGAAGCGGCCCCCGATATTAATACCCGTCCGATGTAATCTCCCATCCGATAGGGGGTAATCAACGCAAGGGTTACCCCCATAAAAACGGCGCGTAGCGCTTGCCGAAAGGAAAGCAGCGGAGCCGGAACAGACAAAAATTGTCGCCATTTTAAGGCTTCCAATATCCAATTAAGGGGCATCAGTAAGATCGCCAACAACAGATAGAACCAATTTACGCTCAATAGAAATGCTTGCCTGGCTTCTTTGGACCAGTCGACAGAAAGCTGACGGTATAAAACCAGCAGCAGCGCCAAAAATATCAGCGTCTTCAGTAAGGTATTCAGCGATTGACGGGAAACAATTTTTTGCAAATGAAAATAATTTGTTTTAAATTTCGAGAAATTAAAAACTTTGTCAACAAAAAAAGATAACTATACACTGCTAGGTGTTGATCCGGGAACCAATATTATGGGTTACGCTGTATTATTAGTTCAGGGCAAAAAACTGTCCGTCCCCGATATGGGCGTTATCTCCATGCAGCACCTCGATACCCACCAATACAAACTTAAACGAATTTTTGAACGCCTACAACGCCTGATCCATACTTACCAGCCCAGGGAGATGGCCATCGAAGCGCCTTTCTACGGCAAGAATGTACAATCTATGCTTAAGCTCGGTCGTGCCCAGGGCGTAGCCATCGCTGCGGCGATCACCAGCGAAGTAGAAGTAACGGAGTATGCCCCCAAACGCATTAAACAAGCGGTCACCGGCAGCGGGAATGCCTCTAAGGAGCAGGTAGCCGCCATGCTCGAATCAATTTTGAAAGTGAAATTTGAAACGACTTACCTCGATGCCAGTGATGCGCTGGGCGCCGCCTTGTGTCATTATTACAGTGCCTCCAGCGTGCTAAAGGGCCAAAAACGGTACAACGACTGGAGCGCTTACCTGAAGGATAACCCAAAAAAGGCCAAATAAGTACCTGTTAAAAGTTGTCCTGCTGCAGAAAAGCCAATAGATTGGCCATCTCCTGTGGACTCAAATTGGCTTCTTGTCCTTCGGGCATCATCGAAATGCCCAGAGAAGACAATTGCTCAATATCCTTTTTAGCCAGCTTTTGTTCTTGTCCTCCCATCATGATCAGAACGATTTCATGGTCAGATTCTTTACTAATAATTCCGGTGTAAATATTCCCGTCCCTAGTTTTCACCTGATGGTTGATGTATTTAGTATCTACGGCAGCGTTGGGATCCAGTATATCATACAAAAGCGATTCTTTACTCTTTCGGTTAATTTCAGTAAGTACCGGACCAACCTCTTCCCCTAAAGTGCCGTATCGATGACATTGACTACAAAGATTAATAAAATGTTCTTTTCCACTTAAAATATCTCCCGCCAGGTCCAGTGCAGGCCGCATCTTTTCGATGGCCTCCTGTCTGGTGACTACTCCAGCATCCGAAAATAATTTTTCGGCTCTGCGCCTCACCGCTGCATTATCTGTCCAGCGGAGCAGGGTTCTTCTTCGCTCCAAATCGAAGTTCATTTCTCCCATATTGATTTTACCCTGCTCCAATGCGCTTAGCAGCACCTCCTGGTTAAAAGTTTTGTACAATAAGATATCTCCCGCCTTCTTCCGGGCATCGGGTCCCAGGTTTGGCCACATTTCGACCAGTTTAGGGCCGACGCTGGGCTCGTTCGAACGCCACAATTGCCATAAACTCTCTTCCTGGATAGCCAGCGGCTCTCGATGATCTAACAAAGAATAGAGCGTGGCCGCCCGCAAATCGAAAGCCTCCAGTTCTATCAATTTCAGTAATTCCAGACGTTGTGCTGCACTCCGATCCTGGTTTTTTACTTCTTTTAAAGCGGCCGTAATCTTCTCCTTTACGATGACTGATACTGGTAGCTGCATGGCCTTTCGCAAGTGAGCGCAGGCCCGAACGATAGATGCGCCCTCGCTACTTTCCAACTCCCTAATAAGGAGTGATATACCTTTTGAGGTTGAACTGACCAGCGCCTTTTCTCCCCATCCCTCCGACAAGGCTTCTACCAGCGCTGCCTTTTTCGTTTCTTCCAGACGATCTTGCTCAATCAGGCTTGCCAGTATATTCCGTATCTCTAATGGTTGCCGCTCCTGTCCTACCATACGCGCTAAAGCCAGGGCTACCGTCTCCTGATATTCATTCCAATCGGATGATAATAGCCGTTGGGTAAAGCTACCTGCCTGATACCGGGTAGCACTGGCTACGGCCATAGCGGTCCAGATGTCAATATCCGGCCTGGCCAACAATTCTGAAAAAGCGGTAGCTATTGCGGATTCATAGGGTTTGTACTGCGCTGCCCCCAGGGTTCCCAGACTTAGTGCGGCCTGCATAGCTACCTCAGGAGAGGCTTCATCGATCAGCTTGATGATCTCATTTATTAAGGCTTCTTGCCCAGGCAGATATCTTTCAGCAATCTTTATGGCATTGGCCTGTAAACCGGACTCCTCACTTTTAATCGCCTGCATTAACAAAGTCACCCTGGAATGGCCTAACCCTTCCAGACTCCACAGAGCGTGTAAAATGGTCAAAGGATCGGAGGGGTCTTTAATTTTATTGACCAGCAAATCCTGATATACTGAATCTCCGGATGCTACGATTAGCCGCTGGGCGGTCAGACGAGTCCACTGATTAGGGCTACTGAGCGCCTCCACCAGTGTAGCCGGCACCGCTTTATCTAAATTTGGACGATCGGGCCGCCAGCCCTTCCGTGGGGTAATTCGATAGATCCTTCCCTGATTCGTCCCCGCCTCTAAATCCAGGCTTTCCTCTATTTCATCTGGAATCCATTCCGGATGCTCAATCACCGCACGGTGCATATCTAATAAATACAAGGCCCCATCCGGTCCAGTTGTCATATTGACGGGGCGAAAAGCACGATCCGTAGACGCCAAAAACTCCACTTTTTCCCGCATTCTGGAGGCTTTATAAACCGCTTTATTCGGAGATAAAACGTCCAGGTGAATCAAATTTAGCACCACATCGGCTACGAATAAGTTATTATTAAATCCCGCTGGAAAAGCATTCCCCCCGTAAAAAGTGATGCCGCATGAACCCGAAAAGTAACCAGATTGCTCCGGATGGTTAACCCGGGTCTCTTGCTCCCCGATGGGATAAATTCTAGAAAGACCATTCTCTTCATGATCAGAAATAAGGCTCAGGGTATGATCAGGCTCAAAAGCTAAGCCCTCGATGTATCGCTCCGGAAAAACCAATTGGGAGACGTGTTCCAGATTATGGGTTTCGTACATATGACCCCATTGGTCAAAGGCCAGTTCAAATCCACCCGATGAGGTGCCTACCCGCTCAATTTGCTGCTGCTCTATCCGAATACGAAAGTCTTCTCCTCTGAGGTCCAGAGGTTGATTAGGCCGACCGACAAAATAGGGATGCCCATTATTGCCACCGTTGGCAGCGTAGATCCAATTATCGAGGCCGTAACTTAGTCCGTTGTAGTTATGCTGAAGATTTCCCACCTCAAAACCCTCCATGATCACCTCCTGATGGTCTGCAATTTGGTCACCGTCTGTATCTTTCAGCCAGACCAATTCGGGAGGAGCAGCGACCAGGAAGCCACCTTTATAGGGTAAAAGGGAAGATGCAACGCCTAAGCCCCGGGCATACACCTTTCTTTCCTCAAAGACACCATCTCCATCCTGATCTTTTAGAAGAACAATTCGGCTAGCATCCCGACTAAAGGGGTAACCGGGCATCTCCAAAACGTAGGCATCCCCTTTCTCGTCAAACGCCATATCTACCGGATCAAAAACCAAAGGCTCAGCGGCTACTAAATCCATGCGAAAAGCAGGATGGATCTCAAAACCGTCCGGCGCGCGGGAAGAATCGGTTATTTGGCATCCAGTTAAGAGTACAAGCCAAAGGATAGCTTGTGGAATACGATTTTTCATAACACCGTGGCATTCATTTTATAAAGTCAAATTTTATGCCCGGAGTCTAGTTTTTCTTTCTCTACTTCACCGGCGGATAATCATTGGCCATTTCGACCAGGCGAGGGCGGAAGTAAAAGAAGATAGCCATGCCCAGGGCAAAAAACAGAAAGAAAGTTATTTTCCCCGTTAATAGCGCGCCCATCAAAGCAACCAAATTCCCAACTTCCGTCAGGGCCAGGCGCAAAATAACGCGTCGCCGGTAGTGCATCAACTGATCTTCCTCAGTCTTTTGTTCGGCGGCACTTATCAGTAATTGATTATTGAGATAGTAACCGACAAAGGCCCCACCCAGCACCGCCGCCGGCACGATAATCGAAAAATAGGGAATATCAGCAAACTCCTGCTGGTTCTGTAACATGAAAAAGACCACTCCGGCAAACAGTACCTGCCCACCAACGAGTGAATAAAAAATCAGCTGTAATTTCTTGAAATCCATAACGGGTCTTATTTCTAATCAGTAGCGAACCGCTGAACAATATCCAAACATAAGTCAGCCATTCGCCACTCCAATAATTCATCACTTAAAACTTAGGCGACGGCCGGATCGATATCCTCGGCACCGTGCACCAGGCGTTTTAACGGCTTTAGCAACAGTAGTACTAAAATACCAAACGCCACACAGAAAATCGCCACGCCGGTAAATAACTGCAACTCACTGTAATTCTTGATTTGCTCTCCAATCGAACCGGCAACAAAATTACCCAATCCGGTAGCTGCAAAATAAGCGCCCATCATAAAGGAGGCATACTTTATAGGAGCCAGCTTGGTAATAAAGGAAAGAGCCACCGGAGAAGCACAGAGCTCTCCAATGGTATGGAATAAATAAGCTAAGACCAGCCACATCATGGCGGAGCTACCCGTCGCCTCGTAATCCATAGACGCCTTACTCATAAAGACAAAGCCCAGCCCCATAATGATTACGCCCAGGGCCATCTTGAAGAGCGAACTGTTCTCGAAGCCTTTGCGCGCCCACCAGGCCCAAAACAGGGCTACCGGCAGTCCAAGCGTAAATATAAAGAAGGAGTTTACGGATTGGAACCAGGTCGCTGGCACCTCAAAAGGGTTAACGTTAAACACCAGGAATTTCAAGATCAGAAAGACCGTGCCTAAAATACCCGCGCCGTAGATCCAGTACACACCAGTTTTCTTATCTTTTCGATAGGCGAATAAGGCTCTGAGCGCCACGAGTGCAAAAATCCCCACCAGGATGAGATCAATGGTCCACAGGGCGGTGAGTCGATCGGTTTTATCCCTGGCGTACAGGTTCATCAGACCGCCAGCCTGCTCAAAAGCCCCCCAGAAAACAATGATAATTAAGAAGGAGAGGAACATGACAAGCATTCGGTCTTTCTCCACGGAGGTCAAAGGCCTTTTCATCAGCTCTTTTTCTTCTTTGGAGGCATCCTTACCCCCCACTTTTTCTCCTACATGTGTAAGGTATTTTTGCCCCCAAATGTAGACCACCTGTCCGATTAACATCCCGATTCCGGCCAGACCAAAACCATAGTGCCAGTTTACTTGCTCACCAATGGTCCCGACGATAATACCCGCCAGAAAGGCCCCAATGTTGATCCCGATATAAAAAATAGTGAACCCGACATCGCGGCGGTTATCTCCTTTTTTGTATAGACCACCCACCATGGAAGAAATATTCGGTTTCAGGCAACCTACCCCGGAAATAATAAAGATTAAACCGGCAAAAAAGGCCGCTTCCTGGGGTATTGCCAGGATTAAGTGACCAAAACAAAGCAAAATCCCACCGATCATCACCGTTTTCTTCTGCCCGAAAATCCGGTCGGCAATGATACCTCCGGGAATAGAAGCCAGATAAACGAGCGTGGTATACCATTTGTACAAAGAAATAGCATCTGAATCCTCCCATCCCCAGCCGGGATTATCAGCCGTTAGAGAGGCGGTCAGAAACAGGGTTAGGAGCGCACGCATTCCATAGTAAGAAAAGCGCTCCCACATTTCTGTAAAGAATAAAATATACAGACCTACCGGGTGGCCCAGAAAGGTTTTTTCCTGACTTGCTTTAATCGAATCACTCATTTTACTATGATCTGTTTTTTGTTTATTAATGTGCTGCTCAAAGCATTTTCTCCAGCACTTCGGTTAGGACAATGCGCTAAAAATAGAGCATTTTATCAGATCATAGGTAAAACACCGTCATTTATTTTGTTGACGCCTTCTTTTAGCGGACCAGCCCACCCATCAAACGAATCAAATCCGTTTCGGTGGTTTTTAAATTAAAAACGGCGTTGAGACGCGATTGCTCCGCATTAATAAAGGCCAGCTGTACAGCCCGGTAATCAAAGGAGTTAATCAGACCTCCCTTAAATCGCTCCTCGGCAATCGTGAGGTTCTGACGGGCATTCTGCACCAACTCTTCCGTCAAGGCTACCAGATCACGCTGATTTTGATAAGTAGCAAAAAGGTTAGTGGCCTGCAAATTGAGATTGCGCTTTAAGTTATCAATATTGTATTGCGAACTCACCTCTTGTAACTGGGCATTCTGGATATTAGTCTTGCGTACGCCCCAGTCGGCCAGAGTATAGGTCGCCGTAATATTTACGCCCAGATTCAAAGTACGAGCGACTACCGCATTGATCGAGCGGCTCTCCCCAGAAGCGGCCGTACCTTCTCCACTGGAAAGCCCCCAATTGTAGCTGCCATTTCCACCCACGGTTACCCGCGGATAGTTAGACACCTCTTGCAGCTTGGTATTGATTCCCGCCAGCTCCCGGTTGACAAAGGCATTCTGTAAATTCCGATTATTGGCAAAAACGCGCTCTCGAATGGCATTAACGTCGTAATCTTCTGCCGGTACCTGTAGCTCATCACTCAAGCGATAACGACGGCTGAGTTCATCGAGCCCCATCGCCAGGTTCAGGTTGCGCAACGCATTATCCAGATTGGTTTTTTGCACCAGATAATTGGTGGAATCACTGAGGTAAGCGTCCTTACTCTGAAGCAGATCGAAAGAGCCGCCCTGCCCAAACTCCTGTCGAACTTCCTGGTAGCGAATGCGATCACGCGATAGCTCCAGTACCTCTTGCAGCACCGAAAGCTGTTCTTGTTGTAGTAGAGCCTGGTAGTAGGCCACAATGATCTCCTGGATCGTATTCTCCACCGCAATGGCAACGTTCCCCGATTCCAGGCGTTCATTAGTCTCCAACTGATTCTTGGTCAGGCGCACCCGATAACCATCGAAAAGTACGAGATTCGTACTCACGCTAGGGGTCAGGCCCGTATTGTAAGAACTGATCTCTGTAAAAAAGGAAATAGGATTATTCTGATAGCGGTAACCATTATCCGATCCCAGATTGACATTGATGGCCGGGTACTTCCCCGCGATCGCCCAGTTATTACGGTTTTGGGCAACCGCCAGATCATTCTCCTCAATCTTAATCGTGTAACTATTTTCCAGCCCCGTGCGAATGGCTTCTTCCAGCGACAGATCCTGTTGTGCCGTTAAGCTTCCGCAAAAAATAATTAGTACAAAAAACACGCGCAAAAAGTGCATATCATATAAATTTTCTTTCAAAAGCGTAACGCTTGAAATAAAAGTTGTAGAAAAAAACGATACCCGTAGATATCAATTTGGTAATGGCCTGATGCTCGGCAAAAAACGGCATTTGGTTCAGACCATAAATAATTCCGGTATCAATACCCAGACCAACTACCGATACCAACATGGCTCTAAAAAACAGTACCGATCCTTTGCCCTTAGCGGAAAAAACAAATCGCTTTTGCAGCACAAAATTCACAATGACCGCCGTAGAATAGGCAATGATATTGGCCGGTACTGGCGAAAAAAAACGATTGACCAGCAGGAGATAAAGTCCATAATTAATGGCCGTAGCCACCAGGCCCGACAGGCCAAACTTAAACTTTAGCAACAACAGCTCCCTTAGCTTTTCTCTCCAGTTGGTCTTATCCATTAGGCTTTTTATACCGATAAATTTTTAATCTGCTCCTCCTGGAAGAAATCAACGATCTCTGTCCAGTTATTGACCCTGGTAAAACGATCTTCGTGAATATTGTGACTGGCCGTAAATAGCAAACCCTTCCCCCGAAAGCCTTCCAGGTTACGGGCATGATTATCAATCATATAATCTGTACCCAACACCCCCTTATCACCACAGAAAACATAATTCCGCCAATGGATAAAGGGGAAATGCTCCTGCAGCCAGTCGTATTTATCCTCCAGGCAATTACGGAACTCCTGAGCCGCCGTCGTAATGAAAATTTCATAATCGTCCATGAGGGCCCTTACGCCTTCCCGGCTCCCCGGCATCACGGGTAGATTGCGAAAAAAGCCCTTTTCAAATAGTCGATCCCGAATCTCCATCGCGCCTTCAATCTGGTAAATCTTTTTACCCCAGTAATCGGCCTTCTTCAATCGGCGGCCGTAACTCTCTTCGTAGAGATCCAAAAACTTGGGAGTGACATTGGCGATAACCTCGTCCATATCCAGTGCAATCGTTTTCTTTGTATCCATTCGTGGCTTGTCTTTTTGGTTCATCCTGTGAAAATTTAAGCCAGGGAAGACCCTGGCCCTGGGTTTAGCTAAATAATTGTACAATTTGCTGACCGTAGAATGAAAAGGCCAGGGCAATTGCCACAAAAACCATGGCAATGTACCAGAGAAATTCATAACCTGTCTCCGTGCGGATGGCTGATTCCACCGACTCATTACTGGGTTTCACTCCTTTCCACAGCCAAGTGGCATACACCTTAAATCGATTGATGACAATTAGGAAAACGGGTAGCAGCAGCAAGTTTGCTACCGTTACGGCCAGCAACCCGTAGGAAACCGAAATCGCCATCGGAATTAGAAACTGAGCCTGCAAGGATTTCTCAAACAGCAGCGGTGCCAGCCCGGCAAAGGTGGTGAAAGTAGTCAAAATGATCGGGCGGAAACGGGAAACGCCCGCTTCGTAGACCGCATCCATTTGGCTGTAGCCCTCTTCCAGATAACTGTTGTAAGTCGTCACCAGCACCAGAGAATCGTTGACCAGGACCCCGACCAGGGCAATCACCCCAAGAATCGAAAACAGACTAATTGGTGCCCCCATCAGGTAATGTCCCCAACCAACCCCAATCATGCTGAAGGGAATCAACAAAAACACAACCAGGGCCTGACTGGTCGAACGGAAAGTCAAGGCAATACAGAAAAACATCAGGGCCAAAACAATGGATCCTACTTGCTGAATCGAAGTGACCGACTTTTCCTGTTCCCGATTCTGTCCCTCGTATAAAGCCTGAACGCCTGGATAACGCTTTAATACCTCCGGAATAATGTTGGTCTTTAAGGCGGAGGTCACGTCACTAACCGATACTTCATCACTGGAGACATCAGCCTCCACTTTGATTTCTCTTTTCCCATCGATATGATTAATACCAATGACGCCCCGGTCTACTTCCAGATCCGCAATTTCTGAAATGGGAAATTCCCGTCCATCCAGGAAACGAACACGCATAGCTTCTAAATCCGTTAGACTAGATCGATCGGCATCGTCGTAGCGTACCCAGACGCGAACCTCATCCCGTCCGCGTTGCAAACGCTGCACCTCGCTACCAAAAAAGCCAGAACGTACCTGCCCGACTACTTCCTGCAAATTCAAACCCAGAAAACGAGCTTTTTCCGTCAGGCTGATATTAATTTCACGCAATCCTTCCTGATTATTATCCACGACATCGGTTAGTTCCGAAAGAGCACGCATTTCTTCTTTAACCGCCTCGGTCGCCTGTTTTAATCGCTCCTGATCTTCTCCTACCAGGGAGATAGACACGGGCTTACCAAAAGCATTTTGGGACCCGTAAGTCACCAGTTCGGCTTCGCGAATGGGGCCGGCTTGCTTGCGAATTTCGTTCACTACCCGGCGTAGATTAAGTGAATCCCGGAACTCCCCTTCCAACAAGGCGATATTGAGGCTGGCGGCGTAAGTACTTGGCCCAAGCGTCTTTTCTACTCGCTGGATCGCCTGCTTTTCATTATTATAGAAATGAGCACTCAACTCTTCATTGGCTTTCCAGGCAGCCTCCTCTATATGATCCATCCACTCTTTGGTAATATGCTCCCGGGTACCCGCTGGCATTTGTAAAGTGACCGAAATATCATCCCGTTCAATAACGGGAAAGAAAGTCCCCTTGATGATCCCCGTACGCAAGCCCCCCATGGTGATGATTAACAGCGCTACAAATGCAGAGACCGTCAAAAACTTATTTTGCATCGCAAAACGTAGGGTCGGACCGTAAAAGGTGTAGCGCAACCAATTCATCATTTTATCCAGTCCACGCTGGATTCTATTCGGTTCTTTATTAGGTTGTAGCCCCTTGGAATGCGCAATGTGCGTCGGCAAAATAAAGGCCCCTTCTACCAAGGAAAAGATCAGGGAAAAAATGACTACAATGGCCATCTCCCGGAAGAAATCCCCCAGGCGACCATCAATAAAAAAGAACATCGAAAAGGCGATCACCGTCGTCAAAATAGCCGTAAAAACCGCCGGCAGTACTTTCATCGTTCCATCCAGCGCTGCCTTGAGTGGTTTTTCTCCTTTCTCGTGGTATTGGTAAATACTTTCTCCAATCACAATTCCATCATCCACCAGAATACCAATCACCAGAATCATCCCGAAGAGGGAAATGACGTTGATCGTTACGCCCAGGGCATTGGCCACAATAAACATCCCACCAAAAGAAATGGGAATGGCCAGGGCTACCCAAAAAGCCAGTCGCCAATCCAGAAACATGGCTAACAACACGATGACAATAAAAAAGCCCAGAACACCATTTTCCGTAAGGAGATTGATCCGGCTCGTTAAAACCGAAGAGGCATCATTAATTATCGAGGCCTGTACTTCCTTATGTGTGGCATTAAAATCTGTAACGTAATTATTAACTATCTCTACAATAGGAAACAGGTCTTCTTCCAGCGTATTCTGTACGCGCACCACCACTGCGGGCTTACCATTGACGTAACTCCGGCTGGGATTATTCTCCGACCATTGATCCTGGATATCGGCGATTTGATGCAGGCGCACAACCGCACCGTTATTCGTACTGGTCTTCACGACCACATCGCGCAATCCTTCCGCATAGTAAGACTTATTATCGGCCCGTACCAAAAGCTCTTCCTCATCTCCACGGATCGTACCTCCGGTAAGTTCAATGTTGGCGTTTCGAACGGCCAGGGTCGCCTCCTGAAAGGTCAGGTTGTAAGCCCGTAGATCCGCTTCTCGGAAGGAAATCTCTATTTCTTCTTCCGGGAAGCCATCCAGGGTTACTTTCGACAAGCCATCCTGCGCAAGCAGATAATCCTCGGCTTCGCGCCCCAGGCTTTTCAGGTATTTCAGGTCTACATCACCACTGATGGAGAAGGTAATGGCCCGCCCCAGATTCTCCCGTTTGTAAATCACCGGGGGCTCCATACCCGCCGGGAAGGAACTAATCCGATCCACGGCATTTTTGACATCCTGTAAAATAACATCGGTGTCATAGCCTTTTAATACCTCTACTGTAATACTCCCGGCATTTTCATTCGATACGGAAGTCACCCGCTCCACACCGGTTAGCCCCCGGAGGTTTTCTTCAATTTTATTGACGATACCTTCTTCAATTTCTTCGGGAGAAGAGCCTGGGTAGGTCACTTGTATACTGATGACGCGACTTTCCACCTCGGGAAAGAAAGTCGACTTCATATTCAACAGCCCCGCTACCCCCATGATCAGGAAAGCGAACATGAGCAAATTGGCTGCGATGGGGAATTTTATAAAATAATTGATTATACTTTTCACCTTATCTGGTATTAGAATACTCCAAAATACTTAGCTACCTGGGTACTAAGCTTTATTTCCCGCCGGCCGGGCCGGACTGATCAACCGAAGCTGCTGTTTTGGGTTGACTTTTTGTCTCTGACAAACGCACCTCCATTCCGTCAAAGGCACCAACGATGGGTTCGGCCAGTAGTTGGGTTCCGTCGGCGAGGCCTTTGACAATAGCCTCCGTTTCGGTAATTTTCACGACGTCTACCAACTGCAGATGCAGTTTCTGATCTGCTACCGTATAAACCTCTTTTTGGTTTACCAACAACTCTTTGGGAATACGGATCGCTTCTTCCACGGCACTGGCATTTACCGAACCGGTGAGGTACATTCCTTCTTTGAGGTCGCGTCCCGTCACCCCAATGAACACCTGTACCGTCTGCGTACCGGGATCTACCTGGTCGTTGACCCGGCGCACCGTACCCGTCCAGGAACCTTTGATATCCCGTGAATTGAGTTTGACTTTACTTCCGGTGCTAATGTACTTGAGTTCGGAGAGGGGCACGGTCACTTCGAGTTCATAACTGGCCGTATTCATGAGTTCTCCCAACTTTTGTCCAGAGCGCACCAGCGCACCCGGCTGGATGCTGGTCTGGGTGATCACCCCGCTAAATGGAGCGTACACCATATATTTACTCAGGCGTTCCTCTGCACTTTGAATCGTATAATACTGATTCAACAGATTTCGCGAAGCGATGAAATAGCGTTCCTGCTCATTCAGCGGTTCCGGGAAAGGAGGTAGCGACTGCTCCACGTCGAAAGAATCCAGGTAGGTTTTCCACTGCTTGAAACTCTGCGGGTAGTCAATCTTCAGGTCAGGCATTAACTGAGTGATCGCATTCAGCAGACTACTTTTCTGTGCCAGTAGATTCAATTTAGCCTCAGTCTGATTTACCTCTATCAGGGGCGCTCCTTTCGGGAAATAACTACCTACTTTAAAAGGACGCTCGGTACGCTCAAGCGTACCGGAGACTTCGGCAAAGATATCAATCTTGTTAAAGGCTGCCAGTTCGCCCTGTACGGCTAATTCGGTGGCCACGGAACTGTTGTTTACCGGCGTAGTAGTAGCCATTGGTGCGGGCTCTGCTTCTGGCACCCGACGAGGGGGCTCAGCCGCCTCTTTAAAAAACATAACTACCGCAAAGGCACCCGCCAGGAGAGCGGCACCAACCACGATACTGATTATTCGAGCATTTCGCTTATTCATAATGTGTTTATTTGCTATTCGTATTCATTTAATTGTTGCGCTTACAACTACTTCAGGTTGTCGTATATTCTACTCAGTACTTTCAGGCAAATCGAAAGCTCTTTCGGATCGATGTTTACCGTGGCTTCCCGGGTAGCCTGCTCCGCTTTTGGAACCAAATGTCCGCGTAGCTCCTTACCTTTATGGGTCAGATAAATACGCTTCGTACGCCGATCGGCTTTATCCGTGATGCGCAATAAAATATTCTGCTCTTCCAGATAGCTGATTATACGGGTGATGGTGGCCTTATCTTTTATCAGGGATATCGCTAAATCCTGTTGCCGCAAGCCATCCTCTTGCCAGAGATCATTCAAGACCCCCAAATGTTGTGGCTGTAAGCCTATCTGGTGCAGGCCTGACTTATCGGCAAAGAATTGCGTGAGTAAGCGGGCAACCCGGTTACTCAGCGAAAGTAAAGAAGGCATATTTTTGGAAGCAGATTGCTGCATGGCCGCAAAAGTACATTTTCTCATTAGTTGTACACGCAACCGAAACAGACAAAAATAAAATTAGTTGTACATACACGAATAAACTTGCTGTGGAAGCGAGATCGTGGACATTTTTGCGAAAGCAAAGACAAAAAGGAAAGAAAAGGAGCTATAGAATGGTCAAAAGCACCTTCTTTAAACCAATCGCTATTAGTTCAAAGAAAAGGCCTGTACCGGCTCCGGAGAATTGTGGAAAAATAATTCCGAAACGAAAGGATGCATATAATCACTTAAAGGTAGCTGGGCGATGACCTCCATGACCTCAAACTCCGATTCGGCGTCGACAATCACCCATAGCATGGAGCGATCCAGGGCCAACGAATAAGACCGAATGACCCCCTCTGCTAGAAGTTCGGCCACTACTAATCTCTGGCGTGGAATGCGGGCTAGAAAGTCTTCGGTCAGTTGATCTGGTAGCTCAAACTCTACCATGTAAGATCTTTTCATAATACTAATTTATGATATAGGCAGCTCGCAAAACAGACGTAAAATACCTGCCAGCTGCTTTAGCAAGTTAGCCAACTTAGCTAAGCCTTGCCACGTTTTTTTGTTTTTTAATATAATTTTAAACTCCAAAGTCTGCATTAATCGACGTAGAAGCCCATTTTTCCCATCTGATAATCGCGCATGGCTTCGAGTATTTCGGTCTGGGTATTCATCACGTAAGGGCCCCACTGAGCGAGTGGTTCGTCAATCGGTGCTCCGGCCAGGAAGAGTATTTCTGCATCTTCCCGGGCTTTAATCATCACCGAAGCCCCGTCTTTTTTGTAATGCAAAAGAGTACCTGCTTCGTAAACAAAACCATTGACACTCTCTAACTGTCCACGGAGCAAATAAAGCATACTATTATCATCTTCCGGAATATCGACGGAGGTAGCTACGCCGCTCTGAACTTCTAACTGTAGGGCCAGAATGGGGGAATGCGTTTGGGCTGGTCCCTGCTGATCAGCGTAGCTGCCGGCCACCACTTTAATGCGTACTTTCCCATCTTCTTTTATAATTTCCGGAATACTATCCGCTTTGATATCCTGATAACGGGGAGGTACCCTTTTTTTATCCTTTGGCAGATTCACCCACAGCTGTACACCTTCCATGATGCCACCGCTTTCGCGAAAAGTGTCCGAGGCGCGCTCGCTGTGGATGATCCCCCGACCGGCTGTCATCCATTGCACATCGCCCGCAGCGAGTATGCCCTCGTTGCCACGGCTGTCTTTATGCCGCAGACCACCCCGATATAAAAAGGTGACCGGCTCAAAGCCCCGATGCGGATGCGGTGCTACTTCAAATGCCTTACCACCGGGAGCCACCGAGAAGGGGCCAAAATGATGCAACAATAAAAAGGGACTGATGCGCTCTACCTTTTTCGTAGGTAAGGCTTGTCGTATTTGCGTCCCCCCCATATCAATATTTTCGCTCTTCAGGATATGGGCAATTGAACGATAATCCATTCGTTTGTTTTTTTATGAAAATAAAATGAGGCCCTAAATAGTTTAATAAGGGTACAAGCACTGTACTTTTGCCATTCTATCAATAAAAAAACAACAGATGAGAAAATTGGTATGGGTATTCCTACTCCTGATTGGACTTCCTTTTTCGACAACTGCGCAGCAAACCGTTTACTACACCATTAATATTGGAACATTTGTCGATGCCAAAGCCGACGATTTTGCGGCCCTACGTCCGGTGGGCTTTCTGCACGCCCAAAAACTTGAAGAAAATCTAAGCCAGGTCTATCTGGGAGGCTATAAAGCCATGGACAAAGCCCGAAGTGCACTGGAAACGGTCCGGGCCGCTGGGTACGTCGACGCTTATATTCAGGAGCGTTTTCCCCGTGAGGGACAAAACGTGGCCGTCATACAGATTACCACGCTACCCCAGTCTAAAGCCATCAACTGGTCACGCTACGCCGAGGCCGGCGACCTATCGGTTCTACTGGAAGATAAGCTCATCAAAATCGTCATTGGTACGTTTGAAGACGCCAGAGCAGCCCGCGGCCAACTAAAAGAAATCCGCCAAAAAGGCTTCTCCGATGCCTTTGTCAAGGTTGTCAACTCCATCTACCTCCATGACCTGGACGCATTCGAGACCGGTAATGCGATAAAGAAACCACTCATCCCCATTCAATTTGAAGAGGACGCCCCCATCGTCGAAACGGCCAAAAATATTCCAGCCAGGGAATATAGTCGATCGGCCTATCCAGAAAACGGCACAGCCGCTCCCTCAGAATGGACGCGTCGTGGCGTAGAAACTAAAAAGTCACCAACGGTATCTTTACCCGAAATTCGCGTAAAGGTCAAACGACGTTCGGCTCTCGAATTACAGAAAGTCCTGAAGTCCGAAGGGCTCTATACCTCAGGCCTCGATGGCTACTACGGACAGGGGACAAAATCGGCTTACCAACGTTTTATCGATCAGAATTACGATTATCGCAAATACCTCACCCTGGCCGAGACCATGCCCAAGGTGAACAATGCCAACGGGGATCGCTTACAAAATGCCATCAATAACTTGCTAAATAATCCGGCGGGAGTGGAAGGCTACCCCAGCCCATTGGCCCAGGCCTACCAAGCCTACGTTTTGTTTGTGCAGTTGGGACCAGACAACACGGTCAACAACCTAATGAATACGGCCCTAAAGGCCGCTTATCTCGATGCACCACCCCAAATGATTCCCGGTTTTGACTACCGTGCTACTTACGCCTATAATGACCTGACCCAGCTCATCTTACACCTTTACTATATTCACGCAGCCCCCGGCATCAATTACACGGTACCCTGCTGGCTGGCCGAGCGACACCCCCAGGAAGTTGCTGCCGCCAATGCAAACTTCATGGGTCGCACCCTGCCGATGCAGGACTGTAATGAATTTGAAGACTGGCAGGAGATCAATGTACTTTCGGCCATCGCCAAAGATCTGGCCACGGAGCCGGTAAGTTCAGAAGTAAAAGCCAAATCGGCCGCTGCTCGCTCCAGTATTCTACTCGCCAGGCAGCCCCTGAGCCCAGATCTCACCGACGATCTCGAGCGCTGGAATACCAGCCTCTGGCAGGGCGCCAGTACCTGGGGGAATGCCGATCCGCTGCACGGCCGCATCGTCACTACCCTGAAAGTTGCTTACTTCCAGGCCCAGGTGCGACTCGAAGATTACTTTATGAATAAGGATTTCCGACCAGCCGAAGCGACCGGGCTAGCCTTGGCTACCCTGCGTACGGTAGTCGGGAATGAGTTAGAGCGGTTTGTACCATAAGGGAACGGATCAAATCAAGCCCTCCCGAATCAAATCGTGCAGGTGGACGAAGCCCTGGTAAATATTGGCTTCGTCCACCACAATGAGCTGGGTAATACTATTTTTGCGCATCAAGCCCAGGGCCTTAAAAGCCAGCTCATCCGGATGAATCTGTTTGGGACGAGCGGTCATCAGATCCCGGGCCGTCAGCCCACTCGTATCACTGGTTTTCTCCAGCATCCGCCGCAAATCACCGTCCGTAATAATACCCAGCACTTGATCCTGCGCATTTACGACGGCGGTAGCCCCCAGGCGCTTAGAGGTCATCTCCAGGATAGTGGCCCGCAGGCCGGTATCCGGTAAGACTTTGGGCTTGTCATTCAGTGGGAAGATATCGTGTACACGCAGATACAGCTGCTTACCCAAAGAACCACCCGGGTGAAACTGGGCAAAGTCCCTGGGCGAAAAACCCTTCAAAGCCAGCAGGGCCGTCGCCAGGGCATCTCCCATGGCCATCTGAGCGGTCGTACTGGCCGTCGGTGCCAAATTATTGGGGTCGGCTTCCTGCTCAATGGGGGTATGCAGTACGTAGGTGGCCCGCTTACCCAGATAGGATGACTTATTACTCACCATAGCCAATAAGAGGTTGCCCAGGTTACGCAAAAGAGGCACTAGGACTTTAATCTCAGCCGTTTCCCCGCTTTTGGAAATACACAACACCATATCGTCCGACTGAATCATACCCAAATCTCCGTGGATAGCGTCGGCAGCGTGTAGAAACAAGGCGGGTGTGCCCGTAGAGTTCAGGGTCGCCACCACCTTTTGGGCGATGATCGCGCTTTTACCGATACCCGTAATCACTAATCGTCCCTTGCAGCTGGCAATGGTCTGTACGGCAGCTACAAAATCTCCGTCCAGGCATGCCCGCAGGGCTTGTAAGGTACGGACTTCGATATCAAGCGTTTGCTGAGCGGTTTTCAGTATGAGTTCTTCGGAATTCACGATTTTTTTTCTTATTTTTGGTGGCTTTTTGCAAAAGAGAGTAATTGATACTCAAGGAGTAATAAATGATTGGGCGAATGCTGACGTCAAAAACACTCCCATTATTTTCTTTCCCCAGGGCCGTACTAATAAAGATCAGGCCTAGAAAATTTTGTTAAAGATATCAGTTCAGCAATTATTTCATTATATTTAATGAGAGTATGTTTAAATTTCATCCTTTATGCCAGCTATTTGCCCTTTCAGGCCTGCATTTCGTTAAAAACACTCGCCTTAGCTACGGCTAAGTCTGCGCTTTTTGCCTTATTCAGGCCTGAAAAAATCAAATATTGGCAATAAAAACGAAATTTAAACATACGCTGACAACTTTTGCTTGAGTGTTGATCTATCACCCCGAAAGATCTTTATTAATTGGATTCGAAAAAGTAGATGGTGCGTATGACTGTAACACAAGATTTCCTAAATAAGGAATTAGATAAGTATTTTGGGTTCGACCAATTTAAAGGTAACCAGGAAGCTATTATTACCAGCGTATTAGAGCAGAAAGACACCTTTGTCATCATGCCTACCGGAGGTGGCAAATCGCTCTGCTATCAATTACCGGCATTGATCATGGAGGGTACCGCACTGGTCATCTCTCCACTCATCGCCCTCATGAAAAATCAGGTAGACTCCATCCGGGGGTACAGCCAAAGTGATGAAGTAGCCCATTTCTTAAACTCTTCCCTGACCAAAGCCCAAACCAAGCAGGTTAAGCAAGATATTCTCGACAAAAAAACCAAACTGCTTTTCGTCGCACCGGAAACCCTGACCAAAGAAGAGAACATTCTCTTCTTTAAACAGGTCAACATTTCTTTTGTCGCCGTGGATGAAGCCCACTGCATCTCCGAATGGGGCCACGATTTTCGGCCAGAATACCGGAAAATCAGGGGTATGCTCGAAGGTATCGGAGACAATATTCCGGTCATTGCCCTCACCGCAACCGCTACCCCAAAGGTACAATCCGACATCGTGAAGAACCTCAATATGACGGATCACAATGTCTTTATTTCTTCTTTCAACCGGGAGAACCTCTACTACGAGGTAAGACCCAAAGGCAGCAAGGAGCAAACCGTCAAAAGCATTATCCAGGTCGTTAAAGAAATGGCCGACAAATCGGGTATCATCTATGTACAGAGCCGACGCTCGGCTTCAGAAATTGCCGAAGCGCTCGTCGTCAATGACATCAAAGCCGCCCCTTACCACGCCGGCCTGGATGCCAAAACCCGCTCCAAAACGCAGGATGACTTCCTTATGGAAAATGTCGACGTTATCGTCGCCACCATTGCTTTCGGAATGGGAATCGATAAACCCGATGTGCGCTTCGTCATCCACTACGACATTCCTAAAAGTATTGAAAACTACTACCAGGAAACCGGACGGGCCGGACGCGACGGACTCGAAGGCCGCTGTATCGCCTTTTATTCTTATAAAGATATACTCAAGCTGGAAAAATTCCTCCGGGACAAACCCGTTGCCGAAAGAGAAATGGGCTCTCAACTAATGGAGGAGGTCGTGGCTTATGCGGAAACTACCGCCTGCCGCCGAAAATTCCTGCTCCACTACTTTGGTGAATCTTACGACGATAGCCGCTGTAAAAACAAATGTGACAACTGCCGCCACCCTAAAGAAAAGGTCGATATCACCAACGAAATGAAACAGGCCCTCTACGCCATTGAAGAACTGGGGGAGAACTACGGCATAAAAACACTCGTCGACTTTATCCTGGGCAAGTCCAACAAAGAGATGAAAGACTTTGGTTTTGACCAGAAGAAGCACTTCAGCGCCGGAAAAGATAAAGACTTCAACTTCTGGAGCACCGTCTATCGTCACGCACTGCTGCACGACTTTATTTACAAAGACATCGAATCCTACGGCCTGCTAAAAATGACCAAATCGGGCCGGGCTTTCCTGGAAGACAGCTATCCCATCGAGGCACCGCTTAACCACAATTACGACGAACTACAGCTCGATACAGAGGAAAGCAGTGGCAGTACCGCTGCGCTCGATAATACGCTATTAAAAATGCTGCGGGATCTGCGCCGGAAAGAGGCACAGCGAAAAGGTGTTCCTCCTTTCGTAATTTTCCAGGATGCTTCCCTGGAGGATATGGCGACCCAATATCCCATCACCATGGAGGATATGACCAAAATATCCGGCGTAAGTAAAGGAAAAGCGCTGCGCTACGGGGGGGCCTTTACCCGACTCATTGATACTTACGTCGAAGAAAATGATATCGACCGGCCAACGGAATTTGTCGTAAAACAGGTGGCCAATAAATCAAAAGCGAAGGTGAGTATTATCCAGGGGATTGACCGCAAGATACCCCTGGATGACATCGCCTATTCCGCCAATCTTTCTACCGAGGATTTGATCGATGAGCTAGACGCCATCGTTACTTCTGGCACCAAGGTCAATATCGATTATTACCTGGAGGAGCAATTAGACGAATACGTCCGGGAAGAAATCTACGAATTCTTTATGGAATCCGAACAGGGAACCGTGGAGGAGGCTTATACTGAGCTCAAAGATGAAGATTTTACCATCGAAGAGATCAAGCTAATGCGCATTAAATTCATTTCAGATCTCGGAAACTAAGCCCTTATGCAGTTATTGATCCTTAATGGCCCCAATTTGAATTTACTTGGTAAACGCGAACCGGAAATTTACGGGCATCAGACTTTTGAAGAGTACTTTGCCCAACTAAAGGAGCGCTTTTCAGACCTTGAGCTCCACTATTTTCAAAGCAATGCCGAAGGCGCCATTATCGACAAGCTGCACGAGGTGGGCTTCTCTTTCGACGGTATCATTCTTAACGGAGGAGCTTATACCCATACGTCAATTGCGATTGCTGATGCGATCGCCGGGATTAGCAGCCCCGTATTAGAAGTTCACATCTCAAATATTCACGCCCGCGAAGCTTTCCGGCATAAAAGCTATCCGGCTGCGCATTGCGTGGGCAGTATTATTGGTTTAGGGCTGGAAGGTTATGCCCTGGCCATACAATACTTTCTCGGAAAAGCCTAGAACCGCAAATCTAGCATCCGCAGCCGCTTTCTTTTACCCAATTTTACCGTACGATCTCCAATGAAGAGAGGCAGGGAGAAACCGATTCCTGCCGCCGCACCGGTTACCGCCGCATCCGACCATTGATAATTGGTGTCCGGATTACCATCCGTCAGGGTACCGATTAGCGCATAACCCGACCAGGCCAGACCGAACAGGGCTAATTGTGTCCCAATCTGCCTGGGCCAGTTACGCTCATAACGCAGAGCGGTGATATTATCCAGCTTAACAAACCGATCGTCAAATTCGATGATATTTTGATCGATGCGCAGGTCACGAATGTAGCCCTCTGACCAGATATCATCATCATTCACCTGGTAGGTAAGCAGCGTACCCATTTCTATTTTCTCCGTCTTGGGACTACCAAACTTTTCAATTTGAAGTACTTTTTGTCCGTAGGCAAAGCAGGAAACCGACAATAAAATAAGTAAGGGTAGTAATTGACGCATGGTGGTATTTTTACATTAAATGACCTGGGATTTGGGATTTTGGTTGTGGCGAGCACGTATCTTTTTCGGAAAACGCTCTATAATCGTTTGCATTGCCCTTTCTATATTTACGTAAGTCGCCTCTTCCTCCTTACCGGTAAAAATAATCATAAAGGCAAAAGACTCCGGATGATCCGCTATTTTCTGGTACAAGGTATGTTTGTTTAAACGCCAGGCTTCGCGTATTCTACGCCGTACCCGATTGCGGTGGGTAGCCCGCCTAATCCGCTTTTTGGCCACCGTTAAGGCAAACTGCACGGGCACCCCTGCGGGGACTTCTGGCAGCGGTAGCCAGACCAGACGCAGTGGATACACCGCGTAGGAATTTCCCGCCGAAAACAACTTTTTAATTTGCTTGCGACTCTTTAGCCTTTCCACCTTTGCGAAAGTATACGAATTTGTTGACATCCGACATTTTTTCTAGCTCAACGATAATGATCTCTCCTTGAAGGAATAGTAAGTTTAAGTAAAGTTACTATTCTCTGCGCCCTAATTCATCGATGATTTGGTTTTTGTTTACGGCCTTTCGGCAAAAAACCAAAGAAATGAGTACTTACGCTTCTACAAAAATGAGTATTAAGCACTGGGCGGAAGAAGATCGTCCTCGCGAAAAGTTGTTGCACCAGGGCAAGAAGCAGTTGTCCGATGCAGAACTCCTGGCTATCCTCCTCGGTTCGGGTAGTCGGGAAGCTTCGGCCCTCATGCTGGCCAAAAAACTACTAGCGGCCTACGACCACGATCTACACCTTTTAGCGAAAGCCAATATCTCCGACCTCTGCCGCTTTAAGGGCATCGGACCCGCCAAAGCCGTGGGTATTTGTGCCGCACTGGAACTCAGTGCCCGTCGGAACTTATTGGACATCAAGCTACGCCCAACGATTACCAGTAGCCGGGACGCCTACCAAATGTTAGCGACCCTACTGGCCGATTTACCCCACGAAGAATTTTGGCTCCTCCTACTCAACCGCGCCAATCGCGTTATTGCTCGTGAACGCGTGAGTGTCGGAGGCGTGGCCGGTACGGTGGTAGACGCCAAATTGGTCTTCCAAAAGGCGATTCACCAATTGGCCAGTTCGGTGATACTGGCGCATAATCACCCCTCGGGCAATTTGCGACCCAGTCAGGCCGATCTTGATTTAACGAAAAAGCTGAAGGCAGCGGGAAAGGTATTGGATATCCAGGTACTGGATCATTTGATCATCAGCGAAGCTGGTTATACCAGCCTCGCCGATGAACAGTTGATGGCTTAGCGATTCATGGAAGTCAAAAACTCCTCATTACTCGTTGTGCCTCGCATTTGCTTACGCAAAAACTCCATGGCTTCGTCTGGCTTCATATCGGCCAGGTGATTGCGCAGGATAAACATGCGCTGTAGTGTATCTTTATCAAACAGCAGATCTTCGCGGCGCGTACTGGAACGCGTAAGGTCGATCGCTGGGTAAACCCGCTTGTTGGCCAGTTGACGATCCAACTGTAGCTCCATATTACCGGTACCCTTAAACTCTTCGAAGATCACACCGTCCATCTTAGAACCGGTATCGATCAGGGCCGTAGCCAGAATCGTCAGGGACCCACCGTGCTCAATGTTACGAGCCGCACCAAAGAACTTCTTCGGTTTGTGTAGGGCGTTGGCTTCCACACCACCCGAAAGTACTTTACCACTAGCCGGTGCCACGGTGTTGTAGGCCCGTGCCAGACGCGTGATAGAGTCTAGCATGATGACCACATCGTGACCACACTCTACCAGTCGTTTTGCTTTTTCGAGTACGATATTGGCCACGCGTACGTGGTTATCCGCCGGCTCATCGAAAGTCGACGCGACCACTTCCGCTTTTACACTGCGCTTAAAATCGGTCACCTCTTCCGGACGCTCATCAATCAATAATACGATGATGTAGCACTCTGGGTGATTGCGGGAAATGGCATTTGCCATATCTTTCAGCAAGAAGGTTTTACCCGTTTTAGGCTGGGCGACGATCAGTCCACGCTGTCCTTTACCAATTGGGGTAAACATATCGATCAGGCGATTGCCCGTATCTTTTCCGTTGGCCGTGGTTGATGCCAGGTTGAACTTCTCTCTGGGGAAAAGTGGCGTCAGATAGTCAAAAGGTACCCGCTCGCGAATATCTTTTGGCTCCAGGCCGTTGATCTGGCTCACCCGCAATAAAGCGAAGTATTTCTCTCCTTCTTTGGGTGGACGAATGGCCCCCTGTACGGTATCCCCCGTTTTCAGACCAAATAATTTGATCTGGGAAGGAGAGACGTAGATGTCATCGGGAGAGGTCAGATAATTGTAATCCGAAGAACGCAGGAAACCATAACCATCGGGCATCATTTCCAGGATACCTTCCCCTTCGATAATACCATCCAGCTCAATATCAAATTTGGGCTTTTTAGGTGCCTCTTGCTTTTGAGGGCGGCCCCGGCTTGGTTTATCGGCTGCGTTGTTGTTATTTTTATTGCTCTTTTCCTCTTTGCGCTTCTCCTCTTTAGGGGCTTCCTTCTCTTCAGGCTTGGCCGACTGGTTGTCGTCGTCTGAGCCTTTCTTGGCCTCCAGGACCTCTTTGTCCAAGCGACGGCGAGGGCGGCGGCGTACCTTTTTCCCTTCTTCTTCGTCGGAGGAGTCAGAGTTATCCTCCTTTTTATTATCCCCGGCATTTTCTTTTTTAGCCGCTGGTTCTTTTTTAGGCTTTGGTTTTGGAGCGGATTTTTTATCATCTGCTGGCTTATCTTTTGACGCATTTTTGGCGGGGGCGTCTTTTTTCTCACCGGCGATGGCCTGCTCATCCAGAATTTTATAAATAAGGTCTTTCTTGTTCAGGCGCTTGTACCCTTTCAAGCCCAGGCTTTCTGCCAGCTCTCGTAGCTCCGGTACAAGCATATCATTCAATTGCAAAATATCGTACATAATAGAAAATCTTTAAACGGTCTGTTTTAGTAGGAAAGATTATTTGTTGAATTGTTTATTTCAAAATCAAGAAGTTTGAACTTGATTGTTCCCCATGAGCAGTTCTTTCTGTTCCAATCTTAAAAAACGGCTCACTGAAAATGTTCGGAAAATATTTAGAAAGCCGAGCGACACTTGGATGGGTGCTTGCTAAAATAACTTTCTAAAATCATGGAAAAGCTAAAGGAACAGTGGGAATGAATTCTCATTGCTGTCACCTATACATTCACTAACGTAAAAGAAGGAATGTAAGTTGTCCGAATGCAAAAATACATTTTATTTTTAAAATCATGTAGTATCTTTGCAAAAAAAGCAAAAATAGAAGATTTTTAGACGAAAGTCGGACTCAACCATAAAACACAGGCTGCTCATTTATGCTACCAATTAACTACGTACGCCAGAATGCGGACTTAATCCGCGAACGCTTACAGAAAAGAAATTTTAACCAACCCGAGCTCATTGATCAGGCGGTTCAGCTCGATGATCAGCGCAAAGCCCAGCAGACCGAACTGGATCAGGTGCTGGCCGAACGCAACAAACTGTCTGCCGAAATCGGACAACTCTACAAGCAGGGTAAAAGAGAAGAAGCAGAAGCCAGCAAAGCGAAGGTGAGCGACTTAAAAGAAGAGAGCAGCCAACTCGAAGAACAGCTCAAGACCACCATCAGCGAGCTGGAAGACACCCTGCTACAAATCCCAAACGTACCCCACGAAAGTGTACCGGCCGGCAACAGCGAAGAAGACAATGAAGTCTTCAAAGCCTGGGAGCAGGCACTCCCAAGCCTCGATGGTAATGCCCTGCCCCACTGGGAGCTGGCTGATAAATACCAGATTTTCGATCTGCAATTAGGTACTAAAATCGCCGGCTCCGGTTTTCCCTTATACCGTGGTAAAGGAGCTCGCCTACAGCGCGCATTGATCACCTTCTTTTTGGACGAGGCCATCAAAGCCGGTTACGAAGAGATCATTCCGCCGCTACTGGTCAATGAAGATACGGCCCGCGCCACCGGACAACTTCCCGATAAGGAGGGGCAAATGTACCACATCGAAAAAGATGAGCTCTATCTCATCCCAACCGCAGAGGTTCCCATCACCAATATTTATCGCGGCGAATTGGTTCCCGAAGAGGAACTGCCCATTAAGCTAACCGGCTATACGCCCTGCTTTAGAAGAGAGGCCGGCTCCTACGGCGCACACGTTCGGGGCTTGAACCGCGTACACCAGTTTGACAAGATTGAGATCGTACAGATCGTCCACCCGGACAAATCTTACGAGGTACTCCAGGAGATGGTCACTCACGTGGGGCAGGTCCTGGATAAATTGGAGCTACCCTATCGTATCCTTAGACTCTGCGGAGGCGACCTGGGCTTTACATCCGCCCTGACCTTTGATTTTGAAGTGTACTCCGCCGCACAGCAGCGCTGGCTGGAAGTCAGCTCCGTATCTAATTTTGAAGCTTTTCAGGCCAACCGCATGAAGCTGCGCTATAAAGATGCCCAGACCAAAAAGAAGCGCCTGGCGCACACCCTCAACGGTAGTGCCCTGGCCCTGGCTCGTATCCTCGCGGCCGTCCTCGAAAACAATCAGACCGCCGAGGGGATTAAAATACCGGAGGTATTGCAAAACTATACCGGCTTTGACCTTATTTCGGCGTAAACTTTGTAAGACTTACGTCTAAAGTTTGTTGCGCTTACTCCAAAAAAGTGGGGACCGCCTCAAACTTTTACGAGCATTGAACTGCTTATTAATTGTATAAAAAATAGAAAGCTATGATAATGGGTTATGACATGGGCTACATCCTGATTGCGGGTCTTTTTTCCGTCATTGGAATGGTCGTATCGGGACGCCTAAAGGCAAAATTCAATAAATACAGTAAAGTCAGACTGCGGGCAGGGATGACCGGAGCCGAAGTGGCGGCAGCCATGTTGCGGCACTATAATATTGGTGATGTAAAGATCGTACAGGGCCAGGGTATGTTGACCGACCATTACAATCCGGCTACCAAAACCGTATCGCTAAGCCCGGCCGTCTATCAGACCGACAGCGTTGCGGCAGCGGCGGTAGCAGCGCATGAGTGTGGCCATGCTGTCCAGCACGCCACGGCTTACAGCATGCTACAATTCCGCTCTCGTATCGTACCGGTGGTTCAGATCTCTTCCCAGTTCCAGCAATGGGCCCTGATCCTCAGCTTTATGCTGATCGATGCCTTTCCCTCGCTGATGTTGATTACCATTGGGCTATTTGCCATTACCGCTTTATTTAGCTTTATCACGCTCCCCGTCGAATTTGATGCCAGTAAGCGAGCCCTGGCCTGGCTAGACCAAAGCGGGGTCACCAGTGGTCAGGAACACGCCGGCGCCAAGGATGCTTTGTTCTGGGCTGCCATGACCTACGTTGCTTCTGCTCTATCCGCTCTAGTGATGGTACTCTACCTCGTCATGCGGTATATGGGAGCTTCTAACGATTAATCTGGCGACAGGAATACCCATATTTACAGAAGTATTGTATTTTTGAAAGTCAGAAATGATTACATTGTGCCGAGGTGGGTGGCGGAGCGAGGTCTTCAGCCAACGTACTTCAGCCACTAAAACATTGAAGTTGTTTAAGAAAAAAGTATACTCATATGGAACAGGAAGAAATTCAAATGCACATGGATGAAGCCAACGAATTGATGGACGACTCTATTCAGCATTTACGCAAAGAGCTTGGAAAAATATCCACCGGAAAAGCGACACCTAATATGGTGAAGGATCTGAAAGTTGATTATTACGGCACCGCTACTCCCATGAGTCAGGTATCCAATATCTCCATTTCAGATGTACGGACCCTGGTGATCCAACCCTGGGAGAAATCCATGCTGGCTCCCATTGAAAAGGCCATTTTTGAAGCAAATATCGGGGTAACACCTCAGAATGATGGAGATGTGGTCCGCATCATTATCCCGCCTCTCACCCAGGAGCGTCGCCAACAGCTGGCCAAGCAAGCCAAGGGATTGGCCGAAGAAGCTAAAGTCAGTATCCGAAATATACGTCGGGATGCGATGGAAACCATCAAAAAGGCAGTAAAAGACGGTTATCCGGAAGATGCCGGCAAACGCCTGGAAGATGAAGTACAAAAGATGACGGATACGCACACCAAGAAGGCAGACGAGATCTACCAAAGCAAAGAAAAGGATATCCTGACCATCTAAATTCCGGGTACGGTCCTGCCAACAACTCCAAATCGGCAGGTATCCACGAATAAGTGGGGTGAATTGTTGCCGTTTTCAAATAATAGGCTTACATTTGCCCCACTTTTTGTAGAAGATGATTTAAAGCAGATATAAGATGAAAAGGACTTATCAACCATCTAGAAGAAAACGTAAGAATAAACATGGTTTCCGCGCTCGTATGGCATCTAAGAATGGCCGTCGTGTATTAGCTAAAAGAAGAGCTAAGGGCCGCGCGAAACTTACGGTATCCGACAATAAAAATCCTAAGCAGGTATAATATAACCGCTATTTAGCCGGAATTAACAAGCCTCAAGTTTTGACTGAAAAGTTAACAAAACTTGAGGCTTGCTTATTTGTACTATTCTATTCGTCCATTAGATGGTATCTCCGCGCAACTCGCGGAACCGCTTACGGGCATTCACCGCCAGTACGCTGGAATTAAACTCAATAAAGAGGCGCTCGTATAGCTCCATGGCTTTTTCTTTATTATCCAGTTGCTGATCGTACAATTGGGCTAATTCGTACAGGGCGTTGTCCGCCCGAATCTCTTCAGTATGCTCTTCGATGATTTGCTCGTAATATTCAATGGCTTTATCGTAAGCTCTTTGTTTTTTGTAAATATTAGCTTTCAAATAAGCAACATCATCCTGCAATGTATGCTCCGGAAAGCCCTGCTTCAGCGTATCTAATTTGGCGAAAGCCTCCTCAAAGCGATTCTGGAATACCAACAATTCCGATTGGGCGTAGAGCTCCATAGCTGTCGTCGTCGTGTCCAGCCCCAAATTATCCATAATGAAGACACTCAAGTCGAGGGCATCATTGGCAATCAATTTGGAGGTCGAAGCCTTTAGTATCTCAAATTGGGACTGTGCCCACTGAAAATCGCCGTTGAAATAAGACAGGCGGGCATTCCGGAAACGAGCCTCGTGTCCCAGCAAGTCGTCCTTAAATAATTTATCGACCTGTGAATAAAGTAAAGTAGCCTCCCAGACTTCTCCTTTAATCAGGTAGTAATCGGCCAGGTCTAGCTTAGCTTGTGATTTGACGTAAAGATTCAGGTCGGGTTTTTCAATCAGATCCTGAAGCAAACGGATGGCCTTCTCCATATTATTCAGATACAAACCTTCCAATTCGGCGTATTCAATTACGATTTCGCCCACATTTGGATTATCCTCAAACTCCGTCAGAAAATCGGCATACATCTGCTCCAATTCCAGTAAGTCCTCCCGGTTGTAGTCATACCCTTCTGTCAGCCGCAGGCGACGACAGCGCAGGGAGGCGCGTTTGGCCTCCAAATAAAAAGAAGAACTCTCCCCTTTACTTTCAATGATATAATCGTAGGCCATAATGGCGGCATCGTAAGCACCGTCGTTGGCGGCAATTTCTCCCAATTGGTAAATACGCATCCCATTTTCGCGCATCCGGCGATCAATCGCCCGCACCTGACGGAAAGCACCGCGATAGTCTTTTTGCTGAATAAAGACCCAGGTCAGTAGCTCTGGATAATGTAAGGCGTTGCGATCTTTCTGAATGCGTTCGTATAACTTGGTCTTCAGCACTTCAAAATCGTCATCCGAGAGATAACGTTGGAAGATCGTGCGCAAGGTTCCCAGCCGCCGCGGATTGGCATCCAAACTATTCAGGTATTGCTCTACCATTTTTTCCGTTTCTCCTTTACGGCGATATAATTCTCCCAGATAGTAGGCAAAGATCTCATCGTCGCGCAGCAATTTTGCCCCTTTCTCGTAGGTCTGAATGGCAAAGTCGTATTTAGAATTCGAGCTGAAAATATTAGCCAGTTTGATGATCTGATTACGATCAGCGGTCAACTTATCGATGGCTGTCCTGTACAGCTGCTTGGCCTCCTCGTCCTGATACTGTGCTTCGTACACTTGCCCTTTGCTGACGTAGAGCCAAATATTGTCCGGAAAAGCTTTAATCTGTTCGGCAATGGCCTTCTCGGCCTGGTCATACTGCTCGAGCTGTAGCAAACATTCCGTATAGCGATTAAAGTAATAATCATTACGACTGTTGGCTTCGTACAGCTGTTTATAGGTGACCGCCGCCTTCTCGTATTCGCCAGCATAAAAATACCTTTGGGCCAGCTTCGCCCGATTTTGCGCAGATAGTGCCAGGGGTAAAGTCAATAGTAGCGTTAAAATGATAATACGCATAAATATATTTTTTCTTTCAGAGTAGCTAAAAGTGAAGTTATTCCGTACTTACAAAACGAAAACGGAGCATAAAAGTTGCTCCGCCGAATTAGATTGGAAAATACGAAACATCCACAAGTTTTGCTATGGCTTTGGCGTCAGGCAGTAGGCATATCGCCGAAGGGCGACTTTTTCGTGATGAAAGTTACCTAAAACATGCTATTTACCATGGTATCTTTGCAGAATCAAAACAGTCCCCCCTTTGATATGCAGGGGTGATTGGTTCTGGGAAGCAAAGATGTAAGATAAATAAATGCGTGCCTTTGGGTACGCAACATGGGTAGAATAAAATTATATACAGATGGAAAAATTAATCAACGACTGGAAGTTCATCCTTATCCTGTGCCTCAGCCTGGGCCTGGCCCCCTTTGTCCCCGAACCGCATCTCTGGGGCAAGTTAAAATGGCTGGCCGGTGGTGCCCGGGGTATGCAATTGATGGATTGGTTTGATCTGGTCCTGCACGGACTCCCCTGGGTATTGCTTCTGCGGCTTGGCTTTTTAAAAATTAAAGGATAGTTCGACTATTATTTCTAAATTTGCGCCAATTTTTAACCGGAACTAGCTGACATGAGACCAATTTACCTCGGCAAGTTATACTTGCTCCTACTCCTTTTTAGCCTGGAGCTACCTGCTCAAAACCAACCGGGCACCCCGATATCCATCAAAAAAGCGGAGGGTGACATTCGCATTGACGGCGTATTAGATGAGGCCGCCTGGCAAAAAGCCGATGTAGCCGACAACTGGTACCTCAACTACCCCGTTGACTCCGTGCGGGCCCCCTTCCAAACCGAAGCCCGCCTTACCTTTGACGAAGATAATTTCTATATTTCCTTCGTTTGCTACGACGATGAAACCCCGAATGTCATTAGCTCTTTACGGCGCGACTTCAATTACGATCGTAACGATAATGTTGGCTTTGCCCTGGGTCCTTATAATGACCGCCTGAATGGTTTCTTTTTTGTGATTACTCCCGCTGGTGTGCAAATGGAGGGTACTGTTACCGGTGGTGGTACCGGAGATAATTCCTTCAACGCCTTTTGGGACAATAAGTGGTTCTCTGAGGTAAAACAGTACGATGACCGCTGGGTGGCCGAACTGGCCATCCCCTTCAAAAGTTTTCGCTACCGCAGCGACGTCAGAGAATGGAATATCGCCATGGACCGTTGGGATCTGAAGCGAAATATGAAGTCCAGCTGGATACGCACGCCCATACAGTTTATCTCTGCCTCCTTCCCCTACAGCGGTCAACTGATTTGGGAAGACCCCATACCAGAGACGAAGACCAATATTTCCTTTATCCCCTTTATTGCCGGCAGCACTTCGGCCGATAACCAGACCGAGCCCCGGACCACCAATTCAGATTTACAAGTGGGCTTCGATGCCAAGGTGGCCATCACGCCTTCGCTCAACCTCGACCTGACGGTCAACCCGGACTTCTCGCAGGTAGAAGTCGATCAGCAGGTGATTAACCTGACGCGCTTTGAATTCCGCTTTCCAGAGCGCAGGCAATTTTTCCTGGAGAATAGTGATCTATTTGACCAGGCTGGATTCCCCGGCGCACGTCCCTTCTTCTCCCGACGGATCGGTCTGGCTCGCGATTCATCTGGCTTTTTCCAGCGGGTACCCATTGCTTTTGGTGCGCGCCTCAGTGGTTCGCTTAATGAAAAATGGCGGGTTAGTGTACTAAATATGCAGACTCAGGAGCAGTCTTCCTTTGGCCTGCCCAGCCAAAACTATACGGTGGCTGCCCTACAGCGCAATTTCTGGGAAAACTCCAGCCTCAGCCTCAGCCTGACCAACAAACAAAGCCTCGGCGTATCCGAAGCCGACTCGACCCGCTTCTTTGCCGACGGTATCTTTAAGCGCATCCAACAAGGCGACCGCTCCGTACTGCGGGCCAATACTTATAACCGCGTGGCCAGCCTCGACTTGGAGATGCTCAGCCCGGATGCCAAATGGTATCACAGCTCCTTTATCGCCAAGTCTTTTGATGCTTTCAATAATAGCCAAAACCTGTCCGGACTGCTGTTCAATCGCTTCCAAAATCGAAACTGGAGTATACACCTGGGCCACAACTTTATCAACGAATTCTTTAACGCCGAGGCAGGATTTGTACCTGGGGCGCAAGTCTATCCTGGGCAGCGCGAGTTCTTCTCTAATGTCACCTATATTATATACCCGGAAGCGCCCGCTATCATCCGTATGGGGCCAGCGCTGGATCTATCACACACCTATATTCCGGGCGGTAGCCTGACCGACCGCAATTACAGCCTGGAGTATGGCATCGCCTTCAACAATGCCTCCGAAATGAGCTTCTCGGCCAATTATGTGTACCAGCAACTGACCATCGACTTCAATCCGATCGATGCCAGTCGCTACACCTCTTTTCTGGAAGGCGAAGATTACGAATGGACGTCTTTCAGCCTCGGTTATACCAGTAATCCGCGTAAGTTATTTGCCTATCAGTTGGAAGCGACTACCGGTGGCTTTTATAACGGCAATAACTTCAACCTGTCGGGCGAACTCAATTACCGCTACCAGCCCTTTGGTAATATCTCACTGCGTTTTGACTATAACGACCTGCGGCTTCCGGGCGATTATGGCCAGGAAGAACTCTTTCTGATCGGGCCACGCATCGACCTGACTTTCACGGATAAAATCTTCCTAACTACCTTCATTCAATACAATAATTTATTAGATAATATTAACTTAAATGCTCGTTTACAGTACCGTTACCAGCCCGCATCGGATATTTTTGTCGTTTACACGGAAAATTACCTGCCGGGCGATCTGTTCAGTAAGAACCGGGCCCTAGTCTTTAAAGCAACGTATTGGCTAAATATTTAGACCCATGATGAAGGAGTATTTACGGCTACAAATCCACATGCTACACCGGCAGATGCGTGCCTTTGGCCTGGGACCCATCTACGCCTACCCGCTGGCGGTGATCCTCTTCCTGGTTTTTTCCTATTTGCTTTTCGCAAAAAGCGTGTACGCACCCTACGTCTACGCGGGGATCGGACTACTGGCTTTATCCGCACTAGCCAGAAAAGAGCGCTGCGATTTCTTACGTATTTGCTTTCGCAAAAAAGCCTATTTACGTCTTCGCAGCATAGAAAACCTATTGGTCACCAGCCCCTTTGTAATTTACCTGCTGATCGAAGGCGCTTTCCTACCTGCCGCCTTTTTATTTGGACTAAGTGCAGGCTTTACCCTACTGGCCATTCCGGTCGTTTTTTCGCGGGTCTTACCGACTCCTTTTGGTAAGCAGCCTTTTGAGTTTCCGATTGGCTTTCGACGATATTTTGGGGCTTTCTTAGTCTTGTATTTCGTATCGGTGATGGGCCTGCGGGTTGATAATTTTCCGTTGCTGGCCTTTATTCTGGGAAGTATTTTTGCCCTGTGTAGTAGTTTTTACAATTGGGTCGAGCCCAAATATTTTGTGTGGTTGTATCACTTTCGTGAAAAAGATTTCTTAATCAGCAAGCTTCGTACGGCCGGCTGGTATAGTAGCCTGCTAGCCCTGCCGATACTCGTAGCCTGCCTGATCTTTTTCCCGGACAAATGGTGGGTCAGCTTCCTCATAACTTTGTGGGGCCTCAGTTTTTTAAGCGCTGTAATTTTAGCCAAGTATTCCGTTTATCCCAAACAGGCCAGTCTGCCCGAAGCTTTATGGCTCACGGCTGGCCTCCTGTTTCCTCCAATACTAATCTGGCTGCTCGTTTATTTTTACCGAAAGGCGACAAGTAACCTAAAACCGCTACTGGCATGATCCACCTGGAAAACCTATCCAAAAGCTACGGTACCAAAAAAGTACTCACCGAACTCAAACTGGCATTCGCAGCCGGTAAAGTCCATGGCATTGTCGGGGCCAACGGCGCGGGTAAAACGACCCTGTTCCGCTGTATCGCCGGCCTGGAAAAACACCTGGGCAAAGTCAGTGCTGACCGGGAGCCGCTCAAAAATCACCTCGGCTTCTTACCCACCGATCCCTATTTCTTTCCCAAAATCACCGGCCGGGAGTATCTGCTTTTGCATGCCAATGCTCGCCGGCAAAAAATCACTAATCTGGACCAACAAAACATCTTCGATCTACCCCTGGACGAATACGCGAAGTACTACTCTACCGGGATGCAGAAAAAACTGGCTTTATCAGCTATACTACTGGTCCCCAACCAGTACTACATCCTGGATGAACCCTTTAACGGGGTGGATATCCAGAGCAATCTGCTGATTACTGCCATTATTAAGCAGTTACGAAAGGCCGGCAAAACTATCCTCATCTCTTCCCATATTTTTGCTACGCTGAAAGAAGTGTGCGATACCATTTATCAGCTGCAAGACGGCAAGATTGCCCAAACCGTCGACGCTACCCAATTTGATCGACTGGAAAGCGAGATGACTCAGGTCACCATCGGAAAGCGATTACAGCAGCTAAACCTAAAGTAAAGCGTTAAAAATTCACTTTTCTACAACCTTTTTGGCCACTCAGCGATCTATAAGAACAAAATAATGCCATGAAGCCACTACACCCTATTTTATTTGCCCTCCTATTAACCACCAGTCTCTCCGCCCAACTGGAAAAAGGCATGTACTCTCTGGGCGGAAGCTTTGAAATGGCCAATCAATGGCAGGAAAGGCAGGAAAGCGACCTGGAAAGTGGACCTTTTAATTTAGCCCTGGGTGTACAATTAAATTTGTTTTTGGTACGGAACAAAACCGAAAATTAGTCCAAACCCTAAAAGCAAGGGGGCCCTTATCTGAACATTTCCGGGATCAAGGCCCCAACTTCTTCTTCGGCGCTTTCATAGTCGAGCCCCAGAAAAGCCGCTGCCGTCCGGGCCACCTGATTTTGCCACCATTGTCCGGCCATCTTAACCTCGCCAGTCGCGGGAGTATCCGGACCAATGGCCGCCAGCCAAATGGCGTTGGAGCCTTCGAAGGTTTTGCCGTGGCTTTTCCATTCAGATTTAGGCGTATGACCACGTCCGTGATCGGTGGTAATCAGAAAAGTAGTCTTTCCCGCGTAGACCGGCTCGGATTGAACGTATTCCCACAGCTCTTTGATCCACTGATCGGTCTGATGGGCCGATTTCAGGTAGTGGTCATAAGCCCCGTCGTGCGCAAAATCATCGGTCTCACCGTAGGAGATATAGACCACCTTTGGATGTTTACGCTTGATATATTCCAGGCAGTAATGATGGGTGAAAGCATCCAGGCGCACCGTCGCCCAGGGGCTGGGTACGGTAGGCTGTAGCTGGTTGAGAAAGTGCTCGCGTTCGCTCAGCTCGTTCCCGGTAGCCGGCCGAAAGCCCGCATTAACGGGTATCCCACTTCTTTTTTCGTTGATGATGTAAGGAAAGACATCCCAGGAACCAAAAGCAGCTACCCGGCCATTGTATGCCGACCGCTTATTTAGCCACTCCAGTACCGTGACGTTTGGGTTCCAGATTTTCGCATTCGAATTGATATTCGGATCGCTGTAGCCCGTCAGAATCTCATTATACCCCGGATACGAAAACCAGAAAAAATTGGTGCAATTCACCTTGTTGTCGTAGTTACGGTTGCCGTAAAGTTGACCGGAGCTAGCCAGGGTACTCCAAAACCAGGGCATTAGCTTTTCCCTCTTTTCTTCAGCGGTCGGCGCCGCAAAAAGCGCCTGTAAAGCGGCCGTATCTTTTACGTAAGTGGGATCATTCATCAGGCTATCGGTCGCCCCCTGGTACAATTCCTCCCACCGAAAGCCATCCAGGGTGATGATAAAGATATTTTCGGTATGCTGACCCTTTTGGGCGAAAGCTCCTATAGAAAGAAAAAAACAGCAAAGCAAAAGCAGATAACGAGCCATAAATCAATTTTTTTAGAACTAAAGTTGGGCGAAGGATTCCCTACGCTCCAGTTAAAAGGCTAAGTAGCTTTGATCCCAGCCACTGCCTCCCGAAAAGCGGCCACCGCCACCCGAATATCCTCCTCTGTCGTCGCCCAGGAGCAGATACTCACCCGAATGATTCTTCGCCCTTTCCAGGTGGAACCGCCTACCCAGCAGGTCCTCGATGCTTGGATTCGACGGATGACCTCTTCGGTCATCTCATCCGTTTGACATTGCACCATCACCTGATTAAAAACGACCTCGTTTAAGACCCTGAGCCCTTTTATACCTTCCACTTGTCTGGCAAATGCTGTTGCCCTTTGGTGAAAGCCCGCAATCAATGCTTCTACTCCTTCTTTACCCAGGTATTTTAGGGTCGCCCACAATTCGATGATCCGGGCCCGCCGCGACATCTCGGGTGTGTAGTACATGCCGTCCCGTTCTTCCCCTTCAATAATGTAGCCGGCCGACATGTGTAAAGCGGCGGTAAGCGCCTGTGCATCACTACACAGAATGATCCCTGAATCGTAAGGGGTATTCAGGGTCTTGTGACCGTCCACCGCCCAGGAGTCGCCCCCTTCGTAGCCCTGGGTAAGATTACTTAAGGATTTGGTGGCTCCAGCCCACAGTCCAAAGGCACCGTCGATGTGTACCCAGGCACCCTTTGCTTTCGCCTTCTCACAGATCTCAGAAAAAGGGTCAAAAGAACCACTATTGACGTTACCGGCCTGAAGAATAAGGATGGTCTGATCATCTAGCTCCGGGATTTGCCCCGGAATTATTCTTCCCTGATCATCCACCTCAACCCATTCTATATTAGCTTTTCCAAAACCCAATAAAGATATGCTCTTTAAAATCGTGGAATGCGTATGCTTGCTAGTGACGACCCTGATTTTAGGCGCATCGAACATACCCTGCTCGGTGATATCCCAGCCCTTATTTTTCAGCAGTCGGTACCTGGCGGCCGCCAGTCCGCAAAAATTCGCCATGGAGGTGCCACTTACGAAGCCGGCCACCGTGTGCCCGGGTAAGCCCAGTAAGTTGACCACCCAATTCTGCACAACGGTTTCCAGTTTGGAAGCAATCGGGGAGATCACCTGCATAGCCGAATTTTGATCCCAAAAAATAGACAGATTTTTAGCGGCCAGCCCCGCCGGAATCACACTACCATTCACAAAACCAAAATACCGCCCCCCGATTTGGGCTACGGTGCCGGGGGAACCATATTCATTCAGCATTTCCAAAATCTGATGGGCATTACCCGATTGGGTTGGCAGCGCTTCCTCGAAAATGGATAAATCTTGCAGAGCCTGCTCGCTGGGATACACCTGCCGCTCCAGTGCCTCTGACAGATAGTCCAGCCCAAAGGATTCGGCTTTTTGGAAGAGGGACTTATCTTTAAGATCCCGAAAGAGCTGCTTTTGAAATGTATTATTGGACATAATTTGTAGTCTTTTCAACTTTATCCTTTCTCACTACACCAGCCCCCGTTCCTCCAAATCCTTGACCTGATCCACCAGGGTCTCCCGGGCCGGACGGTACTCCATGTGTAGATCCGCCACACTGTAGCTATTGTCCAGCTCGAAGGTATAGCCCAAATTACTACTCAGGAATTTCCAGGAGTAGGTACCCCGGAATAGCGCGCTTAGGTAGGTCCACCACTGGGCCGTTTGTCGCTTCGGCAAAGGGTATTTATTTCCGAAAAAGGCTTTAATCTCTCTGCTCAGTTCTATCATCTTGCAGGTCTCTGCGCTTAGGATATGGCGACCGCGAGCTTCGGGCAGGCTGGCGGCTAGCAGGTGGGCCCGGGCCACATCCCGCACATCCACAACCCCGTAGGTAAGATCGGGAACTCCGCTACGAAAAGTACCGTTCACCAGTTGGCGTACAAAATTCGTACTGGTGCCATCCAGGCGACTACTGATCGAGGGGCCCAACATAAAGGCCGGATTTAGGACCACCAAATGCCAGCGCTCCTGCTCCTGATTGATGCGCCAGGCTTCCTTTTCGGCCAGGGTCTTGGAATAGGCAAAGGGCTGGTTACGCAAATCACTACTGAGATTCCAGTTGTCTTCCGTCAGCACCCCGCTGGTGGTATCCTCCACCTCACGGGCATCCCCCATGACGGCGGCAACGCTGGAGGTCAGCACCACGCGTTCGACGGTCGTAATCTCATTCACCGTCTGTAAGACATTACGCGTACCCTGCAGCGCCGGTTCGATCAACTCTTTTTGAGGGTCCTTCGTCCGAACTTTAAAGGGAGAAGCGGTATGAATAACGATTCCACAGCCCTGCATCGCTTCCGCAAAAGCCCCCATATCCAGCAGATCGGCTTCGAAAAGCACCAGTTTACCCGGATGTTTTCGATCCAGAATATCCAAATGCCCCATCTTATGCGTATCGTGTTGGTCGCGTACCGTGCCGTGCACCGTATGTCCCTGCTCCAACAGATAGTGGGCAATCCAGCTGGCCATGTAGCCCGATGCACCGGTGAGCAAAATAGGTTTATCTGTCTCAATATGGATCATAGCTTAGCGGATAATTATTTGATCTGCGTGGTAAGTTAAGATTTATTTTGATGATGTCTTTAAAGGCGTGATTGATCAGGAGGGGAGACAGGCTATTGGTATCATCCACAGATGGATACAGGTTTGGACGGATTTTCATAAATTAGTTATCTCTTTTTGAACAAGATTAGCGCAAAGCTCATTTAAAATTCATTCCATTACCTAAACTACTGATCATGAAAAAAACATTCTTACTGTTCCTGGCCTTCTGCTTCCTGAGTACCTTTAGTGTAAAAGCACAAATCGCCTTCCAGTTTGCAGACGTATCCCGCGACGGGTCTAGCCTAAATAATGTCCCGCGGATCTCCTGGATGATCCCACTGATGTACGAGATCACCGAGGTCTCCGAGACCTTCAGCTTCAATGGCGGTATCCTGCTAAAGAACGACGGGGTCATCTTCGACGAAGACGGCGACCGCTTTAAGTTCCGGGTCATTTCTATTGGCCCGGAAATTGGTTTTATCACCAACCTGGGCGACTCCAAGATCGTGCTGAGTGGCGACTACGGTTTCGACTTCGCCCTGCACTACAAAGAAAAAGTATTCCCCAACGGAGAACGCCGCGATAAGATCAAACGCAACCGGGAATGGTTCTCCCAGCGCCCCAATCGACTGAACCATTACGTGCGCGTAGGTATTGGTGCCGAAGATGGACTATTTATGTTTGGTCAGTTCTATTTCCGCGAATTCCTCAATACTGGCTTTCAGGAGACCATCAATGGCGTCAATAACCAACCCTACGATGGCCTGATTATCCAGCGCTTCCACCTGGGGATTAGCTTCAAATTTTCGAAGGATACCTCCTTTAAGTTTGGTTGGGATGAGGATTGAGGACGCATTCCTTAAGTTAAAGGTCCAAATCCAAAATCGACTATGATGAAGCAGCTATTCCTTTTACTCCTCTGTACCTTTTCGATCAGTAGCGGCCTTTTGGCGCAAAGCCAGGAAGCCATTTTTGCCGACGAGCCGACCATTAGTCCGGACGGCAGCACCATCATTTTCACCTTTGACAAGGACCTCTGGAAAGTAGCCAGTACGGGTGGCACCGCCGTGCGCCTGACCGCTATGGAAGGCAGCGAAACCAATCCCAGCATCTCTCCCGATGGCCAGTGGCTGGCTTTCACCGGCAGCCAATTTGGCAACCAGGATGTCTACCTAATGCCCATCGAGGGCGGGACCATTACCCAGTTGACCTTCCATCAGGCGGCCGACGAGGTCAGCACCTGGAGTTGGGATAGCCAGACGATCTACTTTACCTCCAATCGCTACAATCGCACCACGACCTACCGCCTGTCGGCAAAAGGTGGAACGCCGCAGCGACTCTTTGGGCACTATTTCAATAATGTGCACAACCTGGCCCTGGCGCCCGACGGACAGCAAGCCTATTTTAACGAAAGTTGGGAAAGCGATAATTTCACCAATCGCAAGCGCTACAAGGGGGCCTTCAATCCGGATATCAAGACCTATAATTTTCAGACGCAAACCTATCAGAAACTCACCGATTACGAAGGCAAGGATATGTGGCCCCTGACTAATCGCCAGGGGGACCTGTACTTCGTCTCCGATGAGTATAACGGCGAGTACAATCTTTACCAGCTCGATGGGGAGCGCCGTAATCGACTGACGCGTTTTAGCACTTCCGTAAAAAACCCGGCCATCAGTGCCGACGGATCGCAGATCGTCTTCCAGAAGGATTATCAGATCTGGCGCTACGATACGCAGCGCAAACGCGCCTCGGAGGTACCCATCACCATCTACCGCAACAGCACCCTGGCCAAAACCCAGGATTTTAACGTCAGTGGAAAGATCACTGACTTTGACGTCTCAGACGATGGTAAGAAATTCTGCTTCGTCTCCCGCGGCGAACTCTTCGTCTCCGATACCGAGGGGAAATTGATCCGGCAAATCCCTACCCGCGCCGACGGTCGAGTACTGGAAGTGCACTGGGTCAAAGATAATGCCACCATCCTCTTTTCCCAGACGGTGGGTGGCTACCAAAACTGGTTTACCATTTCCGCGAAAGCGGCCGGGCCTGCTCAACAACACACCAGCGACGAAGCCAATAATCGCAACCTGGTCTTCAACGAGGACAAAAGTCAGGCCGTCTACTTCAGCGGACGCAACGAGGTACGCCTGCTCGACCTGGAAAGTATGGCCAGCAGCACGCTCTGTAGCGCCGAGCTCTGGGGTTTCTACAATGCCACGCCCCAGTTTACACCAGATGGCAAGCACGTACTGTTTACGGCCTACCAAAACTTCGAGCAGGAGATCTACCTCTGTCATATCGAGACCAAAGCGGTCACCAACCTGACCAATACGGCCGTTACCGAAACCAATCCCTTCATCGCACCGGACGGTAAGCATCTGTATTTCACGACTAACCGGACTACGCCTTCCTACCCCTATGGACTCGACGATCCGGATCTCTACCGCATGGCATTACAGGCCTACGATGATCCCTACAAATCGGAGAAGATCGAGGCACTCTTTGCCGAGGAAGAAAAAGACTCGACCGAGACGGAAGCAGAAAAGACCCTGGACATCAATACCGAAGGGGTGATGGAACGACTCGAGCGGGTCGGTGCTCGTTTTGGCTCCCAGAGCGGCCCTTTCGTGATCCAGGAAGACAACAAAACAACCCTGGTCTACAGCTCCAACCACGACGAGGGCGATAATGCCCTCTGGACCACCGTACTAGAGCCCTTCGAGCAGCCCGTCACCAAAAAGATAGAGGGCAGCAACAATGCCCGCTGGTATCTGAAAACAGCCAAAAAGAAATACTATACGCTGGCCCGCGGCCGGATTATGAAAGTGGACCTCTCTGGCAACAAGGCCAAGGCCATCGATATGAAACATACCTTCCGCCGTAACCTGCGGGCGGAATTCAAACAGATGTTTTACGAGACCTGGGCCAACCTCGACGAAAACTTCTACAACGAAAACTTCCACGGAATCGACTGGAAAGCAACCCGCGATCAGTACGCGGAGTACCTGCCCTACCTGAATACCCGCGCCGACCTGCGCCTGCTGACCAACGATATGCTGGGCGAACTCAACACTTCACACTTTGGCTTTTACTCCAGTGGCGACGAAGAGGATATTTTCTACAAGACCAGCAGCCTGGCGACCGGCATCGAATTCGACCAGGAAGATCCCTATCTGGTGCAGCGCATCATCCGCGAGACGCCCGCCAGCCGCTACCAGAAAGACATCCGGCCCGGCGATCGCCTGGTTGCCGTGAATGGCCAAACCATCGATCCGCAACAAAATCGGGAATGGTACTTCGCCCAACCCTCCATGGATGAGGAGCTACAACTCACCTTCCAGCGGGACGAGGATCAGCACGAGGTACTCCTGCACCCCACCAGCTACGGCAGCGTGCGCAATGCGCTCTACGACGAGTGGGAAGACGAATGCCAACGGATGGTGGATGAAAAAAGTGATCGCCGCATCGCCTATGTCCACATGAAGAACATGGGCGGTGGCGAGCTGGAGAAATTCCTGGAAGAGATGGTCTCCGAGGGGCAGCAGCGCGAAGGCCTGATCCTCGATCTGCGTTGGAATACCGGTGGCAATGTACACGACAATGTACTGCGCTTCCTCTCCCAAAAGCCCTACCTCAACTGGAAATACCGGGAAGGGGAATTGACGAGCCAATCCAACTTCGGCCCCGCCGATAAGCCCATCGTCCTGCTAATCAACGAGCAGAGCCTGAGTGATGCCGAAATGACGGCCGCCGGTTTTAAAGAGCTGGGCCTGGGCACCATCATCGGCACCGAGACCTACCGTTGGATCATCTTCACCTCCGGCAAATCGCTGGTCGACGGCTCGCGCTACCGCCTGCCCTCCTGGGGCTGCTATACCCTCGATGGCGACAACCTGGAGAAGACCGGCGTCGCCCCCGATATCTACGTACCCAAGACCTTCGAGCACCGCCTCAAGGGCGAAGACCCACAGTTGGAACGGGCGGTGCAGGAGGTGATGAAGGGCTTGAAGTAGAAGAAAAAATCTGCGCTAATCTGTGCCGTAATCCGTGCAAATCTGTGGACCATTTAACCACGGCTTTGTACGGATTCCTGAGAATTTTCACGAATTTATCTCATGGTAGGCATCTAGCCTCACATCTAAAACCCACCAAACCATGCTACTCGCCCTCGACGTAGACTACCGCAAAAACACTGCACAAACAAAATTCAGACTTATATTATTTGTACTACCGTAAAAGGTATTAGGATTGCAAGGTTCTGAAAAACAGCGTATATTAAACAAGTAAAATGACATGGAATGACAACGGACCTAGATAGCATAAAATTCAATATCATCAAGGAAATAATGGAAATGAAAAAGGAACAGAACTACGTTCCCATTCAGAAAGCAGAATTTTTCAAGCTAAGCCAGGAAATTGGAATCGAATAACCTCTTAAACAACTTCTAATTATCGCCTACCTGTTAGATACCCAAATGGAGCCGATAGCCTTTTAAATATGGGGTAACTTCTAAAATATCTAGAAATTACTTTAACTTTAAGTACTATCCGTGGAACTATGTTCAAGAATAAAAAGGTTTTTATTAGATCAAATACCAAGTTAATGCGTGAATTGACAATAACGATTCCCGATCAGGCAGATGACTATAGAATCAAGATGCTGATCGCCGCCTCCTTATCCGAAAATGATCTGCTCAATTCAGAACAGGCAGCGGAATTAGCCGGAGTTTCCAGAAGGGTTTTCCTGGAATAGGTAGGTAAGTATCAGGTGTCTATATTTGCCGAGCAGGAGGAAGATCTCGGAAGCTTAGAAATTTGATATGCCATGCCTACTGTTATTTCTGATACCAGCTGTCTAATACTTTATGATAAACTAGGAATGCTAGATCTACTTAAAAGCGTATTTTCCTCGCTGCATCTGACGGAACAAGTAGCTGAAGAATATGGGAAAGCAATACCCGATTGGGTTGAAACCGAAAACATAAAAAATCAGAGTGGCTATCTTGAACTCAGAAAAGTACTGGGTAAAGGAGAAGCCAATTCTATCATATTAACTGAAGAGCTTGCCAATAGTTTGTTAATCATTGATGAAAAACGAGGCAGAAAAATAGCGAACTGAAAAAGTTTAAATCGCTTCATTAGGCTTTTTGCTAATTGCAAAAGAGAAAGGGGGTCATAAATTCGGTTCGAGAGCTTATAACCGCTATCGAAAAGACAAATTTCCGCATCTCTAAGGCTACCAAGCGACAATTCATAAAACTAGCTGGCGAAGAATAATTGCCCGCCAAAACACATATCTAAAACCACCACATGGCACACCAAATCCAAGGCATCATTACCAGCTTTCCCTACACGGGGCCACTACCCCATCTCCAACTATTGGGTCCATACCACCTCATCCCACTGGATGATCATACGCCCAGGGAGGAAATCATTACGCCCTACGAAAGTCTAAGCCCCAAAATCCGGGAGACCCTGAAAACGCTTTCCCGGCAGGGCAAATGCGCCTATATCGAAACGAATTACTTCGGGGGACTGGGTACGCAGGTATCCGAGATCTGGGAAAACGGAGAAAGAATAGCGGGGCCCCTACTCTCCTACGATGGCATAGAAAACAAGATGCAAAACCCAGCCGTCAGCGTGGTAGCGGAAGCCATTAATCAGGCGCTGCGGGATATGGGAGTGCAGCGGGCTGCGGAGAAAGATGAGTTTGATATGCTTGGTTTGGGTCGGTTTCGCTCGAATCATAGCGTATTGAAGGCGATTGGGGATTAAGGATTACTCTAAACAGAACTTTCTTCTTCTTACTGGGAAAAAAACCCGGATTAAAATATTCTAATGCGCTACGTCCATACCAACATCGTCAGTACCAACTGGAAAAAACTGGTGGCCTTTTACGTGGCGGTCTTCGATTGTAAAATCGTACCGCCCATTCGAAAGCAGTCCGGCGAATTCCTGGCGCAGGGCACCGGCGTGAAAAATGCGGCTTTAGAAGGGGCACACTTAGCCCTGCCGGGCTACGAAAAGAACGGACCAACGCTGGAGATCTATCAATATAGCAAAGTCGGACTACAAGCCCCCATTACTCCGAATACCCGTGGCTTTGGACACATCGCTTTTGAAGTGGACGAGGTGGCCGATATCCTCGACAAAGTTCTACAACACAGCGGTGAGAAATGCGGAGAGATCGCCACCAAAGAAATCGAGGGTGTCGGGACCATTACCTTCGTGTACGTCAGAGATCCAGAAGGCAATTTGATTGAATTACAGCATTGGAACTATACCAAAAAATGAAATATCTACTTCGCAAATACTTCAATCACCTCGGCGGGTAATAACATTTCCAGTAATTGAGGCTGATCTACGTTCATCTCCATGAATGTCCAGTTTTCCTGATCAAGGGGAGCGATGGCAATCATACTCTTAGCAGAAGTAATGTAAAAGGCACCGTCCTTGCGACTGACGTTCTCCTCTCCGTACTGGGCCTGGAAGGAAGTATGAATTACATCCTGCGTCGCTTCTGCTTCATATTCAATACCGGTGAAGCGCATCATCATATCCATGCGATAGTCGACCCGGGCAAAACGCTCCTCCCCCTGGACCATCACATCGGATATTTTGTCCACCTGACCATTACTGATTTCAAACTCAATACCCTCGGAGGCCATCCCCTCAAACATCGCAATCATGTCTTCCCGCGCTACAATGTCAAATAGCCTGGGGTAGACCATATCCATGATCTTATCGTAATCCTTATCGTAATTGGCTTGTAAGTATACTTTCAAGCTATCGGAGACTACGGCACGGTGGTCCGCATCCTGGGCAGTGAGCTGTAAAGCCATCAAACAAGTAAGTAGTAGCGTAGGAAGAATCTTCTTCATCTTTTGATTGTTTATGCTGTGTTATAACGCCATTTTACCCCAAAAAAATTTTATTACAACATTATTTTCCGGTTAAAGTGAATTCCTTTAATCTGTAACTGTAATGACAGATCAACTTAGGGACATTTCTATCTAACTTCAGCCTAGCGTAAAACAGTCTCCCTTAGCCAAGGGGGTTAGGGGGATGGAAGGGGGACTACTTTATCCTTTAACCCTTAACCTTTAACCTTTAACCTTTAACCTTTAACCT
>Ga0102940_1000001_pt1 | contig 158185 bp, 134 predicted proteins | sample SalPonR2_C_D1_MG_FD_78215 | JGI IMG/M metagenome (GOLD analysis project Ga0102940, IMG submission 78215) | Salt pond soil microbial communities from South San Francisco under conditions of wetland restoration - Salt Pond MetaG R2_C_D1_MG | ecosystem: Environmental > Aquatic > Marine >... | reverse complement strand
TTGTGAGGGAGGTATGATTCGGAAAATCGGAAGTAGCTCATGAGTATCCAAGATTCGACTAGGATGATTAAAGGAAGCCGTCCAAAGAGGATTGGTAAGTCTGGTCTCATTAATGACTAGACCGAGCCGATAGGCTAATTTTAGGAACCGCCGTGATACGGAACCGTACGTCTAAATGACTATCTTTGTTTTACTCTACTCGATTAATGGACTACTCTATCTGCCGGATAATCCGGGCATCCATCCAGTTCCAGCTTCGCCAGCCGTTTTCACGATGGCGGGACCGTAACCGCCTTTCCTTTTGCTTGATCCAGCCGTCCAGCGCTTCTTTTTCATCCTTAGACCTCAGCTTTCCGTGGTGTTTTTTTAACAAGAGTACATTTTTGTCGGACAGCTGCTCCCCTAGATAATAGAGATCCAGCCGCTCTTCGGGTAGATAGCTTAGGTTATACCGCGTAATTATACCCGTCCAGTTGAAGGCGCAGCTAGCAGTCAGTATCAGAAAGATCACCCAGGAATTCACCGAGAGTAGGTAATAGGTGGTGTGCCGGTCGCGTATTTTCCGAAAGGTGAAATACAAGCCCGCCAGTACCATCAGCAAAAAGATCATCACGCCGATACGCAGACTGGTCAAGCCATAGGTATCCAGGTAATGGTAATTCCGCACACCGACCGAAAAGGCCAGTACAGCATTCTGTACCAGCCAGACGTAGGTCAGCTGTCGCAAGCGCCGCCGCTCGTCGGGGTAGAAATTGAGATTACCCCGAAAAAAGTAGACGACAACCGTCATCGCCAACAGAATGGCGATGATCAACAAGCTGGTGCCCTCGTGCACAAAATTGGAAAGCTGGGCAGCCGATTTCTCGGAAAAGTCCAGCCAAACGTAGCGCAAATCCAGGATATTCACCAACAATAATAGCGCATTGAGCATACTCAGCGAAAGCAAGGCCGTAAAGTAATGCCGCTTCAAGGCCAAAGTGGTCATGTCAAAATACACACGCCGTCGCCGCCGGACCAAATCCATCTGCCAGCGACTTTCCCGGTCCCTTAGCAATGGGGTAATAACGGATGGCCATAATACGGCACCCATGCAGAGCAGACCAATGATAAATAAGGTAATCTGCTTCCAGTTCCAGTCGAGGTCAATTTGGTCAACCCAGCTGAAGAGACGATCAAAAATGGCGGCAAAGTTATCGTTGGCTAGATAGTAAATCACAAAGAAAAGCGTACCCAGAACCATTGGGATGACAATGAGTCGAGCCCAGCCTAACAGAATGCGCGAGCGTTTCCACTCCAGGTTACTCCAATCCTTGAGCGCGCTTAGCGGCGTGGCCATCATCGAACCGATGCCCAGCAGCATACCGTACCAGAGAAAGCGCAGACTGGGCAGCTGACTGTAGCCTACCCAGAGCAGAAAGCTCAGTAAATACATGGTTTGCGCCAGATAAGATTGATGGACCACGACCATCAAGGCAATAAACAAATGCGCTCCGCTGATCCACCGAAAGGTTTCTTTGCGCAACAGAGATCGATCAAAGTAGACCTGCCCCAGAAAAAGTGCCAGGCTGAAAATAAAGGTATTCAGTCCTAGGTGATCTACTGCGAATAAGTAGCTATAGAGTAGCGCACCAAGTAGGATAAAAATGTTTTTTAGGATTTTTGTTTGCATAGGATTTCGATTGGTGAATTATTAGATTGTTGATTTGGTAAATTATTGTGTAGTACCACAGAGTACTTTGAAAACCGCTGGGACAAAGCTCCTGCTTCGTTCCCTAACACCTTGATATATTTAAAAACCAATCACAGCAAAGCACTTTGAAATTCAAAGCTATGATTCAAAAAAATAATCAATCTTCTTCCCCATCTCCTTTACTCCTGTTCAATAGCGCTTCCAGGGCATCCAGATGATTTTCGAAGGCCTGCGTACCCAGTTTAGTGGCCCGGTAGGAGGTATTGGGCTTACGCCCGATAAACTGCTTCCGCACTTCGAGGTAATTGATCTTCTCCAGTCCGCGGATGTGGCTAGCCAGGGTGCCGTCGTTCAGGTCGCCGAGGTTGTGTTTCATCGTATTGAAGTCCACCCAGTCGTTGACCATCAGCAAAGACATGATACCCAATCTGATCTTGTGATTGAAGGCTTTATCTAAATTGCTGATGAGATCTTTTGGCATTTTTTGTAAGGTTAAAGTATAAAGGTTAAATGAACGGACAAGTAACTTAAGGATAATAGTATTAGAGGTTCATCGGTCTTTAGGCCGATTCTGAATATTTCTTGCCGGACTAAAGCCCGGCGAACTGTGTAGCCTCAAGTTTTGTCTTCATACAGTTAAAGTTTACTCTCTTACATTTGGATCTGACACATTTTACTGACTTCACAGGTTGGGTCTCATTATCTTACCCGTTCATACTTCCGGTACATCACGGCTCCGTAAATAATATGTAGCACACCAAAACCAATTGCCCACAGATCCAAACCATAGCCCAGGAAAAAGGTTCCGACAATGCCCAGGGCGACCTCGGCCATGCCCAGGAAGCGGATATCGGCCAGGGTATATTTGCTGGCGTTGATCAGGGCCAGTCCATAAAAAATCAGGGTAGCCGGCGCCACTAAGCCGATCATTCCGTGATAGAGCAGCGCCATGCAGAACAGCCCACCCGCGGCCAGGGGGATAAACAGGTTAATCAGCAAGCGCTTCGTCAGGGCATCCCAGACGGGTTGCTGATTTCTTTTCGCTTTGCGGGTGGTGAAATAAACCCCCGAAAACAGAGCCAGCAGCAGGACAACCCCCAGCACCAATAAGAAAAAGGTCGCATAGCCCAGGCCCCACTTCTCATAATCGGCTGAAATCACATAGTAACCGGGCATGCGCCGAAAAGGGATAGTATCCAGATAAAAGTATACCAGCCCAGCACCCAGCAGAGCACTCACCCCCGCTCCGATCCCCGAAAGGCCACTCAGCGAAATAAAACGCGAAGAACGCTCCATGATCGAGCGAATCTCCTGTAGGGTGTCCAAATGTTCCTGATTCTTCATGTATCTTCTTTTGCAAAAGTACTTTGAAATTCAAAGTTACAAATAAAAAATTTATGGAGCAATAGCCACTCCATAAATTTAGCTTATCTGAGCTGCGCGGGGGATCACCTGCGGACCGCATAATGGTTAGTACGCTTTCGCAAACAGCACCCGCTTATTCGAAGGCTTACCCGTAAGGACACATTTCCCAGCCTCTTCGGGAGCGTCGTTCGGGATACAGCGAATGGTCGCCTTGGTCAATGCTTTAATTTTTTGCTCCGTCTCAGTAGTACCGTCCCAGTGGGCGGAGATAAAACCGGGGATATCCTGCTCGATGACGGACTTAAAGTCGTCGAAATTATCCACCTGGGTCGTTTTTTCTTCTCGGAATTTCAGGGCGCGATCGAATAAGTTCTGTTGGATATCTTTTAGCAGTTGATCGATATGATCAACCACCCCATCCATTGGAATGGACTCCTTCTCTTTGGTATCACGGCGAGCCACTTCAACGACGCCTTTGGCCAGATCGCGTTTACCAATACCGATACGTACGGGTGTACCGCGCAGCTCGTGCTCCGCGAATTTGAAACCAGGACGCTTTTTGGCGTCCGTATCGTAGCCGACGCTGATGCCCTTGTCTCGCAAAGCACGCATGATTTTTTCAGCGGCCTCGTTGATTTCGGCACCCGGTTTGGGGATAGGGACGATCATCACCTGAGTAGGTGCCAGTTTTGGGGGGATAATGAGTCCCTGATCGTCGGAGTGGGTCATGATCAGACCACCCATCAGACGGGTAGAGACGCCCCAGGAGGTTGCCCAGACGAATTCTTCCTTATTATTTTCGTTGAGGTATTTTACATCAAAGGCTTTCGCGAAATTCTGTCCCAGGAAGTGGGAGGTACCCGCTTGTAGTGCCTTCCCATCTTGCATCAGTGCCTCAATGGTTAGGGTGTCCAGGGCACCAGCAAAGCGTTCACTTTCCGTTTTCGCGCCCCGAATTACCGGCATGGCCATGTATTCTTCGGCAAAGGTGGCGTAGATTTCCTGCATCTGACGAGTTTCGGCAATCGCCTCTGCTTCGGTTGCGTGTGCCGTATGGCCTTCCTGCCAGAGGAATTCCGCCGTGCGCAGGAACATACGGGTCCGTAACTCCCAGCGTACGACGTTGGCCCACTGATTGATTAAGAGGGGAAGATCGCGGTAGGAGTTGATCCAATCTTTGTAGGTATGCCAAATAATGGTTTCGGAAGTTGGACGTACGATCAGCTCCTCTTCGAGTTTAGCTTCCGGATCGACGATTACGCCGCTACCGTCGGGGGCATTCATCAGGCGGTGGTGCGTGACCACGGCACATTCTTTGGCAAAACCTTCGACGTGCTCTGCTTCCCGGCTGAGAAAACTTTTGGGGATGAACAGGGGGAAGTAGGCATTGACGTGGCCCGTTTCCTTAAACATCTTGTCCAATTGGCTCTTCATATTCTCCCAAATGGCAAATCCGTGTGGTTTGATAATCATACAACCGCGCACGGCAGAATTTTCTGCCAACTCTGCCCGCTTGACAATATCCAAATACCATTGTGAGTAATCTTCGCTTCTAGTGGTGATCCCTTTCGACATGTGCTCTGTTTATTTTTATCAATACAAGGTATTGGGTTCCAGTGGGTTAAAAAAGCATTAAAACTTGCAAAAGTCCTAAATTTTTCGTATATTATAATGTTAGGCAGGGGTTAAATAAACCCCATTAACACTTAAATAAATCACCTTAACACTTTTTTTAACACTTCATTAAGGTCTGTTAAAATCGCTAGATTGTCACTTTAACGCCTCCCGGAAGGGATTTATCATGGATTTAACAGTAATTCTGGCACAAAAGTAATAATTTAGGTGTTGTATAGTTGAATATCAATCTCGCAAAATCAATAAAATATATAAATATGAAAACGAATAGATTTCTTTTAATGCTTATTCTGGTCAGTTCGGTGGCTGGTTCGACCCTGGTCGCCCAGACCTTCGATGATCTTTACTTCGATCCTGATACGGATACGCAGTATAATACGGCTTACACGGGTCAGGACACTTATGCTGACACCTACGAAGACGATTATGCGGTACAGGAGTACGATTACGATTACGATCGTGATGAGTATGATTATTACAATGACTACGATTTTTATTACACTTCTCGTATTCGTCGTTTCCAGCGCCCGGTAACTGGATTCTCTTATTATGATCCCGTTTATACCGATGCTTATTATTACGATCCCGTACTGAGAGGTGGATCTACGGTATTAATCTACGATGACTTTAGTTATCGTAGTTGGGCCCGCAATCGTAACTGGAACCGTTTCAACCGTTGGGGCTATGATCCATTTTTTGCCTCTGCGTTCAGTCCCTGGAATCGTCCTGGATTTAACGTAGGAGTAGGTATCAATCCCTGGAACCGTTGGAACAGATTTGGAGGCATCAATAGCTGGAACAGATTTGGAGGTATCAATGGCTGGAACAATGCCGGGTGGAATTCCTGGGGTGGAGCTGGCTTTGGAGTCGGTGGTTTCGGCGGCGGATTTGGTTCTGCTTATTACTGTCCACCTACCTGGGGTAATAATTATAATTACGTGAACAACGTAAATGTAGTGAACGGCGGCGCAAATGCGAATGATGGTAACGTTAGCAATCGCTACGGACCACGCTCCAGCACTTCGGCTAATGGTCCCCGTGACGGAGCTCGTGCAGGTGCCCGCAATGCGAATGGTCCTGACCGGGTAACTTCCAGAAACTCAGGTCGCACGGCTACTCCAAGTAATAGTGGACGTCGGGTGTATGACACTAATCGTTCTGCTGGTCGCACGCCTGCGGATCGCGTAAATACAACGACTACCCGTAGACAACCGGCTACTCGTTCGGTAGACAGAAGCCGTACCTCGACTATCCGTCGGACGACGCCTTCTCGTACCAGCACGAGAAACGTTAATAGCTACAACCGTACTCGTAGTACCTCGCCACAGCGGAGTACTTTCGGTACCAGCCGTACGCCATCGCGTACTCGTAGCATTACGCCGAGTACCCGGTCTAATACGCGTTCTTATACGCCTAGCCGTAGTACAAGAACCAATACCCGTAGTTACACGCCTAGCCGCAGTACGCGCTCGGTAGCACCAACTAGAACACGGACTTCTACTACTAGAAGTAGTTCAGGTTCGCGCTCTTCAAGTGGAGGTCGTAGCTCTTCTGGATCTAGCGGAAGAAATAACCAATAATTGTTCTTAGAGAATAATTACATAGAAAAGTGAAGAATGGGTGGGGAAATTTTTTCCACCCATTTTTTTTAGCCATTTATAAGCCTAAGCCTATGTTCAATTTGAACAAGAAACCTACCCAACCCCTTTTATTAAAATAAAAACTACGTCCATGCTCCAAAAAAGATTGTTAATCTTATTCTTTGCGATCTTCACCGTCGGGCTCTCTGCCCAAACGGTAGAGGATGCCCTTCGCTATTCCTCTTTTGATCCTAGCGGTACCGCTCGATTTTTGGGTGCCGGCTCCGCTCTGGGTCCCCTGGGGGCTGACCTTTCCGTAACGGGTACAAACCCTGCCGGAATTGCGCAGTATCGAAAATCTGAATTCAGCATTACCCCTACTCTATTCCTGAGTGGTGCCAATGCGGAACTTTTGCCTACAGGAAATAATGTGAGTGATAGCCGTACGGCCTTTAACCTACATAATATAGGTGTCGTGATTACTTCACAACCCCGTAGAGCCCGCAAGTGGAAAACCATGAATATGGCCATTACGCTGAATAACATTGCTAACTACAACCGTCGCTTCTCTTATTCCGGGGCGACTACCGGGAGTATCGCTCAGCGCTGGCAGGAATTTGCGAATGATCCTAATATTGGTCTGAGTATCTTTGAAACCGATTTGGCGGCTAGTGCCGGGGTTATCTATGATATTGATGATAATCCAGACGACTATGAGATCGATTATGAAGGTTTTGAGAATCAACTGCTGGAGAAAAACCATACCGTTTTGCAGTCGGGTAGCATCAGCGAGCTCAGTTTTGCCTTTGCGGCCAATTACGACGAGCGCTTAATGATTGGCTTCTCGGTCGGTTTACCCATTGTTTACTTCGAATACGATAGTGACTATCGGGAGAGCGACGAAGGTAGTGGCCCCGGTGGAAATGTACCCTATTTTGAAAGCCTGGAGTATAATGATCGGTTCACGACCACTGGCGGTGGCGTTAATGCTAAATTAGGATTGGTCTATCGGCTCACCCAGGCCATTCGCTTAAGTGGTGCTGTACACACCCCTACGGCTTTTTCCTTCGAGGATGAATATGAGACCGAGCTCATCAACAACTATTTCGCCGATCCCGATGAATCGGGAGACTTTGTGGGGGGAGATGCGACCAGTACCGGACTTTTTGAATATCGCCTGAATAGCCCCTGGCGCTATTTTGCCGGTGCCGGATTTATCATCGGTAAGATGGGCTTTATTTCCGCCGAAGCGGAGCTGGTCGACTATAATAACAGTCGCTTTCGCTACGATGGCTTCCAAGCCGATGAAGATGCCATCAATTTTGATATTCAGGATCGCCTGACGGATGTACTTAACCTGCGCATTGGTGGCGAATTCGCCTTGGATCAATTCCGTTTTCGTCTGGGATACGGTACTTACCCCTCGGCTTACATCGGGGACGATACGCGTCGCTCTACTTATAGTGGAGGTGTCGGTTTTCGCCATAATAATATATTCCTTGATATGGGCTACCGCTATACTAGTTTTGATGAGCAATTCTTTCCTTACGGCACCCAGCAAGCCGTGCTGCAGGAAGTACAGGTTGATAATAATCTACATAGATTGTTACTTACTTTTGGGGTGAAATTTTAAATAATCTTCATGATTAAGCTTTGCTTAGAATTATTATCCAGGGGGATGGTCCTTTTGTCACTGATCCTGGCATTTAGTTGCCAAAACAACAGCAGTCCGCCCCCACTCCGCATCGCCACCGCTGCCAATATGCAGTACGCCACGCAGGTGATCACCCAGGTCTTCACTGAAGAGACGGGGATACCCTGCGAGATGATCGTGGGCTCTTCGGGTAAGCTGATGGCACAGGTGAAGGCGGGTGCACCCTTTGATGTCTTCTTATCGGCAGATGTGAAGTATCCGCAGGAGCTCTACAGTACGGGCTTTGCCTCGGCTCCTCCTGCCGTTTACGCTTACGGTAAATTAGTGCTATGGACTACCCTGTCCGGGTTTACGCCTGATATCCGTCAGGTGCAGGAGGCTACTGTGCGGCATATTGCGCTGGCCAACCCAGAAACGGCACCTTACGGCAAAGCAGCTATGCAGGCACTGCAAAAAGCAGGCTTTTACGAAAGTGTAGAAGATAAACTGGTGTATGGGGAAAGTATCGCTCAGGCTACCCAGTTTATTCAATCCGGGGCGGCCGAAATGGGCTTCACCGCTAAATCTATGATCCTATCCGGAGAAATAGCCGAAGAAGGTAGCTGGCTGATGGTCGACGAGCGACTGTACGATCCTATTCGGCAGGGTGCTGTAATCATCAAAAAAGAAGAGTCTCATCCCCAAGCTGAAGAATTTCTGTCTTTTCTGCAGTCCCAGCGCGCCAGGGATATTTTAGCCAATTTCGGCTACGAAACAGATAACCTGAACAGATAAGCACCGACCACCTGACCACCCGGCCACATGTTAAGCCCCAAATGCTCGTTTAAAGCCAAAGCGCATCATCAATAGTAAGGCCACGAAAATAAGTATTACAAACTCAAAACGCAGCTGAATGAAGGCGATCAGGCGGGTGCGATCCACGATCCACATCAGGCCCAGTACCGCCGTGATCAACATCAGCAGGCCCGATAGCTTGTCAAAACCGGGAATAAGTCGCATCTCCATATTATTACGTATGACCAATAAGGTGAGAATCATCGAGACAATGGGTAAGACCTGTAAGATAAGGTCCATATCCATTACACTTCGTTTTTCGAACAGGAATAAATACACGTTCAGTGTCAATGCAAACAGACCGGGAATACTGACCAGGTATATGATGACCGAATAGATGTATTTCCAGGGAGAGGTATGTCCGCGGTCGCCATCCAGTACCGAGCCCAGCAGGGCAGCAAAAGGCAGTAGCGAAAAATAGAAAATGACGTAGTTAGGGCTGTTGCCGATCAGGTCGAATAGCTCCTGTAAGGTCATGGTGTGTGGCTTTTGTCTGACAAAAAATAAGCGGAGGGAATCCTCCGCTTAGCATTTTATTTTTGCTACATTTTTCTTTACACTATTAAAGGTCCAACAACAGCAGCCCCGGATCTTCCAGTAATTCTTTTACGCGGACCAAAAAGGTCACCGATGTACTACCGTCGATCACGCGGTGATCGTAAGAAAGCGCCAGATACATCATCGGGCGAATCTGTACCTCACCGTCGATGGCCATGGGGCGCTGCTTGATACCGTGCATCCCTAATATCGCCGACTGCGGCTCGTTCAGGATCGGCGTACTTTGCAAGGAACCAAAAATACCACCGTTGGTAATGGTAAAGGTACCACCGGTCATCTCGTCTAGCGTCAGCTTACCGTCGCGGGCCTTGTTGGCCAGCTCTTTAATTTTGTGTTCTACCTCAGCAAAGTTGAGAGACTCCACATTCTTCACAGGAGGCACTACCAGTCCGTTTGGTGTAGAGATCGCGATGGAGATGTCGGCGTATTCGTGGTAGATCAGTTCATTGTCGTCGATACTCGCGTTGACATCGGGCATTTCCATCAGGGCTTTGGCACAGGCTTTCGCGAAAAGGGACATGAAACCTAGTTTGATTCCGTACTTCTCTACGAATTGCTCCTGATAGCGCTTGCGTAGCTTCATCACTTCCGTCAGGTCTACCTCATTAAAGGTCGTGAGCATTGCCGTATTATTCTTGGCGGATACCAGGCGCTTGGCAATGGTACGACGCATGCGGCTCATTTTCTCGCGGCGCGTCTCGCGGCTGAAGTCCGCTTCGGAGCGGAAGACCACGGGCTGCTTTTCTTCGGAAGCCTTTTCTTCTTTTTGGGTTTCCTTTTTCGCCGGTGCTTCTGGCTGCGACTTTTTGTCTTCTACGGCCTTCTGCGCATCTTCCTTGGTGATGCGACCGTCTTTTCCGGTACCATTAACGGCGTCGGGAGAAATGTCATTCTCGGCTAATATTTTCTTTGCGGCCGGAGAGGGATGTCCGCTGGCGTAGGTTTCTTTGCTTTCGGACGAAGAGGAGGATGTGGGCGCTTCTTCTTTCTCTTCTTTTTGAGAAGTATCTTTCTCAGTCGTCTCTTTTTTATCGTCCCCACCGGGTTTGGAAGCACTGGTATCGATCTTGGCCACCACCGCACCAATCTCCAGATCGTCTCCTTCGGAGGCTACGTATTGTAATGTCCCTGCCGCTTCGGCGGGAAATTCTAGGGTGGCTTTATCGGATTCAAATTCGCAGATGGGTTCGTCTAGTTCGACGTAATCTCCTTCTTCTTTCAACCACTGAGACAGGGTCACTTCCGTGATCGACTCTCCAATGGCGGGCACTTTTAATTCTACTAGGCTCATATGAGTTCGTTTACTGAATTGTTGATTTGTTGGATTGGTGGTTTGTTTTTGATTTTTAATTCCTTAAGCTGATGTAGCTGTCAACTCAATTAGGGCAAGCTACTTGTCCAGATAAAGAATATTAAAGAGCTATTCAAAGCTTACACAAACTTGCGGTAATTGTCCTAATTAACAAAATTATAGACGTTTTATTGAGTCAAAAAGTTGAACCGATGGATGGTTCCCTTTCCGTTTTTCCCTTCATTAGATACGTATAAGTTCCCTTTTTGATCGAAACAGATGCCTTCGGGCTGCGGATGAATGGATTTTTTTAGCTTTTCGATGTGTAGAATCTGCCCTTGTGGGTCCAGAATCATCAGCAATTTTCCTACCGAAGATAAAATATAAAGATGGCCAGTCCCTGGCTGTACTGCCAGTCCCGAGGGGCTAAAACCAAAGTCCGATTCGCCGGGGGCGAAAAACTCTTCCAGCTTTTCCAGTTTGCGGATTAGTGGATCGGTATCCAGGTAATCGTTCACCTGTTGCAAGCGGATACAGTAGCGCGGGTCCTCCAGTAATTTCTTTTTCTCCAAATCAAAAGCGTAGATGGCCTTGGTAAAATCTAATTCTTCATCCGTGCCGGCATTTGCTTTACAGGCGAGTAGCAGGTGGTTTTTTTCGGGGTCGTAGCCCAAACCTTCTACGTCATTATCATCGTTTAAGAATTCATTATACTTCACCGTGATGGCCTCTTCTCCATCCATCGTCACCTCGTAAACCGTACCGGTACTCTTAATGACATAGATGGTGTCCCCCACGACTTCTATGCCTTCGTAATCACCATCCTTCCAGAACTTTACTTCCTGGCTGACTTCCTCTTTTTTGGGGTCGATCCAGAATATTTTTCCATCTTCATCCTGCACGGCCAGGAGGTGCGTGCCCGCAGCATTCATCCCCAGACCCGAAATCTCGTCCAATCTACCGGGCAGCTCCAGGGTCCAGTCGGGCTCGTGTAGATTATAGGACAGGGCAAAAGGTTTTGCGGTCGTATCCTGGTAGACTTCTATTTCACAATTCACCAGTCTTTTGGGCGCTGTGGCCTGGCAGGAAGACTGGAGGGAAAAGATAGCCAGCATAATGACTAAACCCTCAACGCTAAACCCTAAACTAATCCTATTTTGTGTTTTCATATTTCAATCATTTAAAAAACCTTCTCCAATTTCACCACCACCTTCTTCGAGGCTGGTGTCTTGCTGGTGGGTTCATAAGAGTTGATGGGTACCAATACATTCGCCTCGGGAAAGTAGGTAGCCACGCAGCGCGGCGGGATCGGATAATCCACGACCATAAAATTGGGTGCTACCCTTTTCTTTTTTTGGTGAAAACCGACCAAATTCACCCAGTCCCCTTGTTGCAAATTGCCCCGGACCATATCCTCCTTATTCATCAGTACCACGCGGCGACCCTGGTAGATGCCTCGATAACGATCATCCAGGCCATAAATGGTCGTATTGAACTGGTCATGACTACGAATGGTCATCATATGGTATTCGCCATCGGTGAGCTCGGATTTTGGAACCGTATTAATCGTAAAGTGCGCTTTGCCGCTTTTTGTGTGAAACTCCTGCTGCCGCGCACCGTTGGGCAGGTAAAAACCACCCGGCTCCCGTACGCGCTGGTTATAGTCTTCAAAACCGGGAATCACGGCCTCAATGGCATCGCGTATTTTATCGTAATCGGCAGTCATATCTTTCCAGTCGACCGTACTTTTCGCGCCCAGCGTGGCTTTGGCTATGCCGGCGATAATTGCGGGCTCGCTCTTTAATTGCTCAGAAAAGGGGGGTAAGACCCCTTCCGAGGTGTGTACAATGCCCATCGAGTTCTCTACACTAACGAATTGGGGACCACTGGCTTGTTCATCCACGTTGGTCCGGCCCAGGCAGGGCAGGATCAGCGCTTGCTCGCCGTGAATAAGGTGACTGCGATTCAGTTTGGTAGAGATTTGTACCGTCAAATCGCAGTTGCGCAAGGCCTCAGCGGTGTAGTTCGTATCGGGGGAGGCGGAGATGAAATTACCGCCTAGTCCAACAAAGACCCTGGCCTGGCCTTCGTGCATGGCCTTGATCGCCTCTACGGTGGCGTAACCGTGCTTTTTCGGCGCTTGGAAATGGAAATGCTGGTCTAGTTTCTCCAGGAATTCTGGACCGGGGGATTCAACAATACCCACCGTGCGATCTCCCTGCACATTGCTATGCCCCCGCACCGGACAGGTGCCGGCACCGGGCTTACCGATACTACCCTTTAGCAGTAGCAGGTTAACCAGCTCTTGAATATTGGCTACCCCATTTTCGTGCTGGGTCAGGCCCATGGCCCAGCAAATGATGATTTTGTTTTTGCGCCGGATCATCTCCACGGCTTGCTTGATTTTCTCGCGGGGTACCCCGGAGGCTTCCACCAGTTCGTTGAAATCGTATCGCTTCAGGTCATTAATCAGGTCTTCGTAGCCTTTGGTTTTTTCTTGAATAAAATCAAAGTCAAAGATGGCGCCGGGTGCTTTCCGCTCTTCGGAAAAAAGCAGTAGCATCATGGCTTTTAGCAAGGCCACGTCGCCGTTGATAGTGACCGGCAGGTGCAGATCGGCCAGTTGGGTACCCCCCCGAAGCATCTTCATCGGTCTTTGCGGATGTACAAATTTCTGTAGGCCCGCTTCCGCTAGCGGATTGATGCTAATAATTTTCCCACCGTTTTCTTTGCATTTCTCCAGGGCCGAGAGCATCCGCGGGTGGTTAGTACCCGGGTTTTGGCCCATGACGATCACCACTTCGGCTTCGTAGAAGTCTGGCAGGGTTACCGAGCCTTTGCCAATGCCCAGGGTTGCACCGAGTGCTTTTCCGCTGGATTCGTGACACATATTCGAGCAGTCGGGCAAATTATTGGTACCGTACTGCCGTACAAAAAGCTGGTATAAGAAGGCGGCTTCGTTGCTGGTGCGCCCCGAGGTATAGAAGATGGCTTCGTCGGGGTGATCTAGCGTATTTAATGTTTTCCCAATCAGGGCGAAAGCTTTTTCCCAGGAGATGGGCTCGTAGTGTTGGCTGCCTTTCGGCAAAAAGAGCGGTTCGCTCAGGCGACCCTGCTTACCCAGCTCGAAGTCAGTCCAACCCAGGAGTTCCGCTACGCTATGCTGGGCAAAGAAATCTGCACCGATGGTCTTTTTAGTGGCTTCTTCGGCGATGGCTTTGACGCCATTTTCGCAGTACTCCCCTAATTTAGAACGCTCATCATCCGGGTCGGGCCAGGCGCAACCCGGACAGTCGATCCCTCCGAACTGATTCAGCTTGAAGAGGGTCTTCCGGGCCTCCGCGCCCTTCATATATTTTTGGGTCTGGCCCAGGGCCGTACGTACGGCGGTCAGGCCACCGGCTTTTTCTTTTGGCGATTTCACCTTGATCTCCTCTTTGGAGGTCGGCATATTTTCGGGTTTGGGATTTTTTGGGTTCATTTATGTTACGATGGTTTTAATCTTTTAATCATTTACCCCTCCACTAAATATACCTTATTTTTCACAATAGGTTTCTTGCCACTCCATTAATGTTTGGCTATCCTTTTCTGCTCCGTATCCTGACCTATCTTTTTTAAAGTGCTTGACAGGCCTGGTTAAGATCGTTATATTCCCTGTAGTATAGAAAGAAGTTTTTGTAGAGGAATGAATTATGGTTATTCAATTTTCAGACTTCTCCAGGTCCTTTTTGGCTTTTTCAAAACAGCAGTCAAATTTGAGGGCTCAAAATCTTTCTTTTTGACTCCGATGATTTTAAGGAATTGCTCTAGGAATGATCCCGCTGCTCAAATTCCTCATCCGGGGAAAAGTCATTAATCATCTGCTGCAAGTGCTTGAAATCCTTGCCATTTGTATTAATGAGGCCTTTCCCTAACCCATTTACGCCTCCTGCCGCATTGGAATATTTCCCCTTTGACTCAGAAGTTGTTTAAAAACTCCTCACTGAGCCCTTGGCAACACATTGAAAGCCAATACGGTAGCTCTTTTTTCCCTTCGCCCGCCTGAGGCGGATGGCTACGAGAAAAAAAAGTAGCCTTGTCTTGACTTCCAAGCCGTTACCAATCATCTCACCAGGAATTCTTAAACAACTTCTCATAATTATGAGGGGCAACTTCAATGTTGTTCATGTACAGCATCTCTTCATTCAACAGCGTTAACATTAACATACCTTCTATCGTGTCAGTAGAGGCTACTCTTGTTAGCTTATAAAAATCAGCTCCTTCTGTTTTACCCAACTTCTTCCAGGTGAATTGCCACCCACCTTTTTTATCGGGCATATCTTGTATATTCGCTTTGGTAATAATCCCTTCTATAAGTTCACTATCAGCTGTTTCCTAAAGCAGGATTTTCATTTTATCTAATTTTGACCATGTATAGATAGAATTATCAAAAAAAGACTTTTTTGCAAGCTGGATAGAAAAATAATTCTGTAAAGAAAGCCCCTTTGATCAGTCAAGCCTGTGAACTATGTAGAATCATCCCCTTATTACCCCCCAATCGTGGCCATCGACTCACTCACCGGCAAATTAAAACCCCGTCGTTTCTCAGCTTCCCAGCCGTCTTTGGCGCGATTGCCCAGGGCGGAAAGGAAGGTGTCGCGTAACTGCTCGTCGGTGGCCCCGGCGCGCATGATATCGCGGATATTGAAGACGCCTTTGTCGTAGAGGCAGGTCTTTAGCATGCCCTTCGGGGTGATGCGGATGCGGTTACAAGTGCCACAGAAGGTGCGGCTGTAGGCGGCAATGATACCGATATTCCCCTGATAGCCCGGCACTTGATAATGGCTGGCCGTGGCATTGGGTGGGTCGGGCAATTTTTCCAGTTTAGGAAAGGCCTCTTTGATATGATCCAGGATCTTGCGGTGGTTCCATTTTAGCTCAGCGTAGTGGCTACCCTCTCCGTTGAAGGGCATCTCTTCGATGAAGCGCACACTGACATCGTTTTTTTGCGTAAGCGCCACCATCGGAATGATGTCCTCAATATTCTGCCCCTCCATCACTACCGCATTAATTTTGGTCTTAATACCGTGCTCGAGTAGCGCATCGAAGGTATCCATCACCTGATCGAATTGATCGCGGCGGGTAATCTTATTAAAGCGCTCTTTATCCAGGGTGTCCAGACTCAAATTTATAGTGCCGATCCCCATCTCTTTTAATTTTGGGATGAGGGGCGCCGTTAGCGTACCGTTGGTAGTAATGTTGATTTTTTCGATGCCCTCCATCTGGCTTAAAGTCTCCATGAAGTGCATCATGTCTTTGCGCAGAAAGGGCTCTCCGCCGGTGATTCGTACTTTTTTGATCCCCATGTTAGCTAGTAGGTACATCAGCCGGGTCATCTCTTCGTAGCTTAATAACTGCTCCCGCTTAACGTAATTGATCCCTTTTTCCGGCATGCAATAGAAGCAGCGCAGGTTACAACGATCGGTCACCGCGAGCCGTACATAATCAATCTTTCTTCCGTGGTTATCGTATAGCATTCTTTAAACAATTTTTGGATGGTTGAATGCTGAATTGTTGGATTAGTTGATCTTATTCAGCGTGGTTTCCAATATGTACTGCCTAATTTAAAAAAGTATTTTGGGCGGCAGCCCTCCTAACTCGACAATTCAACAAACCGACAATTCAACATTTACTTAATACCGCCAGGAGGTCAAGTCTGCGCCGGCAGGGGCTATTTTCTCTACATTCGCTGCCCACTTTGGAATAAACATCCGGTGATAGCGCAGGCGACTGATGTGGTTCGGTTGTGTGGGGTCACCATTCCAGCAGTGCTCGGCCCGATCACCATAGGCTACCTCTCCGTCATAATAAGGCGCTGAGGTTTCTTCCAGAAAATCTTCCATTAGGTAAACAGCATTATTCAGGTAGTAGTTATCCATATCACCACAATAAATGTGGATTTTGTTTTTTAGCTTGGGGCCCAGCGTTTCCCAGTCGCGCTGGAGAATATAGGCTAAATCATAGTTCTCTCGCCAGTATTCCGCTACTTCTTTATTGATTTGTCCGGTTTTTTTATCCCAGATCCGTTGCGGATAACCATCGGCTCCGACGGGTGAATACACCGCCTCCCAAATATCCCACTGCTGTCCGGAGCGACTTTTGGTGCCCAGGGCTAATTCGCGTAGGCTCATATCCCGTAGGGTGGCGTCGACGTTACCGAGGTAGTCCCGGTGTCCCGGCCGGGGAACTTGCTTGAATTGACTATCGTAGTAATAGGCATTCTCATCTTCGTAAATATCGACCAGGCAGAAGGCCCTAAAGTCGATGGGGTCGGGACAGGCTGCGTAGCAGGTACCATAATCGTCGGGATAGAGTACCTGTGCCGCCAGGGCTTCCCAGCCACCGGTAGAGCCCCCGTACATAAAGCGCGCCCAGGATTCGCCAATACCCCGAAATTGCTCTTCGATGTAGGGGATTAATTCGTAAGTAATGGCATCGCCGTAGGGGCCAAGATTTTCGGAGTTGACGGCGTAGGAGTCGTCATAAAAGGGATTCGCATGCTGGATTTTGATGGCAATCACCCGGGGAAAATCGGGCCCGGTCCAGGTTTTATAGAAGTCATGTGCTTCTTGTTGGACAATTTTGTTATAGCAGTCTACATCAAAGCGGGCGCTGTACTCGCAGGGCATATCCTCATCGACCGGCTCCTCGCGAAAGCCGCCGAAATCGGAGGGGAAGTGTCCGTGCATGATGGCTAGCGGGTATTTTACCTCTGGGTTTTCGGCATAGCCTTCCGGCAAAAGAACGTGCGCCCCCAGGTACATATCGCGTCCCCAGAACTCAGATAGCAAATCGCTCTTAATCTTGATATGCTTGATATATTTGGTATCGGCCGGCGGCTCAATGGCAGGAATTTCCTGATCTAAACTCAGATCAATTGTAGTATTACCCGCAGGATTAAAAGACTTTTTAAGGGGGCCAGAATACAAATTACCCGGAGCGCGATTCCACTGTTGCCCTTCACCCCGATCCATGGGCATTTTAACCGTATGGCCATCGGCACGCTCGAAGGTTTCGTATTTGTGGAAGAGTACCTGCACCTGGTAATCACCAGCGGGCACATCGGCCATGCTTTCGATGGGGTAACCGTAGGCATTCGCACCCATTTCTATGCTCCCTTCCGACCAGTCTTCCACATCGAGGCCAAAGACCAGTTGTGTATTAGGGCCGTCGCTGATTTGGAAGCGGGGTTCCTGGCTATCGTCGGTAGAGAGCATCAGGAGTAGTCTTCCGTCGAGCGGACCCGTTTCCCCTTCCGGATAGGCAACACTAAAGTATTTATTATCCGTGGGAGCACCTTCTGGCTCATTGGTTAGGGGGGTACAGGCTGCCGATAAGACAAAGAGCAATAGGAGCAAATAGCTTTGGTTTTTCATTGGCTTAGCAGATTATAATTACTTGACAAAATCACAAAACGAAATTTGGGAAAAAAGTCATGTAATTTAGATATAAATCTGCCATTAAGCCAAATTCGGTGGTTTCTATTTTATTCTGAGTAGGTAAGGGACTGCCTTTCGGCAAAAAAATTAACGTTTTCTGTCAAAAATAGAATTGACTTACTCGTGGAGGCAACCCCATATTTATGAAGTTGTTTAAAAACTCCTCACTGAGCCCTTGGCAACACATTGAAAGCAAATACGGCAGCTCTTTTTTCCCTTCGTCCGCCTGAGGCGGATGGCTACGAGACAAAAAAGTAGCTTTGTCTTGACTCCCAAGCCGTTACCAATCATCTCACCAGGAATACTTAAACAACTTCTATTACTCGAAATAAAAAAACAAATGATCCACCCTAATACAACATTAAAATACATTAACGAGGCCGTTGGCTTCGGTGTTATTGCCACTGGATTTATCCCCATGGGTACCATTGTTTACATCAAGGATAGCCTGGAGCAGGTCGTCTCGCCAACGGATTACCTAATGCACCCTCCGGCTATGCGGGAAGTGATTGAAAAATACTCTTATATCGACGAAGCGGGCAACCGCATCGTAAGTTGGGACTTCGCTAAGTACGTCAACCACTGCTGTAATTGTAATACCATTAGTACCGGATATGGCTTTGAGGTTGCCATTCGCGACATTCAGCCCGGTGAACAGATCACCGATGAATATGGCATTTTTAACCTGGAATATGAGATGACACTGCTGTGTGGGAAGCCCGGTTGTCGTAAGGTGATCCGTCCCAGTGATTTTGACGATTACTATCAAGACTGGGATGCCAAAATCAAAGCCGCATTACCTCAGCTATTTCAAGTAGAACAGCCGCTTTTGCCCCTGCTTGACGAAGCGACCCGCCAGGAACTGGACCAGTTTTTTGTGGCACCTGAGCGTTATAAGTCGGTGTACGCGCTGAAGTATACAGCTATTGCCTTAGACAAAGTAGCGCATTGAATTAGCTTTCCACGAGGGAATAATTCCATTTCGGAATTATTCCCTTACTTTTGCGGCAGCAAAAATGATAGTATGTCCACATTAATCGATCAAGTTAACTTCGAGAAGGGCGACGGCCTGGTGCCCGCCATCGTACAGGATATCTCTACGAACAAAGTACTCATGCTCGGCTACATGGATCGCGCTTCCCTGGAGCAAACGCTGGCGGAAGAGCGCGTTACCTTTTTTAGCCGCAGCAAAAATCGCCTGTGGACCAAGGGCGAAACTTCAGGCAATTTTCTGCACCTGAAAGAAATCACGCTCGACTGCGATCAGGATACCCTACTGGTTAAGGTCAATCCGGTCGGGCCTGCCTGCCACACCGGTAGTGATACTTGCTTTGATGAAGTAAATAAGAAGGCAGGCTTTTTACATCATCTGGAATCCGTTATTCAGGATCGTAAGAACAGTCCCGATGAAAAGTCCTATACCAGTCAACTCTTCGCTCGTGGTATTAATAAGGTGGCCCAAAAAGTAGGGGAAGAAGCGGTGGAGCTGGTCATCGAAGCTAAAGACGATAACGAAAGTCTTTTCCTCAACGAAGCTGCTGATCTGATGTACCATTATCTGGTACTTTTAACGGCCAAAGGTTATGCACTCGACGATGTAATCCGTATATTGGAGGAGCGTCATCGTTAGAATATGCTACAAACGGCCAAAGTTAATAGTCCCTTCGGCTGCTTCGAACTGAAGGGTTCGGAGCTGGGTCTGCAATCCGTTAAGCGGATTAGTGAGGAGCCTTGTCTAGATGCCCCGTCGTCGCCGGCCGAACTGCTCGAGGCAGCTGAGCAATTGAGTGATTATTTTGCCGGCAGGCGCCAAAAATTCGATCTCCAGATTGACTGGGGCCAGGCTACTGATTTCAATAAGCAGGTCTGGCTGGAATTGCTTAGAATACCCTATGGGCATACCACAACTTATTCTGCCATCGCCAAAAAAATTAATCATCCGACCGCCGTGCGTGCCGTAGGGCTAGCCAATAAAAATAATCCGATCGCAATTATCATACCCTGTCACCGCGTTATTGCCAAAAGTGGCCATTTGCAGGGCTATTTCTACGGCCTGGATATGAAGCGCGCCTTACTGGAGTTAGAAAACCCCGGTAGTTTTTCCCGGCAGGGCAGCCTGTTTTAATTAGGAATGCCATGAACCAACCGATTACCGATAAAATGCTACATCTCGCTGAGGAGTGGGATGCTCAAGACGACGCCCGGGCTATCTTCCTGCATTGTTATTGTCGGATGACCCGCAATATGCTGGTCGCCATAGCCCAGCATCGCTTCCACGATAACGAGTGGGTGAGTCGCCTACTGCATCGCTTCGCTGAATATTATTTCGAGGCATTGACTTGTTACGATTGTGGAGATCCGGCGCCTGCCATTTGGAAGTATACCCATCGGCGTGCCCGGGAAGGCCGCTTGCACACCCTGCAGCATCTGTTACTGGGGGTTAATGCGCACATCAATTACGATCTGGTTCTGACCTTACACGAGATTCTGGCACCGGAGTGGCCGCAGCTTTCTGCTTCCGCTAAAAAGGAACGCTACGAGGATCACTGCCTGGTTAATACCATTATTGCCGAGAGTATTGACGAGGTACAGGATGAAGTCATCGAAAAGTATTCGCCAGGCATGGATTGGGTGGATAAGCTAATGGGGCGTCTTGATGAACAGCTCATTGCCGCACTCATTCGCCGCTGGCGTAACCGCGTTTGGGAGCGCGCGCTGGATTTTTGTGCCTGTGCTTCCGCGCAAAAAGAGAGAAGCCTACATCGGGAACTAGAAGAAGAGGTAATGGAGACGGCCCGATGGATCGAACGGGTGGGCTGGGTATAGAAAAAGCTCGAATGCATTGCATCCGAGCTTTCTGTGGTGTGGGGCGGAATCGAACCGCCGACACATGGATTTTCAGTCCATTGCTCTACCAACTGAGCTACCGCACCAGCCATAGGCACCGTATTTCCAACGGCGGCCACAAATATAGAGACTATTTGTTTTCGAAGCAACCCCAAATTGTATTTTTTTGAAAAAAGTCGTTTCTTACCAAAGACGAAACACAATTAGATGCCATCTAGACTGCTCGCTTTACCCTTTGCTTTAGCCGTCATCCTATTTCTGATTTTGGCTACCCAGAATCCAAATTATGGGATTTATATTGCCCCGCCTTTGGTCGTATTGGCGGCGATCTACGCGCTGCACCCGCAGATTGATTGGTGGTGGTACCAAAAGCACCCCCCAAAGATGAATGTGAAGGAACAGGGCTTTTTGGACCGATTCTCCGGCTACTATCAGGGGCTGGACCAGACGGCAAAGGAACGGTTTCGCAATCGCACCATGATGATTCGCTTGGCCAAGGACTTTATTTCGCAGGCTGACGATAAATCCGTTCCCGAGGATGCTCGCTTGATCTTTGCTGCCAGCCAGGCACAAGCTACCTTTGGATTGGAAGAATACCTCATGCTGGATTATGAGAAAGTAGTAATCTACCCGGGGGCTTTTCCTTCTCCCAAATACCCCGAGCTTTTTCACGCCAGTGAAACCTTCGAAGAAGAGACTAAACACGGGTATGTTTTTTCTCTGGATCACGCGATGACTGGTTTTATGCAGACTCGCCAGTATTATCCAATTATGTTGCATGAAGTATGTCAGTCTTTGATTATTGTCCATCCCGATTGGGCCTGGCCAGAAGCGAATGAGAACAGCTGGCCAATACTGGAGGAAATTAGTGGCTTCTCTACCGAGGCACTTAAGAAAACGATTAATCGACCGGACCTGGAGCCAAAGGCGGTTATGCTTACGTACTTTCTGAGTTTTCCGGATAAGTTTCTGGCGCTACAACCAGAGCTCTACGGAGCTTGTGCACAAGTTTTAAAACAAGACCCCGTAGCCAATTAGCAAGAACAGTAATACCACTGATCTAATTCCCCTTCCAGCTTTTCGAGGTAAGCCTGAATGGCAGCTTCTCCCTGCACTTTTGTAATACCATCTTCGAGTTGGATCTCGGCTGTCGCTGGAGAGGCTACGGTCTTATGGGCTAAGGATAAGTCTTTTATCTTCTCTAGTACCCGTTCCAGGTCGGCATCGGCTTTAGGATAGGTAATCGTAATCATCGCTTTTGTTTTTTTAAGATAAGGGAATTTTGTGGGAAAAGCCGTCGTAGAAGAGACGATTTATTTTACCTTTATTCCGGCATTGGTTATCTTGCCCGCGAATTATTAACCATTCAAAAGAACTATGAAACCATATCTGATTTTTGTCCTTTTATCTGTTTTTCTTTTCGGAGCTTGTCAGCCCAATGCTCAAACCACTGAGGAGACGAACCAGGCGCCGACGCAACAACCCGCGCCCAGTCCTGATCAATTAAGTGGGGATTATTTTTTGCCTATGCTTGGACTCGACAAACGCTATAAAGATATGGGGATGCAAGCATTTATCAAAGCTGCTTCCCGTCCAATCCAACCGGGTACAGTAATTAACGGAGAAGGCCAATTTCCGGTATATCAGATTTTTGATGAAAACGCCATGGTGCTCGCGAATATCTACTATATACAGAACGATGCCATGCAGGATATCCCTCATTTTGTAGAGATCGTTAGTTCTACGATAACCACGCCCGAGGGAATCAAGGTAGGTGATACCTATGGCAAACTGGCAGAAACCTACGGGGATTTACCACTGACGGGGAGCGAGATCGAGGGTTGGACACACGCCTACCTGGGCGAGCTGCAGCTGCGTATTGATGCCTATAATCCGGAAATCAAGGGTGCAACGGCCGGACCTGAAGACGAAATCCTCGGAATTGGCTTCTTTTTATAGACCTTATCTGGCACAAATCATCCTTTTACTTTGTTTATAAAACAAAGATAAAATGGGACATGATCATCAGCACCATCAAAAGGGAACCCAAAACCTGAAAACGGCTTTCTTTCTCAATCTGGGCTTTACCATCTTTGAGATCATCGGGGGGGTATACGTCAATAGTGTAGCGATTATCTCCGATGCTATTCATGATCTGGGTGACAGCCTCTCGCTGGGCACTGCCTGGTATCTGAACATCCGCGCGCAAAAAGAAGCCGATCAAAAATACTCCTTTGGCTACGCACGCTTTTCCTTACTGGGAGCCCTGATCAATAGTCTGGTACTGATTGGCGGTTCCATTTTTATTATTTCCGAAGCAGTAGGGCGACTCATGGAGCCGGAGCACGCTGATGCCAGCGGTATGTTGATCTTTGCAATCGTTGGCATTGCCGTCAATGGTTACGCCGCCTGGAAAATGAGTAGTGGTAAGAGTCTCAATGAACGGGTCGTCTCCTGGCATTTACTGGAAGATGTATTAGGCTGGGTTGCAGTGGCTGTTGTAGCCATTGTGCTTCACTTCACAGATAACCACTATCTAGACCCGGTACTTTCTCTACTGATTACCTTGTATATTCTCTGGGGCGTCATCAAAAGACTGAAGGAGACCTTGTTTGTCTTCTTACAGGGGGTACCTAAGGATATCGATCTGGAATCGATTAAAAGGGCGATTCGTCAGGTAGATAAAGTCCAGTCGCTACACCATACCCACGTATGGTCTTTGGAAGGAGAACATCACGTATTCACTACGCATGTCAAATTGGAAGGGATTACTGATTTTGAGGAAATAATGGAGGCCAAACGAGCGATCAAAGCCATCATCAGTAATTACGCTTTTCAGCATTATACCATTGAGACTGAGCTGGACGATGAAACCTGTGAGCTGGTGTGAAATTTAGACCTGAGCATTGGCTAACTGATCAGCGGGTTTCTCTATTTCCACAACCCCTTCTTCATTAATTTCCCGTAGAATCACCGGCCGCATCTCATTAATTAGGGCGGGATCATAGGGTAATTCTACTTTGATATAATTATCGGTAAAACCACTCATCAGGTCTTTGTTCCGGTGGGCTTCGAAGAGTACCCGGCGCGTTTCGCCGAGGTGCTGCTCGTAGAAATGTCTTCTTTTCTTATCGCTTAGGATGTTGAGCATTTTATTGCGACGCCGACGCTCCTGCAGTGGGATGTGGTCCTTCCGGTCGTAGGCTGGAGTATTTGGTCGTTCGCTGTAGGTGAATACATGCAGGTAAGAAATATTCATTTCGTTAATAAAGCGATAGGTTTCCAGAAAATCTTCTTCGGTTTCTCCCGGGAAACCAACGATGACATCCACGCCAATGCAGGCGTGCGGCATCAGTGATTTTATTTTTTCTACCCGTTCGGCGTAAAGTTCTCTGTTGTAGCGGCGACGCATTTCGCGTAGTTGTTTATTATTCCCGGATTGCAGTGGCATGTGGAAATGGGGGACAAAACGCTCCGACTGCGCTACGAATTCGATAATCTCGTTGGTGCACAGATTAGGTTCGATGGAGGAGATACGGAAACGATCAATGTCTTCGACTTTATCTAATTCCTGGATGAGGTCAATGAAGAGTGCTTCTTTTTTCGGACGCGCCCCTTCGATAACTTCGGTACCATTTCCAAAGTCACCGATATTGACACCGGTAAGGACGATTTCTTTTACCCCCATGTCGGCAATTTGACGAGCATTTTCGACAATACTTTCAACGGTGTTACTTCGGCTTTTTCCCCGGGCCAGGGGGATGGTACAAAAGGTACATTTATAGTTACAACCGTCTTGTACTTTTAGGAACGAGCGGGTGCGGTCTCCAAAGGAAAAGGCATTAACGAAGGTATTTGCCGTTTTTACTTCTCCGGCGTGGACCATACCTTTACCCGGTGCTTTCGATAAATCGTCGATATAATCCAGGATTTGGAATTTTTCGGCAGCACCCAGTACCATGTCTACTCCTTCGATTTCGGCAATTTCTTTCGGTTTTAGCTGGGCGTAACAGCCGACGATTACCACAAAGGCGTTGGGGGAATGCCGTAGTGCCTGCCGGACGATCTTTCGGCATTTACGATCGGCAAATTCGGTGACCGAACAGGTATTAATGACATAGATGTCTGCGCCGTCCTGGAATTTCACTTCCGAATAGCCAGCGTCTTCAAAAAGCCGACCGATGGCCGAGGTTTCGGAGTAATTCAGTTTACAACCTAGCGTATAGAATGCGACTGTCTTGGGTGTTGCCATTGTGCTAAAGTCCTATTTTTCAAAACGAAACACAAAAGTACGCTTTTTCGTTCAGCTTAGCCAGTGATGACGGCAGGCTAATCGTTATAGTCTTCCGCAACGACGGTAAGAATTCCTTTTTTGTAGGGAGTAGGAGACATGCCAAATTGCTTTTCGAACTTACTGCTGTCGAAGACGTAATCCTGCTCGTACTGATACATCATCTCAGCCATTTCGCGGATGACGGGTACCACTACGCCAATAACGCGGGCCATGGTTTTGGACATTCGTCGCACCTTCGCTTTCGTATCGAGGGTCTTTGCAATCTGTTCCACCCATTCGCGTCCGGTGTAAGGATTGGGAGCGGTAGGCAGGTGCCAGACCTGTCCGTAGGCCTCGGGGCTATTGCCTAAAAGGGCCGTGGCCTTCCCCGCATCGGGGGTATAGGTAAAGGAGTGCTTACAGTCCGGATTGCCGGGCCAGTTAGCGGTTTTGCCTTCACTGAGGGGTTGAAATACTGTCTCGGTGAGTATACTGGTCTGATCAATACCCGGGCCGTAGAAATCAGCGGCGCGGGCAATACAAGCCTGCAAGCCTTCTTTCTCGACAGCTTGCCAAAGCCTATCCGCGATCTCGGCCCTTACGACTCCTTTTCTACTCGGCGGATCTATTGGCAAGTCTTCCGTAATGGGATTGAGGTTACGGCCATCGTACATATAAATATTATCGAAAAAGACCAGCTTGGCCTGGTGCTTCAGGCAGGCCTGAATGGTATTTTCCATGACAATGGGCCAGCGCAAGCGCCATATTTTTGCACTATAGGGTAAACCTACCGTGAGGTAAACGATATCGGAGCCAGCTACGGCCCGATCTACCGCCTCGGCTTCCATCAAATCGGCAGGGGATAATTCATCCTCTGGATTGACCCGTTCTGGATTTCGGCTGACCAGCCGAATCTTATCGGTGTATTCTGGTAATACTTTTGCTAATTCAATGCCAATGGCACCGCCCGCTCCTAATATTGTTTGCATAATTTCTATTTTTAAACGGCCACATGACCAAACGGCCTTACCACCCGTCCCCATCAATAATATCGCCCAGGCTACCTAAAATGTTCCCTTCGCCCTTATTGCCGCCGGATTTATAATGGCGAGTGGCCCGAATGACGCGATCAGCCATTCGGCTAAAGGGTAAGGATTGGACCCAAACGGTACCCGGGCCTTCGAGGATAGCGTAGAAGAAACCCTCTCCGCCAAAGATCATATTCCGTACCCCCCGTACCATTTCGATATCGTAATGTACATTGCGGGTAAAGCCAACCAAGCAGCCGGTGTCGATCCGCAGTTTTTCGCCCAGTTCTAATCGCTTTTCAACGACGGTACCGCCGGCATGCAGAAAAGCCAGGCCATCACCTTCTAGCTTTTGCATGATGAAGCCCTCGCCACCGAAAAAGCCGCGGCCCAGCTTTTTGGAGAACTCTACCCCTACGGATACCCCCTTGGCCGCACAGAGAAAGGCGTCTTTCTGACAGACGATTTTTCCTTCTTTTTCAGAAAGGTCGACGGGGATGATACGTCCGGGATAGGGAGAAGCAAAGGACACTTTACGTTTGCCGTCGCCGTTGTGCGTAAAGGCCGTCATGAAGAGGCTTTCGCCAGTGATCAGGCGCTTACCGGCGCTTAAGACTTTGCCCCAAAGACCGGTTTGTGGTTGGGCGCCGTCCCCGAAGATAGTAGCCATCTCAATTTGGTCATCCATCATCATGAAGCTCCCGGCCTCGGCAATAACGGTCTCCAGCGGGTCGAGTTCGATCTCTACGAATTGCATTTCTTCGCCGTGGATCTGATAGTCAATTTCGTGTGCGTTCATATTGGTTGTTTTTTGATTTTCAGGGTTGAGACAAGGCATGCCTTGTCTGTACAGTTAAGTAATATTTTTTCGCGAAAGCAGTATATAACCCGCCCCGAGAAAAACCGCTGCATAAAGGAGTGCCAGACTGCTTTCCTGAGTCCACAACTGTGCCTTCTGGCTGCTGAACTCCATAAAGTGCTGGACGGGATAGGTGTACACATAATAGGGAGCATATTTCCATTTGTTGAAGATTATCATTCCCAGAACTAGCAGGAATACCGCCGAGCCCACCGTCACAATAAAGTTATCCCAATAAAGACTCATAAAAAAATGAATCGATAAAATTCCGATCAAACTGATACCGAGGCGAAAAAGAAAGACCCATACTTCCGCCGGGATCGGATAATCCTGAAAGCCATACGCCGGAACAATCATACTGAGCAGCTGGCCAAACAACCAGATCATGAGTCCACCGGTGAGTAGAGAGCTGGCTACCCAGGAAAAGACAACGAGAATCTTGCTGGCGTAAAAGTATAACTTAGGAGCCGGCTGGGTGAAAATCTGCTTGAAACCCTGGTATTTATGCTCCAGGTTGCTCAGTAAAAAGGCCAGCAGGGCCACAAACAAAGGATAGAGAAAAAAGAAAAACTGAAAAACGTATTTGGAAAAATCTGCCCAGGGATTGGCGTCGCTACTGGCATTTTCTGCATTATCTATAAAGCCCAGGAAGACGATGAGGGTGACGGCCATTGGGCCCAAAATAGAAAGCCGTAGACCCCAGCTGTTTTTGGTTTTTTGAAATTCGGATTGTAAAACGCGTAAAAAGGAAATAGCCATCGCACTAGGATTTTAGGTTTACCAAATCGAGGAACAAGTCTTCCAGGCTTGGGGCCTGGCGCTCCATATCATAAATTTCGATGCCCTGGTTGATTAGTTCCTGTAGCATGGAGCGGAAATGCTGATCGTCGGGCACATCTACAATCAGCCAGCCTCCCTGTATTTCAGCATCGTTTTGTAGGGGGGTGGGCAGGGCTGCTTTGGCACCGGCGGAGTTATTGGTTTTAATGCGGGCAAAACGTCGGGTGCCCGCCTGTAATTCCCGCATCTGTCCCTGGAAAATGAGACCTCCTTCTTTAATGATCCCCAGGTGAGTACACAGTTTCTCGATCTCCGCTAATAAGTGGCTGGACAAGAAGATGGTTTTCCCTTGCTCTTTGAGCCGAAGTAGTAGCGCACGGACTTCCTGAATGCCATTGGGGTCCAGACCATTCACTGGTTCGTCGAGGATGAGTAAATCGGGATCGTGGAAGAGTGCCATCGCAATACCCAGTCGCTGCTTCATCCCCATAGAGAAGCGTTTGACTTTTTTACGGGCGGCCTGGCGAAGACCGACGAGTTCCAGCACTTCGTCAATACGTGCTTTAGGTGCGGGATGTAGAGTCCGCATGATTTTTAAATTGTCATAGGCGTTTAGGTGGCCGTAGATGGAAGGAGTTTCGATCAGATTGCCTACTTTGGATAAGATGGGTATTCGATGACGACTAATGTCTTTCTCAAATAGATAGGCCGTGTCATTGGGTACCTTGAGTAAGCCCAGTAACACCTTGATGGTCGTAGATTTTCCAGCCCCGTTGGGCCCCAGAAAACCGTAGATGCTATGGCTGGGTACCGAAAGCGAAATATCTTTTAATATTTGCTGCTTCCCGTAGCGGAAGGACAGTCCTCTAGTCTCAATGATCGGGTGCATGTGCGGTGATTTTAGAGACTTAATATGGTTGATTAGGGCTGTAGTCCGTAAAAAAATCTACTGGTGGGTGGGGTTTTTGGATGAAATAAGTTGTTTGGGGCAAAAAGGAGCCTGGCCTCGGCCTTAGTGTTCGGCCGAAGCTCCTGCTTCGGCCCGGTACCTGGTTGTAATTACACCGTCTTCAACTTCTCTTTCAAAGCAAATAGTTCATCCCGGAACTGCGCAGCCGAAATAAAATCCAGTTCCTTGGCGGCTTTCTTCATCTTACGCTCGGTATCGGCCATTGTTTTTTCGAGTTGATCGCGATCCATATAGTCGAGTACGGGATCGGCGGCCATACTGGGCTTGTCGGGTTCGATGTAGGCATTCTTGGGCCCACGTATATCCAGGATAGATTGTTGATTCATAATCTCTTCCCGCGACTTTAAAACGGTTGTGGGGGTAATACCGTGCTCTTCGTTGTAGGCCATCTGGATGGAGCGACGACGATTGGTCTCATCAATCGTATTTTGCATGGAGTCCGTAACCTTATCCGCGTAAAAAATCACCAGACCATTGGCATTACGAGCCGCCCGTCCCGCCGTTTGCGTAAGCGAACGGTTATTCCGTAAGAAACCTTCCTTATCCGCATCGATGATGGCGACCAGTGATACTTCCGGTAAGTCCAGTCCTTCCCGTAATAAGTTCACGCCCACCAACACATCGAATTCGCCCAGACGCAGGTCCCGTAAAATCTCTACGCGCTCCATGGTATCTACTTCCGAGTGGATATAACGCACCTTGACGTTCAGTTTGGTGAGGTATTTGGTTAGTTCTTCGGCCATTCGTTTGGTCAGGGTAGTGACCAGTGTGCGTTCGTTTTGCTTGATGCGCTCCGAAATTTCCTCCATCAGATCATCGATCTGATTCATACTGGGCCGCACTTCGATGGGTGGATCCAGCAGACCCGTCGGCCGGATTAATTGTTCGACAATGAGGCCACCGGTCTGCTCCATCTCGTAATCGCCTGGGGTGGCACTGACGAAGACCACCTGATTGATCAGGGATTCGAATTCGGTGAAATTTAGGGGGCGGTTGTCCATGGCCGATGGCAGCCGAAAGCCGTGGGTCACCAGGCTGGTCTTACGGGCGCGGTCACCTCCGTACATACCCCGTACCTGTGGAATCGTAACGTGGCTCTCATCGATCAGCATTAAAAAGTCGTCCGGGAAATAATCCAGTAGGCAAAAGGGGCGCGTACCGGGATTGCGGCCGTCGAAAAAACGAGAATAGTTCTCCACGCCATTACAATAGCCCAACTCTTTCATCATCTCCAGGTCGAAATTGGTGCGTTCGCGGATGCGCTTGGCTTCCAGCAGACGACCCTCGCGCTCGAAATATTTTTCCTGTTCGTACAATTCATCCTGGATCTGACGAATGATCCCGTGGATGCGTTCCTTGGGGGCAATGTATAAATTGGCCGGAAAGATGGCCGCATTCTCCATATGGGCAATGCGCTTACCATTCTCTACATCAATCTGCTCGATGGATTCAATCTCATCCCCAAAGAATACAATGCGGTAACCGTAGTCGACGTAGGGCAGATTGATATCAACCGTATCTCCTTTCACCCGAAAGGTAGCCCGCCGAAAATCGGTTTCTGTACGCGAATAAAGGCTTTCTACCAGGCTATACAGAAAGCTATTGCGCGATACGGTCTGTCCTTTCTTAATGCGTATAATCCCCGATTTGTAATCTTCCGGATTCCCCATACCATATATGCAGGAGACCGAAGCCACAATGATGATATCGCGTCGGCCGGAGAGTAGGCTGGAGGTGGCCCGCAGGCGCAGTTTGTCTACCTCTTCATTGATGGAAAGGTCCTTCTCAATAAAGGTATCCGAGCCGGCGATGTAGGCCTCTGGCTGATAATAGTCGTAATAGGAGACAAAGTATTCCACGGCGTTATCCGGGAAGAAATCTTTGAATTCACCGTAGAGTTGGGCCGTCAGAGTCTTATTGTGGGTCAAAATAAGCGTGGGGCGATTCACTTTTTCAATGACATTCGCCATGGTAAAGGTCTTACCCGAACCGGTTACCCCCAGGAGTACCTGTGCGGGATCATTTGCTTCGATGCTACTGACCAGTTGTTTAATTGCCTGAGGTTGATCGCCGGTTGGTTGGAAAGGCGCCTTTAGTTTAAACATATACTTGACTTTGTCCACCAAAAATACACTTAATTATGGGCTTTTGTTGGCAACTATGCTTTGAATACTTAATATTGTGTGAATAGCTTTCCTATCATCACCAATAGATCATGAGCGAAACAAGCAACGAGCATACCTCACAAAAAGCCTACGAAGGTCGCCGCTTTACTTATTCCAGTGAAAACGACTCCTGGCTGAAACGCCAGGTTATTTTGACCATCGAATGGTTGACGGGGCGTAATCAATTACAAAAGATTTACGACGAGATTCACGAAGAGAACCCTACCCCGTTCAATGTCTGGGGCAATGGTTTGCGTAAGCTGAATATCAAGATGGATTTCGACGAGGCCCAGCTCGAAAAAATTCCCAAAGAGGGACCCCTGATTTTTGTGGCGAACCACCCCTTTGGTGTGGTAGACGGCGCCATCCTTTTGCACATTGCCACCCGGGTCCGTAAAGATTATTTCGTCCTCGTTAATGAGGTGGTCTCCCACGAGCCAGTCCTGGAGGGGCATTTTCTGCCGGTCGACTTTCGTCAAAATGAAGCAGCCTTACAGACCAATTTACGTACCAAGGAGCAAACAACGGAGCGCTTGAATAAGGGTCAGGCTCTGGTGATTTTCCCTTCGGGAGCAGTCTCTACGGCGCGTCGTTTTTTTGGTCCGGTGGAAGAATTTCCCTGGCGCCGCTTTATTTGTACGCGTATTCACGAGACAAAGTGCTCAGTAGTACCCATTTATTTTCACGGCAGGAATAGCCGTTTGTTTCAGTTCGTGAGTAAGTTCAGTATGAACCTGCGTCTGGGGCTCTTACTCTACGAGGTGATGAACAAGAGGGGAAAAACCCTGAAGATTGAAATTGGCGAGCCCATCCATTATCCGGAGATGGAAGAATACGAAGATCGTCAGATGTTGATCGATTTCCTGAAGGACCGAACCATGTCTTTAAGTGAAAAATAAAGCAGTGGTAATCTATTGGTTATCAATGGGGTTAAGCACGAGTGCAATAGGCTACAATGTAAGTGCAGTTCAAAAGTGAAGATTTCGCTTTACGCGACGGTTTTTCAGCGTCCTGGGTTACAAGCTTTTTTCGCCATCTACGTAATACATCTCGACCATACCCTTATTCTTTACCTGAATTTTTCCACGGGCCGTACAGTGAAACCGGTAGTGGATTTTTCGGAAGGTAGCTTCGGAAATGTTCACCTTACCGGGTTCACTTTTTGATTCCATACGGGAAGCAATGTTGACCGTGTCCCCCCAGATGTCGTAGGCGAATTTTTTGGAGCCCACTACTCCGGCGGTTACTTCCCCCGTGTGTAGGCCCATGCGTGCCTGGGATAAACGGGGCTCTTTTTTAGCCTTTTCTGCCAGGTATTCCTGCATTTCCAGGGCCGCTTTTACGAGGCCATTGGGGAAGCCGGGACGTTCTGAAAAGCCAGTAGCGCACATATAGGCGTCACCGATTGTTTTAATCTTTTCCACGTCTTCGTAGCGGCTGATGATCTGATCGAATTGGCGAAAGATGGTATCCAGTTCTGCTACCAACTTCTCAGGTCCCATATCTTCGGCATCTTTGGTAAAGTCTTTAAAGTCTGAAAAAAAGACGGTCACTTCGGGATATTGGCGGGTGGTGGCCTTCCCCGTTGCTTTGAGCTCCTCGGCAATTTGTACCGGGAGAATATTTCTCAATAGCTCATCGGAGCGTTCGCGTTCGTGTTGGATCTCCTCATTCTTGGTAGAGAGCATTTTAGCGGCGCGCTTTTTGGTGATAAACCGGGAGTATAGGAGTAGAGAGATGAGTAGGAAAGATAAAAGACCTATGCCACCAATGGTGATAATCTGGTTACTACTCTGCAGATCGAGTTCGGATTGCATCAATTGGTTGCGGGCTTCCTGGATGATGAGTTGCTTTTCCAGAGTGTCGCGAGAGAGCTGTTTTACTTCGGCGGTACGCTGGTCTGCTACGCGCTCAATCATTTCTTTTTCTTTCGCCACACTAGATAGTTCCTGGGTCTTCTGATCGACCTCCTCTTCCACAGCTTGTTTCTCCTGGCTTAGGATTTCGGTTTGTTCCTGTAGGTTCTCTTTATCATTATTCAGCTGGCTTTTTTCGCCCCGCAGTGAAAGGACTTCGTTGGTGAGGGTATCGCGTTGGGCGGCGAGTTCGTCGCGTTGTGTTTGCACGAGGTTGCGCTCCCGTTCTAATCTTTGTTGCTCTGCGGCAAACTTCTGCTCCAGTTCGCTAATACTGGTTCCCTTATTAGAGAAGTATTCGAAGGCCTCTTCCATGACGTAGAAGGCCTGTTGGTAATTTCCCTGGCGGGTAAACATCCGGCTACGGGCAATGGTCGCTTTAACAATCAGGTCAGAGTCGCCAATCTGTTTAGCCAGCTCGAGGGTACGGTTGAGCCAGAAGCTTTGGCTACTGCGATTGCCTCGGTTGGCTTCGTAGAGATAATAGCTGGCCTGAGCATCCATCACCTTGTTATTGGCATTTTTAGCCAGCTCATAGGCGGCCCGCAGGCTTTCTTCCGCTGCGTCCATACGGTTGCGCTGCAATTGTAATTTACCTATTTCGAATTGTAAATTCATCTGCTCGGCGGCGCTTTGGGCTTGCTTTAGCTCTTGCTGGAGGGCTTCCAGGTTATTTTGCCCCTTTGCCAGAAAGGTCATTAAACAAAAGGAGAATAAGAGTAATATTTTGTGCATGGATGTCTGGGTATGAAAGTAGCGGATCGGTTTTAGCCGGGTCATTTACCCGGATACACATATTATAATACGTAAAATACGTCAAAAGTTACAGCTGTGGAAATAAACTTGGTTGAGAATAGACTTTGACCATAAATATAGCGAGGACAAACTATTTCCTTTGACCGCTGTTTTCATGGCATGTCTACAGAAAATATGGTCAGTATCACTTTTTTTGAATTCGATGGCCTTAAGGAGAGATGGTGGGGCTTCCGCCAAATGGGTCTAGCGGCCGAACAGTTAGCGGAGGTTTCCGGCTTGCAGTTTAGTAAAATGCTGGGTAGCGGCTCGGGTAATGGCTTTAGTATTTGGCCGAATTTTGGGGTGTATGGCCTCCTGGGGGTCTGGGATGATGAGGCAAAAGCCAGATATTTTATTGCGGAGAGTTCTTTCATGGAGGCCTTTCGGCAAAAGGCCAGGTCGGTCTGGACCGTATTTATGCGCACGGCGGTAGCCCACGGTGCCTGGGACGGGCAGACTCCTTTCGAGAGTAGCACGCCTTACGATAAAGATCAGTTGGTCGCCGTGATCACCCGGGCCACGATTCGGCCCAAAAAACTCTGGCAGTTTTGGCGCTTTGTCCCCCCGGTTAGCCGCTCTATGAGCGAACACAAGGAGGGTTTGCTCTTCTCCGTAGGTATTGGTGAATTACCACTGATTCAGCAGGCGACCTTTAGTCTTTGGGAGAATAGCCACCTGATGCAACAATTTGCCTATAAAAGCCATCAGCACAAAAGAGTCGTAAAGCGCACACGCGAATTGGACTGGTATAAGGAAGAATTATTTGCTCGTTTCCATCCTTTTGATACTTTTGGAGATTGGAAAGGTGAAAACCTCCTGCAAAACTTTTTGGCAAAACCACCACGGCCCCTGTAGAGACAAGGCATGCCGTTGGGCAGAACGATTACAATCGAAAATATGGAACTAAATTATAAAAAGCTGGGGGAAGGAGAACCGATCATTATTCTGCATGGCCTTTTTGGTATGTTGGATAACTGGCAGACCCTTGCTCGTAAATTGGCAGAAAATTATACGGTATACCTGGTGGATCAGCGCAACCACGGACGGTCTCCGCACACGGAGGCCCATACCTATGCGGAAATGGCCAAAGACCTGAAGGCCTTTATGGATCAGGAGTTGCTGGCAGAGGCGCATGTCCTGGGACATAGTATGGGGGGGAAAACGGCTATGCAATTTGCCAGCTACTACCCGGAGATGGTCGATCATTTGATTGTGGTCGATATTGCCCCTAAGGTTTATCCCCGGGGGCACGATGAGATCTTTAAGGCCTTACAGTCGCTTCGTTTTGAAGACGCTGCCAGTCGCAAAGATGTAGATGACCAATTGGCAGAATACATTGATAACATTGGTATTCGGCAGTTTTTATTAAAGAATATTGTCCGGGATAAAGTCAGTGGCTTCCGCCTCAGAATGAATTTGCCGGTGATCTATCAGGATTACGAAAAGATATTAGGCATGCCGGACTGGAAACATAGATACGAAGGCCCAACCTTGTTTATCCGCGGAGAAAAGTCACCCTACGTAGCTGAAGAAGATTTGGAAGAAATCAAGGCCCTTTTTCCTGCCGCCAGGTTAGAGACCGTCAAAGACGCCGGGCACTGGGTACATGCCGAAAAGCCAGAGGAACTCCTGCAACTATTGAGAACCTTCCTGATCGTATAGGTGTTTTTTATTTTTATCTATTCTCCCGGACAATCCAGGGGGATTTGTTGTAGTTTTAGAAGACAACTACTTTAAGTCGAAAAAACAGGCTAATGAAAAATAAAACAAGATCACTGCTAAAAGTTACTTATTGGGTATTACCCATGGCGCTACTGATTATGGCCGCCGCCATTAAGCCCGAAAATAACAAGCAGTTTGAGATCTCCAAAAACCTGGAGATCTTTGCCAATCTCTATAAAGAATTGAATACTTATTATGTGGATGATCTCGATCCTGGTAAGACCATGCGTACCGGCATGGAAGCCATGGTTGGTTCACTAGATCCCTTTACGAATTACATTGCCGAGTCAGACATCGAAGGCTATCGCCTACGAACTTCTGGTAAGTATTTTGGAATTGGTGCCCAATCGCAGTTGATGGACGATTATGTGACCATCACCAAGCTTTACAAAGATCAACCCGCCGATAAAGCCGGCCTCAAAGTGGGCGACCAAATCCTGGCCGTCGATGGTAATGATGCCAAAGGAAAAACCCCGGAAGAACTGGAATTCGTCCTGCAGGGCTTCCCCAATACGGATGTGCTGATCACCGTCAAACGGCCCGGGGTGAAAAAACCTATCGATATCCGCCTGGTTCGGGGCGAGGTGAGTCGGGAGAATGTTCCTTACTCCGGTATGATTGGCGAAGACGAAATCATCTACGTGGCCCTGAGTACTTTTACCCGCAATGCCGGAAAGAACGTCTCCAATGCGCTGCGTGATTTACGTCTGGAATACCCGGATGCCAAAGGCGTCGTATTAGACTTACGTGAAAACGGTGGTGGCTTGCTGGTCGAAGCCGTTAACCTCAGTAATGTTTTTATCCCCAAGAACGAGGTGGTGGTTACTACTAAGGGAAAGGTGAAAGAATGGGACCGTGAATTCCGAACTATGAATTCCGTAATCGAAGAAGAAATGCCTCTGGTCGTATTGATCAATAAAAACTCTGCCTCCGCCTCTGAAATTGTCAGTGGCGTCATGCAAGATTACGATCGCGGTGTACTGGTCGGACAACGTTCCTACGGTAAAGGTCTGGTCCAGAATACCAAACAAATCGGTTATAACTCTCAGCTGAAAATGACCACGGCGAAGTATTATATTCCCAGCGGTCGCTGCATTCAAAGCGTTCGCTACGAGAAAGGCGAACCGGTCGATATCCCCGATGGAGAAAGGGCGAAGTTTAAAACCAAAAATGGTCGTACGGTCCTCGACGGTGGTGGAGTAGCTCCCGATGTATACGTGGAGCGCAAAGCCGATCACCCGGTAATTAAATCGCTGGAAAAAGAACACCTGATCTTTGATTTTGTGACGGAATATTATACCGAAGCAGCCGATGTTCCTCCGGTAGAAGAGTTGCGCTTCACAGATTACGAAGCCTTTCTTAGTTTTCTGCAAAAGCGCTCCTTCCGCTTTAAGACCAAAAGTGAGCAACTATTGGAGCAATTAGAAAAAGAAGCCAATAAAGAAGGTTACGAACTGGGTAATGCTACCGAGGACTTGGCCAGTCAGATCAAATCCGAACAACAAAAAATCCTGAAAGATTATCAAGGCGTTATTACTGACCTGATCGAAAAGGAAGTAGCCGCCCGCTACTACTACGAAGAAGGTCGCGTACGCCTGGGGCTGCGCAATGATGCCGAGGTAAAAGAAGCGGTTAAGCTACTAAAAGATCGTACCCGGTACGATAAAGTATTGAAGTCGAAGTAAGAGGAAAGGATAAAGTAAAAAGGTTATAGTGGATATGCGCTGCTTTAACCTTTTTTACTTTTCAAATGCTGACGCCAGCGTAGTTTGTTCTCTGTGAGATATATTCATTTGGTTTGCCCTTTCCTTCCATTGACGCACTATTCTTTGGGTTTGGCTGATGAAATTTATTGCTTCCTTTTCCTCCCATCTAAAATAATCGATTACTTCCATACATAAATCAAAGTCAAGGCTATTATCGGCTTCCGAAATATTTAGGCTAAGGCCGGTTCCTCTTTCAATTGGGTTAATATCGTATGCCGGCGAAAGTTTCCATCCATTTTTTGAAAGAAGAAAACCATGATTCCTCAAATGATCGTCCGTATTTGATATAGCAACCGAAAACACTATTCTACGCCATAACTCTCTAATGTCATTATTTGGTTCGCTGCCATATTGCTCAATTAGCTCGACTAGTTCAAGATAGCTGGCTCCATTTTTATAGTTGTGTCCGTCCTTATACCCTAGTAAGGACATGGCAGAGGCAAAATGAATGCGTTGATTATCACTTGTTCTGTCGAATCTTTTGGTAAGAAAGGTATGTTGTTTTTGGGAAAAAATCTTTGCCTTGGCAATGGCTACATTAAGGCCTAAACTACGAGCCATTTGATTTACGATGAATTCCCAGGCTCCAATATCTTTATCGTCATTTTTACTTGGAAACTTTGCAATCCAAAAATGATTATCCGGATCCACAACACTTGCTTTGGGTCTTGCTCCTCCCAGGGACGATCCCGATACCATTAACATCATTAACCATTTCTGAGCTTCTTCGTCTTTAAAGAAATCATCTGCCTCTATTTTTAAACTAGCCTGTTCAAGTTCTCGTATTCTTGTGAAGGGTGGCGTTTTTATATTCTTGTGCTTGGATAAGAAGTCTCCTGCTTCGTCTAATTTAAATCGTAATGCGCCCATCCTGGTAGTATCATCTACCCCAAGTAAAAAATCAGATTCGACTAATCTTTTTTTTGGGCGTTCTTCTTTGCGTGCTAATATGGCTTCTCTTCTTTCCATCAGAGTTCGACCCCATCTATCTGGCGAGGAATCCAGGAATAATCCGAAATTAGGTTTTTCATCACTGATATACTGAGGCCCTACAAATAACTTTAAATCAGGATCAATCTCCTGAGCATACCCGCTTTTAAGCCAGGTATCGGTATACTCGAACGAGAAAACCTCCTCACCTCTGGATTGCTCAGATCGCAATATTCCCATTTTTAATGCTTCCGGCAGTCCAACCCAATCTGCATATACTATGATTTCTCTCATGTTGGACTATTTTTTAGAGCCTCTCTTTTTTGTTATTAGGTCCATGTCCTGGAGCTTTCTTCCCAATAGATCATCTTTTGCGATTTCTGCCAATTCATTTTTGAAACCTAAAACAGACAATACCTGAAGGATCATGCCGATACTGATATGTTCACTGCCTTTTTCAATATGCCAAAGTGTTTTTCTGGAGATATTGGCTCTGTCCGCTACCTGTTCAGCAGTGAGCTTTCTTCTTAATCTTGCCAGTTTAATGTTCTCTCCTAAATTTTCAAGAATCCTTTTTTCTTTTGGTAGTAATTTTGGTCTTTTAGCTCCCATAGTATTTCTATTTAGAAACAAAAATAACATAAATGTTGCCAATTGGAAACGTTAAAAATCAATCAAATAGAAAAAAGCGAAGTCCAGACCGGGTATCCTACTGATTAGAGATGGATACTTAAACCTATGTTCAAGCCTAATGAATAGTATTTTTGTTCTTGAAATGTTGACATGCCTATCCATAAGTCTCCTACTACATTGATTTTTTGCCCTACTTTGTAAGACAACTCATTCTTCAGACTTAATGAATAGAATTGGTCCTCAAAAAAAATGACCGTGGGTAAACCATACTGTACTTCTGATATATGTTCGTGGAGTTTCTTATATCTTCTTACTCCAATAAAAGGGTGTACTTTAATTTTATCGGACAGACGAATGCTATATCCTAAAAAGCCAAATAATTCGGAGTAAGCTAAATCAAATATGATGAACGTTTTGTCAGCATGAAATTTCTGCGAATTTGATTGCCGGGCCAGTCCTACATTGACTATCATTTTCCTAAGAAACGAGTACTCTAAACTAGCTCCATACGTTATACCTCTCGATAGATTTGACTCCCAATTATTCCCCAAATAGGGAACTCCATCAATTTTAGTAAAATTGAATCCAGTATAACCTGACACTGCAACACTTGATTGAGCTGATAATGGACAACCATTGCAAAGTAAAACAAGCAAAAAGACGGCAATGTATTTCATCTCATCAGACAAGTTTTTATGCGAAATAAGATAGCCATTTTCGGCACGATGTTATTGATATTAAGTTCACTTGGCCTTACCGCACAAAATAAGTTCCAGCTATCATTGGGCACCAGTATTGGCCTTGCAAATATTAGAAACAATAGTCCGTCTTTTTCCTATTTCGGAACCTACGAAAACTGGTTTCTAGACGTCCCATTGATGGTGGCGTTTTCTCCCTTTCAAAATAAAATTAAGAAACGCTATTCGATCCGAATGGCTGTCGGCCCCAATTTTCTTTTTAATCTGAAAAGATTACAAACGCTGACTCCCTTAACAAATACAGTGAACCCTATACGCGAAACTGAATATAATAGGCTTAAGCTACAGACAGGTGCTGTTTTTTCTTTAGGCCTTAATCGTGAAATCGCAGGCAGATATGGGATTGCTATAGAAATATTGGGGAAAGTATATGATTTTTATGATGCTGAATATTACTTTGGTGCCAATTTGGGAGGATGGGTTTCCTTCTAATTCATATACCAAATATCTCCAACTCAACCATTCGAAATTCAATTATCTAAATTGGTAAATTAGCGTAGTTATTGACTATTCACCTCAATAATCAAAGGCACAACCATACCTTCCGAACGCGTTCGTACCGAAAAGGCTACCTCGTCTTTTGCGTAAGCGATATCGGCCAGGGGTACCATGAAGGGCTCTAAAATAGACAGCAATTGTTGAGGTAATGCTTGCTGACTACCCTTTAGTTGTCCCAGTAGATTGGGTAAGCCACTCAGGGGCTTTTTAGAGAAGAGGATGACCAGGTGGTCGCGCCCGGGGCTACTGATTTTTAGAGCTCGATTCTCACCGGGCACGTAAATTTTTTGCTGCTGATCCAGCGATAAGGCGGATTGTCTTTCTCCCCGGAAGTGGGGGTTAAGGGCTTCCTGGCGAGGCCAATGGATGTATACCTGCCCATTACTATTCACGCTGAATACGTAGACGTAGGAGTTGCGTTCGAGATTGTCTACTTCAAGCTGAAATTGCTGCCCGACCGGCCAATCCTGGCGTTGCAAGCGGTAATAAAAACCCCTGGATTCGACGGCTGCCGATTCAAAGAATGGACTGTAAGCATTTATCTCCGGATTAAATTTGAATTGAAAGTGACCGGCCATCTGACGCAGGGGATGAGCGGGCGTTTGTGCCCGGACCATGGCGGCGGGGGCCTCTGCTTCGTGGGCGCCTTCCCAAAAAAATCGAAGATCTTCTTCTACTTGCAGGATGAAGGCGTACTTGCAGTACTCTGCAAATACCTGGTATTTTACCCACATAAAGCCGCCCAGCCCCCATTTTTCACCCCAGCTATTCATGAGCAGGAAGGCATCGCGTCGATCATCGTAAGCGACCACGGTCATGGCGTGTCCGCCAGCGGGCGTTTGATCTCCGATATTCGGCCACCAGAATTTTGCATTACGGTCTAGCTGGAAGAAATTCTTACGGATCCGCATTCCGATTATGACGGGTTTCTGCCGGGAAAGCGCATACTTTACTTTGAATATCTTTTGCTGGGGTGATTCATCTACCGGAAATAAGCGCAGATGATCGGTAATGCGAAATTGCGCTGCGTATTGTTGGAGTTGCGTATTAGGTTGACGCCCGCAGTCTTCTACATTATGGTCAAACTGCCGGGCCAGTACATTACCTTCCTGCTCCAGAAAACGCAGGGCATCAGTGATACGAGAACCCTCGTAACGACAGTCGCCGGTGCGGATCTGGTTATAAACATACATGGCGGAAAAGGCGTATTCGGTAATCCGGTCCCGATTGTTAAGCTGGTGGTGAATCGCCTGCTCGATGGTCAATGCACTGTATCCGACCGCCCAGCCCACACAAGACTGGCTACGGCCCTGATTACGTGGGCGCGGGGTAAAGGCGTACAGGCTGGCTTCGGGTGGTAAATTTACTTTGTTGCCATCGGCTTGTAAGAGATCCATTTCGCCGTAGGCTTCGTCATCCATTTGGAGTCCGGTGCCAGGCATCGCCATGGGCTGAGCAAAACTCGCCAGGGCGATCAGGTAAAAAAAGCTAGATAGAATGATCCACTTTTTCATGGTTCCTATGATTTTTTAGATCCGTTGACTTTGGTTTTCTTGATCTTACTGGAGTCGACTGCCGGTTTTTTAGGGATGTGTAGTGAGTCCGGTTTAGCCCCGGAAGGGGGCCAGTAAGGCTTTAGTGAATCTACCCGCTGACTACCGTCAAAGTTATAGCCATTGTTTTGTTGATAGGGGTTGGTGTTTTGGGTCTGATTATAGGGATTATTGTAAGGATCGGTCTGATTCTGTTGATAGGGGTTGGTGTTTTGGTTTTGCTGATAGGGATTATTGTAAGGGTCGGTCTGGTTCTGATTATAGGGATCCGTATTTTGATTCTGATTATAAGGGTCATTATAGGGGTTAGTTGGATTTTGTTGATAGGGGTCACTGTAAGGGTCGTTGGGGTTCTGATTATAGGGATCGTTGTACGGATCAGAAGGCTGCTGATAGGGATCGTTATAGCCACGATTACTAATTTCTGACCAGTTTTTGAAGTGATTAGGCTGTACGAAATGAGTGTTCAGATAGCTGTCGGTATAGCGGCGCGCCTCGCTACGGATACGTTTGAAATGCTGAATAGCGGAGCTGGAGAATTTAACCAGATCAATTAAAAGAATAAGTAGGGCACTACCATCTTGTTGATTATTGGTTACGTCGGCTAGCGTCTGCTGTAGATTTTGGGAATAAAAATCGGATAACTCGCGGATGTCGAGTTCCAGCCCCCGGGAATAAGTTTCTGGGTATTGGGTGATGTATTTTAATTTTTGGCGGTCGAGGAAGTCCATTTTTATTTTATTCAACAGGCCGTTAAAGCGCTGGGCCGTCTGATCGTAAGCTACCCGGACACGTGCTACTTGTTGCGGATCGTACTGAGCGCTGTTGGCCCGAAAGGCATTAACCTCCGTCTCGGCCTGTACGCGCAGGTCATTAAATTTACGCATGAATTCCGTCTGCATGAACTCAGCGAGGGCTTCGCTAACCTCATTCTGGTTGCCTTGTGCGATGAGGCTGGGCGCCAAAAAGAAAGACAGGATAAGTAGGAAAGATAGCTTTTTCATGATCGATGCTTTTCAGTTGGTGAATGTTTGAGTGGTGAATCGTCGAATTAAGCAAGGGGCTTATTTCACCTTTATGTGTATTCAGTCAGCAAAAGATGACCACCGTGAAAAATAAAATTTAACTATTTTGGCAAAAAAAATAATGATGCGTCACTATCTACTACTCCTTTGCTTATCCCTTGGTATCACTTCTGTCCATGCTCAATTCAATAAAGCGGAATACGGTCCGGTCATTGAAAACTACGGCCCTACTTTCGCCATAGACGATCCCGATTTTCAGTTAAATCCCGATCAGGAGTACAAACTGGTTTTTGATATTCATAATAGTCCCGAAGATCCCAGCCAGGTGAATCCCATGATCGAGACACTGGCTCGCTTCCTGAATATGCATGCCAAAGCCGGAGTGCCGATGGAAAACCTGAAAGTGGTTGGGGTGATCCACAATCGCGCCAGTAAAGACGCCATGAATAATACTTACTACAAGGAGGAATTTGGCGTGGACAATCCCAATATTCCGCTGATGGAAGCGCTGGAAGCTGCCGGTGCGGAAATCTATATGTGTGGTCAGTCTATCCACGCCCGCAAAGTGAACCCGGAGCGTTTGGCAAAACCCGTAAAAACCGCTTTATCGGCCATGACGGTTTTTGTTACTTTGCAGGGGCAGGGTTATCAGTTGATTAGGTTTTAGTTGGCCTTTCGGCAAAAAGCCGGAGTAGAGCCGGCAAATCTACGAGTCTAAACACAAAGGAAAGAGCGCCCAGGCTTGGTAATAATAGCAAAAAAGCCCATTGCCAAGTTATTTTTGGCGAAAGCCAATCCGGCCAAAAGTAGCTGAGTAGCCCACAACTTAAGGCGAAGCCAGCGATACGGAGCAGGAGTCTGATGTCCAGGGCCAGGTTTAACTTTTTTTGCGCCAGCAAGACCTGGGCGAAAAATACAAAGAACTGGGTAGCGCAGGTCACCATCGCTGCCCCCAGGGCACCCTGCGATCGTATGGCAAAGTAGTTGAAAGTAATGTTGAGGAGGACACCCAATGCGAAAATCCGGTTCATGGCCATCAGGCTACCGTGAGCAGTGAGGAGTGTCCCATAAATATAGGAACCCGTCACGGCGAGGAAACTGAGCATGAGCCAGGCCAGGATACTACCCTGGTAGGCATCCCCATTATCGTAAAGCAGGCTCATCACCTCAGTGTTAAAAACAATCAAACAACTGGCCAGTGGGATCGCTCCCGCCCAGATCAACTGTATGCCCAGCCGAACCAGGGGCCGTACGGATTCCCCCAGTCTGATCTGGCGGGCAAACATGGGTAAGAGCAGGCCAGCAAACAGATAACCGAACATATTTGCCGCATCCAGTAGGCGATAAGCCGCCGCGTAATCATCGGCCGCCAGGTTGCCATTAGGCAGCAATTGACCAATCATGACAAAATCAATGCGGGTATATAAGGTCATCAATAGTACGACCAGGGCATACGGATAACTTTGTCGCAGGATAACCAAGAGTAGACGCCGGTCGAAATTCCAGCGCAAGCGGAGTTTATGCTTACGCAAAAAAAGCCAGGCGATCAGGACACTAATCAGCAGGCTGAGGCTTTGTGCAAAGGCAAAAAGCTCGATGGAAATCAGGGAAGATCGCCAGCCGAACCATAAGGGGGCAGCCAGAAGCAAAATCATCAACAACTTATCCATAACCGACAGGCCGCTATCGACCCGGTAAAAACCAAGCCCGGAGATATTGGAGCGCAGGAAAAGCAGATAGGAGAGTAATAGCTGATTACTCATCAGTAGGGCCACCAGGATTGGGTTCTCTTCCCAATACCCCAGCAACCAGGCGGCCAGGCCGACGAATAGAGTAAACAAAAGGGCCAGTAAGGCCTTCAGGCTGGCCAGGCTACCAAAATACTTGTAGACTAAATGCCGGTGCTGCGCAACCTGACGGTTATTGTAGTTCTGAATCCCAAAGTCGGCAATGATCTGAAAGAGATAACAAAGGCTCAGGATCTGGGCAAAAAAACCATACTCTCCGCCACTGACCATATTTTGTACATTCCGATCGATACCAAAAAGGTAAAGGGGCTTAATCAGGAGATTAATGCCAAGGACAAAAAGGATGTTGCGGAGGAAGGAAAGATTCATGTGTGTCGTGTGTCGTATGCCATGTGTCTTGTCTTGTGTGCCGTGTCTTTATTTGCAAGATACATAACACATAACACATAACACATAACACATAACACATAACACATAACACATGACACATGACACCCGGCACATGACTACTCGTATCTAAGCGATTCAATAGGATCCAAGCGACTGGCTTTTACGGCGGGGTAAAGCCCCGAGATTAGTCCCACAATGGTACAGGTGATAAAGGCGATAGTAATCCAGAGCCAGGGGAAGACGAAGCTCCCACCTAAGCCGGCGCTGACGCCCACTCCGGCCAAAACGCCGAGTAGGATACCCACCACACCACCTAATAAGGAAATGACCACGGCTTCGGACAGAAACTGGAGTAAAATGATGCGGCTGGTAGCCCCGATGGCCTTGCTGATGCCGATTTCGCGGGTGCGCTCCGTCACGGAGACTAACATGATGTTCATTAGACCAATGGCGGCACCGACCAGCGTGATCAGGGCGATAATGACGGCAGCGGCGCGCAGGAAAAAGGTGTTTTCTTTGATGCTATCGATTAGGCCATCACTCTTGGTGATCTCGAAGTCATTTTCCTGAGCTGCTTTGAGTTTGCGGATGTTTCGTAAAACGCCGGTCGCTACGGCGATGGCATTATCAATTTGGGAGGCATCCTGCATGGCCACTAATAAGGTGTAATTAGTGCGTTGAGTACCAAAATAGCGCTTGCCGGTTTGTAGGGGGATCAAGACCCGACGGTCTTCATTTTGATTCATACTGGAACCCCTTTCTTCGAGGGTGCCGATGACATTGAGTTTTATATTACCGGCATTGATCGATTCGCCGAGGGCTTTGGTGTGGTTCCCATTAAAAAGTTCTTTGACGATATCGCTACCAATAATAACGTTTTGGGCCCCTTCCTGTACTTCGCGTTGGGTGAAGGCTCGTCCGGCCTGGACGGCAAAGCCTTTTGCATCGATATAGTTTTCGTCCACGGCAAAGATGAGTACGTTGGGGTTCGTTTCTTCTTCCTCGTGGGATATGGTAGCCCGACTGGTACAATTCAGGGAGACGGAGGGCCGGGCACCGGGGTAATCAAATTGGTCTTTAAAATCAGTAGAGACCGTATAAGTAAAAGGTTCTCCTCTTTTGTAGGTGCGCCCGCCGCGGTTGCTAGTGATGGTCTGTCCGCGGGGCTCTACTTCAAAAGTATTCGCCCCCAGGTAGGAGAAACTATCGTTCAGGGAATAGATAGCACTATCGATAGCGGTCAGGATTCCGACTAAAGCCGTAATCCCGAAAGCAATGATCATCAGTGTAAGGATAGCGCGCAGCGAATTATTTCGAATTGATCGAAAGGCCATGCGAACGGTCTCCAGTGGATTCATCTCATCGTTTTTAACTTCCCGACAAATGTAAGGAAGCCCGGGCGGAAGAAAGATTTTGTTCGATTAAGACAGATCAATGATAGACGGAAGTGGTTTATGCTGGATATTCGACGTAGTTACGGGGTGTTTCGTAAAGGCGAACCATCAATTCATAACGCTCATCCAGGCGCGCTCTAAGCTTTTGCCAGATGACGTAGCAGATGTTTTCAGCCGTGGGGTTTAAGTTTTTGAACTCCTCGGTGTCCAGATTGAGGTTTTTGTGGTCGAATCGTTCTTCTACTTCGGCTTTGATAATGTCTTTGAGTAGTTTCAAATCAATGAGGTATCCCGTCTCGGGGTCTACCTCTCCGACGACTTTCACTTCGAGTTCGTAGTTGTGTCCGTGGTAATTGGGATTATTACAGAGGCCAAAAACGGAAGCGTTTTTTTCATCTGACCATTCGGGGTTGTGTAAGCGATGGGCTGCATTGAAATGTGCTTTCCGGAATGCGGCAATTCTCATGTATTATTATTTTTATTCGAAACAAAAAAACAGGCACTTGGTTTGAAAGTCTTTCTAAAATCAAATCCACAGGTTTGTGGATGTCATTGCATTTGAGTATTTTTACTTTTAGGAAAGGTCTAAAAACAGGTGAAAACCAGTTTTTAGATAGAAAGTATATTTATCGTAGAAATATAAATGAGGTCCCTGGCTGATAGCTACGCGACCTACTGAAGTTTGAACAACTTCGATATATAATAGTGAAGTTTGAAAGTCTAACTGCTTAAACAAGTTGGGCAGCTATATATTTAAGGCGCTTCCGGGTTTATTTCGGCTCGCCCTACATTCGATAACTCCACCCTTGAGCCTTTTGGCTCTACACTTCTACCGGAATCATACTTTCTGTTGATTATTGAAAAAGTAATCTGCCTGGCCCTAAAGGCGTTATACCTAAAGGGTAATGAATACTTAATAATGCAGAAGCATGTTTTTTAAGGATATAAACGGTCAGCAAAAACTTGCCTCCCAGCTACGCTCCATGTGGAGCCACGGCCGGATGCCCCACGCCACGCTGTTGTTGGGGCCAGAGGGTTCGGGGAAACTACCCGTGGCCTTGGCAATGGCCCAGTATATCCTATGCGAGCACCGGGATGATCAGGAAGCTTGCGGTTCTTGCCCTAATTGCCACAAGATGAATAAGCGGATTCACCCGGATCTGCATTTTGTTTTTCCCGTGGTTGGTTCGAAGATGATCAGCGATCAGTACCTAACGCAATGGCGAGCGGCGATTGAAGAGAACCCTTACCTAAATTCCAACGACTGGCTGCAATACATCGGAGCGGAAAATAAGCAGGGTAATATCAGTAAAGAGGAATGCCTGGCCATCGTCAAAAAGCTTAGTTTGAAGACTTTTGAAAGTCGATCAAAAGTGATGATTATCTGGCGCCCTGAATTCCTGGGCAAAGAAGGTAATCGCCTCCTAAAGCTGATTGAAGAGCCACCGGAGAATACTTACTTTATCTTACTGGCAGAACAGCAGGAGTTGATCCTCAACACCATTTTATCACGGTGCCAGTTGGTGAAAATAAATGCCCTGTCGGATGCGGCGCTGATGGAAGGGCTGGCCCAACGTTTTCCAGACTTGCCAGACGAGCGTCGGGCGACCATCAGTTACCTGGCCGACGGTAATTTTAACGAGGCTATTAAAATTGCTTCCGCAAAAGAAAACGACGACGCGCGTCTGCTGCTCGATCTTTTGCGCAAAGCCTACATTGGCAATGGCGTAGCTTTGGTGAATTGGTCCGGTGCTTTCGCAAAATTAGGTAGAGAGAACCAAAAGCAGTTTTTTCTCTACGCACTGCATTTCCTGCGGGAATTTGTCCGCTTGAAATTGCTGCCAGAGCAGGAGGCCCGGTTAGGAGCAAAAGAATTAAAGGCCGCACAAAACTTAATTAAAGTACTTGACATACAACAAGTAGAAGAAATGATGCAGCTCTTTACCGATGCTGCGTATCACATAGAGAGAAATGGGCATCCAAAAATCATTATGCTGGATGCTTGTATACAATTATCAAAAATAATAAAGCGCCAAAAGGTGAGTGCTTAGTTATATAAATACTTGAATAGATGGGATGTAAAGGATGTACAGTATGTACGACTTCTGATGGCAGTCCGGAGGGCTGTGGTAGCAAAGGGAACTGTGCTACCGGAGGTTGTAATCGATTAAATACATTTGACTGGTTATCTGATTTAGAAATTTTTGACACCGATCCCTACGATATAGTGGAGATCAGCTTTAAAAACGGAGCAAGGAAAGATTTTTATCGCGTACCGGAGCACCTGCGCACCGCATCGGGTGATTGGGTGGTCGTCGAAACCGGCAACGGATATGATATTGGCAAAATCTCTTTATCCGGAGATTTGGTGCGGCTGCAAATGAAGAAAAAGCGGACTAGCGAAAAAGATGTCGCTCATAACGTCATTCGCCGGGCTAACGAACGCGACCTGGAACGTCTGGACGAAGCCAGAGCCCTGGAACCACAAGTGATGGTACGGGCCAGAGCAATTGCCCGGACCCTGGGATTGGATATGAAGGTCGGTGATGTGGAATATCAGGGCGACAAACGCAAGGCTACCTTTTACTATACTGCCGACGGACGGGTAGACTTCCGCGAATTGATTCGGCACTATGCCAAAGAGTTCCGGATTAAGATTGAAATGCGCCAGATCGGTGCCCGGCAGGAATCGGCTCGTATCGGTGGCCTCGGATCTTGCGGCAGGGAGCTTTGTTGCTCCACCTGGTTATCCGATTTTAAATCGGTATCAACCGCTGCGGCCCGTTACCAAAACCTGGCGATCAATCAGGCCAAATTATCCGGACAGTGTGGGCGACTCAAGTGCTGCCTTAATTACGAACTGGATACTTATCTGGAAGCGCTGGAAGCTTTTCCCGAGCGCGCTGAAAAACTGAGAACAAAAGGCGGGACGGCCGTATTAATAAAAACGGATGTATTTAAAAAGATGATGTATTACGTCATCGAAGGAGAAAGAGGTAAGGTGTATCCGATGCCCGTAGATAAAGTGGTGGAAATTCAGGCGGATATCAAAGCGGGTAAGGCGGTAGATTTCACCAAGATTCGCGCTGAGATGGTCTTTCAGGACGAAGAAGAAGACCTGCTGGACTTTGGAGGGGATGTTACCGGTGCCATTGAGCTACCCGAAGAGCAGAAGCGCCGCAAGAAGAAACGCGGCAATCGCCGCAAAGGCCGCCGCAATAAAAAGGGGGGCGGAAAAAACCGAAGTAAAAGCACTAATCGATCAAATTCAAATAAATCGAAGTCGGAGGGGGATAATAAGAACTCCTCTTCCAAAGGAGGAAAGAGTAAAAACCGCAACCGGCGAAGAAAACCTCGGAATCAGGGCGGTAACCAAAAGTCTAACAATAATAATAATAACAACGATAAAAAGTAAACCGCCGAAACCGGCGATACTACCCTTTTAGGGTAACCTAACAAAAACAAACAAATGCAATACGACGTAACAATCATCGGCGCTGGCCCCGGAGGATACGTAGCTGCCATCCGCTGTGCTCAACTGGGCATGAAAACAGCCATTATCGAGAAAAAAGAACTGGGTGGCACCTGCCTAAACGTGGGATGCATCCCTTCTAAAGCCTTGCTCGACTCTTCGGAGCACTACCACGCCGCGGTAGAAAAATTTAAAGAGCATGGAATAGAACTGAAAGACCTTAAGGTCAATATGCCACAAATGATTAAGCGCAAAAGCGAAGTGGTAGAGCAGACCGTAAAGGGCGTTGAGTTTCTGATGAAAAAGAACAAAGTCGACGTCTTTAATGGCTGGGGCTCCTTTGTAGATGCGAATACCATCAAGGTAGAAAAAGAAGATGGGAGCAGCGAGGAGGTCAAAACGGATAAGGTGATCATTGCTACCGGCTCCAAGCCGAATACGCCGGATGCCTTTAATTACGACGGCGAAAGGGTCATTACGTCTACCGAAGCCCTGGAAATTACCAAGGTGCCCAAGCGCATGGTCATCATCGGAGGCGGAGTGATCGGTCTGGAACTCGGGTCGGTTTACGCTCGCCTGGGTACCGAAGTAGAAGTAGTCGAATACCTGGATAGCATTATTCCGGGTATGGATAAAGATTGTGGAAAGGAGCTGCGGCGTGCTTTGAAGAAACTAGGGGTGAAATTTCACCTCAAACACATGGTGACCAAGGTCGAAGCCTTAAAAACCAAAGTAAAAGTAGAAGTACAAAAGCGCGACTCGGACGAGACCTTCACTTTAGATGCCGATTATTGTCTGGTGGCGATCGGTCGTGTGCCTTACACCGATAAGTTGGGTCTGGATAAAGTGGGGCTGGATACGGATGATCGTGGCCGCATCGAGGTAGACGAGCAATTGAAAACGAAAGTGGATAATATCTATGCCATCGGCGATGTAATTAAGGGCGCCATGCTGGCTCACAAAGCCGAAGAAGAGGGTGTCTTTGTCGCTGAAGTTATGGCCGGAGAGCATCCACATATCGATTATAATCTGATTCCCGGAGTGGTCTATACCTGGCCCGAAGTGGCTGGAGTCGGACAGACCGAGGAACAACTCAAAGAAGCCGGCACCCCTTACAAATCGGGGAAATTTCCAATGAAAGCCCTGGGGCGCGCCCGGGCCAGTATGGATACCGAAGGGATGGTGAAAATCCTGTCGCATGCCGATACAGACGAAGTACTGGGGGTTCACATGGTCGGTCCTCGGGTGGCTGATCTGATTGCGGAGGCCGTGACGGCCATGGAGTTCCGAGCATCGGCTGAGGATATTTCCCGCATGTCACACGCGCATCCGACTTACGCCGAGGCGGTGAAAGAAGCGGCGCTGGCGGCAACAGGTAATCGGGCCCTGCACGTATAGGGCTTAGAGATACCGGCTTACGCAAAAAGCTCTTCTGTCGTTTAGGCGGAGGAGCTTTTTCAATGGCTTCACTTTGAACCTTTCCATTTTACTTAGGATTTTCCAGCCACGGCAATCACGATCTCCCCTTTGTCTACACCGGGGCCTTCGTAATATTCTTTTAGTTCCTGAAGCGTGCCGCGCCTGATCTCTTCGTGAAGTTTGCTGAGTTCACGGCAGACGGCGGCGGGGCGTTCGGGACCGCAGTGTTCAGCCAGTTGGCCCAGGCATTTGATCAGGCGGTAAGGCGATTCGTAGAGTAGGAAGGTGACGGGGAGTTCTGCCAGGTATTTCAGGCGTGTCTGGCGACCTTTTTTGTGGGGCAGAAAGCCTTCGAAGTGAAATTTATCGGCCGGCAGTCCGGAGGCGACCAGAGCGGGAATCAGTGCGGTCGGTCCGGGTAGGACCACCACGGGGATATCTTTTTGGGCGCAGGCCCGTACCAGTAAAAAGCCCGGATCGGAAATGCCGGGGGTGCCCGCATCGGAAATCAGTGCGATCTGCTGACCATTTTGAAGGGCCTGTAAATACTGCTCGAGTACCTTATGCTCGTTATGGGCATGGAAAGCTTTGAGTGGTGTATCCAGCTCGAGGTGTTGCAGTAATTTCTGGGAAGTACGAGTATCTTCAGCCAGAATAAAGTCTACCTCCCCCAACAAACGAATAGCCCGCAGGGTGATATCCTCAAGATTACCGATCGGTGTAGGAATGACGTAGAGCATAGGTTGGATTTATTCTTCTTCGCTGGTCACTTCCGGATGATCGGCTACTTCTTCGGATTCGGCCTCTTCGGCGGTAAATTCCTCTTTCAATTGCAGAGCGAAGGAATAACTTTCGATAAGAGGGTGGACCAGTAGTTTTTCGCAGGCTTTTGTCACGATGTCGTGGGCCGTCTGCTCTGAGTCCGCCTGTACTTCCAGCTGGACCAATTTGCCAATCCGGACCCTTTGTATACCTTCAATGGGTAATTGATGGATATGCTTTTGCAGTGTTCTACCCTGCGGTTCGATGACCTCCGGAAGGGGCATTATCTGAATTTCGGCAGTAAACTTCATTCCTAAAATTTCGGTTACAGAATCAGCCTGGCGAACTAGCTGTTAATTTTATTCCAAAAAAGCCATTTTAGCAGAGAAATCAAAATATACATCCCGATAAGCGGGAGTAGGGCGGCTATTTTCCAAATCAGCAATACGGGTATAGCAGCCAGCGCAAAGATAAATTTAATCGCATTACCCTCCCAGGTCCAGCGCTTTATTTTAAGGCTAAACATGGGTAAGTTGACGACCATAAAGCCACTGGCGAGGACCAAAAAGAGAAACAGGCAGATAGGTTGCTCCAGTATTTGGCGAAAGCCGGCCACATCCTGCTGCCACCAATAAAAATAACCCAGGCTAAACATAGCTGCCGCCGGACTGGGTAAGCCGGAAAAATCCGTACGCTGCGTTTGGTCTACATTGAATTTGGCCAGCCGGAAAGCGGCGGCGACGGTATAGACGAAACCGAAGCCGGCCCAGAGGGGTAATCCGGCTCGGACAAATAAAGTGTACCAAAGCAAACCGGGCAGGAAACCAAAGGTGACCATATCGGCCAGCGAATCGAGCTGCTTGCCGATTTCCGAATGGGCCTGTAAGAGGTGGGCCGTGAATCCATCGAGCCAATCCATTAATAAGGCGAGAATAAAAAAAATCAGAGCCAGGCGGTAGTTGCCCTCCCAGAAGCGAACGGCGGCGAGACAACCCAGTAGCAGGTTTCCGGCAGTAATTAAGTTGGGTAAGTGCTTCATAAAGGACTATTTCAGGACAAATAAACGCAGAATTCGTAAAAATGCCGGATTTTTTTAGCACTAAGGCTAAATTTAGCTTTGTCTAACGGCCTAAACAGCGTACATTTGCAGGGATTTTTGTAATGTTAATAGTGTAAAGGAAGTTTTTCCTTTCTCATAAATAAAACTATCTTTGCAAGCCTTTGAGCAGCAGGTCCTTAAAAAGATCTTACAGCATTGATTTAGAAATTGAAAAAATACAGTAATAATGGCATTGATTGGTCAAATTAGGAAAAAAGGTTCCTGGATACTGGTTGCCCTAATCGCCCTGGGTTTGGGTGGTTTTATCGTTCAGGATATGTTGATATCAGGGCCGAACCAGGGTATGGGCTCTCAGACCTCTAACATTGGTAAGGTTAACGGAGAAGATATCAGCCTTCAGGAATTTAATCGTGTGGAGAATTTGGTGCTGAGTGGCTCTAATGATGTCTACGCGCAGCGTAATGATTTGTGGAATTTCTTTGTAGAGAACACAATTCTCGAACAACGTACCTCAAAAATGGGATTAGGGGTGCCGGTAGAAGAACTGAATATGCTTCAATTTGGCCCTTCCTACAGCCCCATTGTTATTCAGAATTTCCCCAATCCACAGGCACCGGGTATGCCGAATGTACAACAGTTGAATCAACTGCAAGATATTATCAAAAACGGGGGTATCGATGCGGCGATCACCAATGGTCAACTGTCGCCCAACTTTCGTGCTATCTGGAGACACCAGGAGAATCTTATCATTAAGGATCGTCTGCAGACAAAGCTGAATACATTAGTGGCAAAAGGGATGTACACACCATCCTGGATGGCAGAAGATATGGGCGCGATGCAGAATCAGACGATATCTTTCGCCTATGTAAAAGTACCTTTTGATGAGGTCGATAATTCAGAAGTCTCTCTTTCCGATGCCGATTTCAAAGCTTATCTAAACGATAATGCCGAACAATTTGAACGGGAAGAAGAAATGCGTCAACTGAGTTACGTGGCTTTTAATGTAGAAGCTACTGAGGAAGATACAGCAGCCGTTCGCGAAACGGTACAGGAGCTGGCCAATGATTTTGCGCAGGCGGAAAACGATACGGCCTTTGTAGAGCGTAATCAGGGGTTATTCCCGGGCGCTTACCAGAAAGCGAGTCAGCTTTCTCCAGCCTTACAGGGGGTAATCGAAGGATTGGAAGTCGGAGAAGTGTACGGGCCTTACTTCGAACAGGATTTCTTTAGAGCTGTAAAAGTTATGGACAAAATGACGCTGCCAGACTCTGTACGGGCCCGTCATATCTTACTGCGCGTTAATCCACAGGATCCATCCAGTCTGCCAGCATCACAGAATCGTATTGATTCCATCAAGACAGCGATCGAGTCGGGTACAACTACTTTTGCGGCCATGAATGATCAGTACAACGATGATGTGGTCGCGCAGGAAGAAGGTGGAGATCTGGGTTACGCTGGTCTGAACGCGATGGTCAAGCCCTTTAATGATCTGATCTTCTACGAGGCGGAGCAGGGTGAATTATATACGGTTCTTACCCAATTTGGTATGCACCTGGTCGAAGTGACCGGTAAGAAATACGAGTCGAACGAAGCGGGTTATTTACTGGGTTTTGTCCAGGAAGAAATGGTTCCCAGTGAATCTACCCAAAAAGAAAAATACAATGAGGCATTCGCCTTTATGACCGATAATCGCACGCTGGAAAAAATGAGGGCTGCGGCGGGTGAAAACCCAGCTTTGTCGGTAGAGACGACTAATGCTTTTGATGCCAATGCTTATCAGGTGGGTTTCACCATTCCTGCTGGATCTACTTCCAGAGAGATGGTCAAATGGGCTTTCGGTGGTGATTCTAAACTGGACAAAGTGGCCTCTTACGTTTATGAATTTTCCGATCCGGTGCGCTACTTCGACAATCAATATCTGGTAGTTGCCCTGAGCGATATCATGAAGCCGGGCTTGCCCTCGGTAGAGGATGTACGCAATGATATTGAGCCCGCTGTGGCGAATATCAAGAAAGGAGAAATGCTGAGCCAGGCCCTCCAGGGGCAGTCCTTAACTGCAGCGGCCAGTGCTTATGGTGCCAGTGTAGATACGCTGAATAATGTAAGATTCAATACTTCTTTCCTGCAGGATGTAGGAAACGAGCCGAAGCTGGTGGGCGAAGCTTTTAAATTGTCAGAAGGACAATCTTCCGCTCCTATTGTTGGAAATACGGGCGTATATATGGTCTCGGTACTTTCTAAGACCGCCCCGCAATCGGCTACCGCTAATATTCCTCAATTGCGTCAGCAATACAACGCTACGGCTCGTACCCGCGTTGCTAATCAACTGATGGCAACTTTGAGAGAAAATGCCAAGATCAAAGATAATCGCGCAGCCTTCTATTAATCGGCTGTTCTGAATACAAAGGAAATGTAAAAGCCTCATCGGGAACGCCCGATGAGGCTTTTGTGTAAATGAACCTTTGGTCATTCGTGATTTTTTCTTCATCTTTGCAGGAATATACTGGCTACCTAGGTAGCCTTATTTATCTTAGGTTTTAACTAAATTCGCTTTACAATGGCAGATGTTAATAATGCTGGCCGCAAAGGATATTGTCTCTTATTCGGCTTTATAGGTCTTCTTTTGTTTTTGATCCTGATCGTATACGTATACAACTACAACTTCCGGTTTATCGGATAATGAGTAGTGGTATAAAAAAATAAGGCTGAATAATGCAGTATCTGCTTATTCAGCCTTATTGTACTTCTAGCTAGCTCTGCTTAGACGTCATAGATATCGTCAATCATACTGTCATATTTTTCGATGATCACCCGGCGCTTTAGTTTTAGCGTAGGGGTAAGTTCCGCTTTTGACCCATCGGCTTTCACGGGTTCCCAGGGACCAGGGACCAGCGTAAACTTCTTGATTTTCTCCGTTTTGCTAAAATGCGGGTTGGCCTCATCCACTGCTTTTTGAAAAGCGGCCACTACCTTAGGGTTTTGCACTACTTCCACCATGCTGGTCCATTCGACATCATTATTTCGGCACCAGTCCTGCAGGGCTTCTTCGGCCGGTACAATTAGCGCAGAGACGAATTTCTTCTTTTCTCCCACAACCATGACCTGCTCGATCAAAAAGTCTTCTTTGAGCTTGTTTTCGATCGGGGCGGGGGCTACGTATTTGCCACCGGAGGTTTTGAGTAGTTCTTTTTTGCGGTCCGTTATTTTTAGAAAATCCTCTCCCGTAGGTCCTTTCACCAAGGTACCCACATCGCCGGTACAGAACCATTTCTCACCGTCAATCTCTTTCGTGACGGCAGCCGTTGCTTCTGGCTTATTGAAGTACCCCATCATGATGTTCGGGCCTTTAGCGAGTATTTCACCCTCTCCGGGCCGGTAATTTCCGTCGGAAGCGTCGATCATTAGCTCTACACTCTTCAGGCTGGGTCCGATGGCATTCATGACAGCTCCGCCTTTGGAAAAGCGACCGATCGCCAAACCTGGAGAAGTCTCCGTTAGTCCATATCCTTCGCGGATAGGTATACCCGCTGCGGAGAAGACCTGTTTAATTTTAGTGGGACAGGCGGCTGCTCCGGAGACAATACCTTTGACGTTGCCGCCCAGGGCTTCGCGCCATTTACTAAAGATCAGCGCATCCGCAATGCGCATTTGCAGACCCTTGGACTGATCTATTTCGTAATCTTTGGTAAGATCCAGGGCCCAGAAGAAGAGTTTTCTTTTTAGGCCACTCAGGGTTAATCCCTTGTTATAGATTTTCTCGTAGACCTTCTCTAGCAGTCGTGGCACGGTCGTGAAAAAGTGGGGCTGTGTCGCTTTTAGGTCACCATCGTCCCCGCCCAGGTTGCTGGTCCCGGCAAAGGAGACTTCTATGGAGTGACTGGTATAAGCATAGGAAGCAGCCCGTTCGAAAATGTGGCAGATGGGTAGAAAACTCAGTGCCCGGTCGCCCGCAGAGATGGGGAAGATCTCCCCTACATCACGCACATTGCTGACGATGTTGTTATGAGAAAGCATGACACCTTTGGGCTGGCCGGTCGTACCTGAGGTGTAGATAAGGGTAGCCAGCTCATTCGGTTTTATGTCGGCCATACGGGATTCTACCTCTGCTTGCCCTTCGTCGGAGAAGATGTCCTCCCAGTACTTTCGACCTTCCTGATGATCAAAGGTATAAATGTCTTTTAAAGTAGGAATATTGGGCCGGGCGGTATCTACCTTGTCGTAGAGATCATCAATACCTACAAAGCAATAGTTGACACTGGCATCGTTAAAGATGTATTCGTATTCTCCCGGACTTATCGTGGGATAAACGGGCACGTTAATGGCACCGATCTGTTGGATACCTATATCCATGATAATCCATTCCGGACGGTTTTCGTATACAATGAGTGCAATGCGATCTCCTTTCTCTACGCCCAGTTTTAGTAAGCCCCGACTTACTTTATTGGCCAGGTCAATGATCTCATCCGTGCTGTAGTATTTCCATTCGCCGTTGATACGGTGGCCAAAGGCACGCTCCAGCGGATGGTTCTGTTTCTGATATTGGATAAATTCAAAAAGGCGTGTTACTTCCATAAGCGCTGTTTACTAATTTGGTTAGTTTGTCTTACAATAATAAAATTTTATTCGGAATAAAAAGCAGGAAGCCCTAAAAAAATAGGACTTCCTGCTTTATAAAAATGATTTGTAGGTCTGGGGCTTAGTTTGAGCGCCGGGTAACTTCCAGGTAGTCACTGGCGCCCGGCTGACTCAGAATCTCGTAAAGCGCCTGTCGTGCGCGGTGTAATTGTGCTTTTACCGTACCGATGGGCATTTCCAGCTCGTTGGAAATCTCTTCGTAAGAAAGCTCCTCAAAATAACGCAGCTCAATCATCAGCCGATATTTGTGGCTGAGTTGCTCCAGGGTGCGGCGCATCAAGTCCAGGCGCTGACGCCGAATGACTTTTTCTTCGGGGTTGAGGCCACGAAAACGGATGTTGGCGGCGTAGTCCTGATTGCCTTCGTCGTCTACGGGTTCGTCGATGGATAAAAAGTGCAGGCGCTTTTTGCGAATATGATCGATACAGTTATTGATGGCGATGCGAAACAGCCAGGTACTGAAGGCGTATTTAGGTTGGTAGCTCTCCAGCTTGTGAAAGGCCTTACCAAAGGCCTCAATCGTCAGGTCGTCGGCATCTTCCTTATTATGTACCATCTTGTGTACCGTGCGATAAATGGCATCGCGATAGCGATCCAGCAAAAGCGCGAAAGCGCGTTGGTCTCCTTTTCGAGCCTCCTGGATGAGGCAAAAGTCGTCTGCCAGGTCTAAGTTAATTGGTCGTGTTAAAGCTATGTCCATGATGATTTGTAATTACTACCATTTATGATTAAAGCGGGTGCAAAAATCAGGTAGTAAAGACAATAGCCGGCATCGAGTAAGGGTGTCCAAAGCCGGAGCTCCGGACGCTGTAGTTTTCCCATAATATGCCAATACATAAAGCTTACCATCCCGATTCGCACCAGATATCCCGTTGCGATTAGGGGCAGACAAGTGGAGCAAAAAATCAACAGAGCCAGGCCGCTGAGATAATGCCACAGGTGACTCCAGGCTAAGAGACCGAGCAAAAATTGATGCACGGGCCGATAACTACTGGCGGTCGATAAATGTCTGCATTTTTGGTAGTAGTAGCTTTTCCAGCTCTCCTTGGGAATAGAATAGACGAATGATAATGGTTCCATATTAATCTTAGCCGGATACCTTAAGGTCGCCTGACTAATAAATAAATCATCGTCTCCAGATGCTATGTGTAGATGCTTATTAAAGCCGTCTTGCTCTTTAAAAATTGTTTTGGCGTAAGCCAAGTTACGACCGACGCCCATATAGGGCAGTCCCGCTAAGGCAAATGAAAAATATTGCGTGGCCGTATAAACCGTTTCGTATTGTATAAAGAAATTTAGCGGACTATTTTCTTTCCGGTATGGCGAATACCCCAGTACAATGGGTGTTTCAGCACTAAAATGTGCCACCATGGAGGAAAGCCAGTAGGAAGAATTTGGAAAACAGTCTGCGTCGGTAAGTAGTAGAATCTCGTTCTTGGCAGCTAAAATACCTTTAGATAAGGCACTTTTTTTGCCAGGCAGCTCTTTATTGCTCTCAATTATAGTATGCAAAATGGGATAATTTTTTTGAAATTCCAAAAGAATCGCATTAGAATTATCAACAGATTGATCATTTACGACAATTACTTCGAAATTTTCATAATCCTGCTGCAGGATGCTCGGAAGGAAATTCCGTAAGTTTTCAGCTTCATTATGCGCACAAATAATGATACTAACCCCCGGAGCTGCCGCTAGATTTGCTGGCGGCTTTTCCTTTCGGTAAAAGGCGAGCCGCGAAAAAAGACCCAGCCAAAAGCCCAATTGAATCAGCGTGGCTAGGACAAAACTACATTGTAGGGCCACGAGCCACATTTATATCCGGAAGTTTAAAAGAAAGTTTCGAACCTGTTCGTCAAATACCGGCCCCTGATCAAAGTGAAAGCGTACCTGTACCGGCACGGCAAAGATGGGCATCCGGTTCTCCTGAATGTAAGGCCGGTGTAGTTCCAGGCGCATCGCGTCCTTTTCCGTCGTTAGGATTACTTTCTTTTTCGATTCCATCCGCTCGAAGTTTTCTTTGAGCTGGGCCACGTCGTATTTGGTGAAGAAATGATGATCCTCAAATTCCATCACCGACACCTCGTTGACCTGCGTATTTAGGTAATCCGTCAGATATTCCGTACGGGCGATGGCACAGATCAACAAGACATCCATATCGGGCTCCAAATTCAGACGATAGCGCGGATCAAAAATAAAGTAAGGCTGGGTATAATCGTAGTACGAAAAATAGATTTGTTGATCGGCTAAGGGCTGGATTTCCTGACGCAGCACCTCTGCCTTTTCTTCGGTTAAGTCCCTGGGGCATTTAGATACAATAATCACATCGGCGCGCTGATAAGCAGAACGCCATTCCCGCAGTCGGCCCGAAGGTAACAGGTAATCGCGGGTGAAGGGATGGTTGTATTCCGTCAGCATAATATTCAGGCCCGGCTGAACCGAACGGTGCTGAAAGGCATCATCGAGCAGGATCGCCTGCAATTCCGGATGATCCGACATGAGCATCGGGATACCTAACGCCCGGCTTTCCGAAACGGATACTTTGATTTCCGGAAATTTACGCTTGAACTGTAGGGGCTCGTCCCCTACCTGCTCCGCACTCATCTGGGAATGCACCGTTAAATAACCTTTCGTCTTACGCTTGTAACCCCGGCTCATGGTCGCTACTTCCAGATAATCTTTCAGCAATCGGATCAGGTATTCGATATGTGGGGTTTTACCAGCTCCGCCCACCGAAAGATTGCCTACTGAGATCACCGGCAGATTGAATTCGACGCCCTTTAGTAATTTCCAGCGATAGAACTGATTGCGCAGTCCTACCCCCATACCATATAGTAAAGAGAAAGGAGCCAGCAGGATCTTGAAAAGTATATGTTGTACCATAGCGGAAGCGTTATTGGGAAAACATCACAGCCCAAAACTAAGTTTTCTTACGATAAATTAATTGAAGTTGTTTAAAAACTCCTCACTTGGCTACAAGATGGACTTTCAAACCATCTTTGCGTTGGTAAAAGCCTCATTACGCGCTGCGTAATTTCATTTTTCCCGCCTTAATCTCGTCTGAAATTTTCATTTTTCGCACAAGCAGGAGTTTTTAAACAACTTCACTATATTAATAGTCGATAAACGAGTAATAAACGACATTGAGCGCTTATATTTTAGTATTTTTGCATGGTTGCCAGTTGTGTATGGATCTTTAGCATTGGTACCTTTTTGGGGACTAATACTGCTACTTACTATCGGAGGTAGACTAATTGTTCCGGAGGTTTTATACAAAGACAATAATATAAGAGTGCAATCCTCTTATTCCGGACCTTTAGGAGCGCCTGGGCTGGATATTTATAAAAGGGGGACGGTATTAGAAAAACATCTAGCTGAGTTTCCTAATCAATTTTATGAGATGGATTCTATCAAGACAGTATATAAAAAAGACTCTACGTTTATATTGGTTAACCATAGCTTCGAAAGTAAAGATGGGATTGAAAAGTATACAGATACTCTAGGTTTCTGTTTCAAAAATAGGAAACCCCATTAACTAGCCCTAAAGGAACTAAGCTACAGATCAGATGAGCCACCAAACTACCGAACCACCCCATCCCCCGATCACTACCGCCATGCTCTTCGCCGCTGGCCTGGGCACCCGTCTGCGCCCACTGACAAATGACCGGCCCAAAGCGCTGGTCGAACTGGCCGGCAAACCCCTGCTCGAAAGAGCGATCCAACAACTTAAAAAAACCGGCATCCAGAAACTGATTATTAATGTGCATCACTTTGCGGATCAAATAGAAGCTTTTCTGGCTGAAAAAAACCACTTTGGCTTACAAATCCACATTTCTGACGAGCGAATCCAACTGCTGGAGACCGGGGGAGGGCTGCTCAAAGCCAAAGCCTGGCTGGAAGGCGGCCCGTTCCTGGTAATGAATACCGATGTAGTGAGTAATATTGATCTACCCGCCCTTATGCGAGCGCATCTGGACAGTAAGGCGATGGCAACCCTGGCCGTACGTCGGCGTCAAACCTCGCGTTATCTGCTTTTTGACGAAAGTCGGCAACTCGTTGGTTGGGAAAACACCAAAACCGGAGCGCAGCGGATGTCGCGACTGACTTCCGAGTATACGCAGTACGGCTTCAGTGGTATTCAGATGATTGATCCACAGCTTTTTGATTATATGCCGCCCCAGCTGGAGAAATTTTCCATCATCGATACCTATTTGGAAGCTGCCAAAACGGAAATAATTAAGGGCTTTCCGCACGACGCAGATATCTGGTATGATGTAGGCAAGCCAGAGCAATTACACCGCGCCGCAGCAGAAGTGAAGGTAGTCTATGGCGAATAATTTTTCTGATACCAAAAAATATCGATGATTGTCTTATCTTACGATGAAACCAACTGTAATAACAAATCATGGAGGTGCGTCGCATCTTTGACCTGTTAGGCTATCAACAAAAACACTATCCCAAAAAATCTGCGCTCAAAGAGCGCGATGCGATTGGCTGGGGGACCATATCCACTGCTGAAGCAATGGAGCTTGTTGAAAAGATGAGTGCTGCCCTGATTAAATTGGGTGTAGAGCCTGAAGACATCGTGCTGATCTACACCCGTGGCAGCAGTGCTTTTGGACTCTTATTGATCCAGGCGATATTGCAACTCGGTGCGACGGTGGCCCTGGTCGGTACTGATGAGCCCGATCACGAACTCAAGGATGTACTGGCGGCTGCCGAGTCAAAAATTGCCTTCGTTGAGGAAGCAGCCGATTTGAAGAAACTTCGGTCTTTGGCTACCGAGCAGAAATATCTACAACAAGTTTTTTCTTTTTACCAAACGACAGAAGTGCCTAATCTGGAGGAACGCCTGGTCGTGCCCATGGCTAAGCAATTGGTGGAGCTTCAAACCCTGAAGGCGGCGGTTCATGAGGATGATCCCGCTTTTTTTCGTTATGCCGCTTCCGAGAAATCTTACCAAACTTTTAGTCATAAGGAGGTGCTGTCTCAGATTACTGATTTGGCAGCAAAGTTACATTTCGCCACGAATAACGTAGTAATCAGCTATCAAAACCCCTACCACTGGTTGGAGCTGTTGCTACTGCATGCCTATTTGGCGGTTGGTGCCCAGGTTTTATTTTTGAAGGATCGTCAGTCATTACTTTCCCAACTGGCGGCTAATCGCCCCTGTGCGGTGGGTAGCCATAAATCGCAAGTTGATCAGTTGCGTCAGGAATTAACGCAACTGCCGGCAGGCGCGGCTCGTCGCCAGCGCTGGATCAACGTATGGGCCATTCGTATCGGTGAGCGTTTCACGGGACGTGACCGGATGAGTTTACTTTCCTGGGTACGCCTAGCGATGGCGGAGTGGTGGCGCTTCCGCCACTGGCGACAGAAGACCGGGAATCGTCTCGATGGTATTTTTATTGCCGAGCCTCTCAAGACGAGTACCCACAACTTATTCGAAGCCATGGGTATCCCCATCCACGAACAGGAATTACCGGCGCGCTTTCGCCAGGGCGCTTAGTTTTTCTTCCAGTTCTATTTCGTCACCGGGTTTATAGCCACTGTGGTCGTATAGAATGGTGCCTTCCCGATCCACGATAAAGGTCCGTGGAATTGAAGTGACATTGATGGCATTACGCAGACTGGCGTCTTCGTCGGCCAATACCGGGTATTCCCACCAGTTGGTCGCTACCATGGCCGGCACTTTGCTGAGCATCCGCTGATCGTCGATGGTGACCGCGATCAACTGCATATTGTACTGTTTTTGCCAATCATCGTACACTTCGGCAATGGTGTTTAATTCCCGCTTGCAGGGCGCGCACCAAGTGGCCCAGAAGCTCAATACGGTGTAATCGGCCTCTTGCAAGGCTGAATGCAGGCTTACCGTTTGTTTTTTCAGCGTTTTCAGCTTCACATCGGGTACTTGTTTTTGGGCCAGAAGCCCGGTGCCGACAAAAAGCAGTAAAAAGCAGGTAGATATCCACTTCATCATTTTATCTTTGATTTTTGCAAAATTCCTGTATTCATGTACCCACGCATTGTGCTACTTATTTTTTTAGGCGGGCTTAGCCTTTCGGCAAAAAGCCAGCAATGGGAGAATACTCCCCAAATCTCCGGAAATTTCCAGGCAAATGCTAATTTCTTTATTCGTGATTCCCTGATTGGTGCTGCCAATACCCCACAGTACGACCGTCAGCTCTACGGGGCCGAAGGTTGGCTAAACCTGAATTACAGCAATTGGGGCTTTGATTTTGGTCTTCGTCTCGATGTTTTCAATAATTCTAATTTACTGAACCCTACCGATTCTTACTCCGGAGAAGGCATCGGCAACTGGTTTGTGCGCAAGCGCATCGGCGATTTGGAACTGGCTGGCGGTTATATCTACGATCAAATCGGAAGTGGTATTATCTTCCGGGCCTTCGAAGAGCGGCCACTACTCATCGATAATGCCTTACGCGGCTTCAAACTGAAGTACTTTTTTAATGACAATCTAAGTGTTAAGGCTTTTACCGGAAGGCAAAAACAACTATTCGATACCTACGATTCGGTGATCAAGGGCATTAACTTTGAAGCCTTCCTGGAGCCGGATCCTCGTTCTGGACTGACCCTGGCGCCCGGGCTGGGTATTGTCAATCGCACCCTCGACGATGGCAGTATGAATGCCCTGGTCGCCAGTATCAATACCTATACGCCCGAGCAGGCTTTTGTGCCCAATTACAATACCTATGCTTTCACTTTTTATAATACCCTGACGACCGGTGGTTTTACCTGGTACCTGGAGACGGCCTTCAAAACGGAAGATGCCATCAATGATCCCTTTGCGGAGTTGATTATTGGTGGCGATACCACGACAACCGACCGCTTTATCAATCAGCCGGGCTCCGTACTGTACACCAGTCTGGCTTATGCCAGTCGGGGGCTGGGGATTACGCTCGAAGCGAAGCGAACGGAGAATTTCACCTTTCGCACCCGACCCCAGGTACAGCTCAACCGCGGGCTGGTCAACTTTTTGCCACCCATGGCAAGGGTGAATACCTATCGGTTGCTGGCTCGCTATAATGCGGCCACCCAGGAATTAGGCGAAATGGCCCTCCAGGCGGACATGAGTTACGCTCCGAAGCGCAACCTCCGCTTTAACCTGAATATCTCTAACATCTGGAACCTCGAAAACGAATTACTCTACCGCGAGCTCTTTACCGAAGCTTCTTTCAAACCGAATAAAACGACCAGTGTTAAAGCTGGGGTACAGTTCCAGCAATACAATCAGCGCATCTACGAATTTAAGCCCGGCGCAGATTTGCTGGAGGGATGGACCCCTTATCTCGATGTGCTGATGGAGATCGGGAATCGGCGAGCACTAAGGTTAGAGGCACAATATAAGATTGTCGGCGAGAACGAAGCCAACGGCCTCAAGCAAGACTACGGCGACTGGGCTTTTGTACTGGCGGAATACAGCGTAGCACCGGATTGGACTTTCTCCATTTCGGATATGTACAACCTGACGCCCGGAGAGAATAGTCCGATTGATGCCAGCGGGCGACGGCGAGGTCTTCATTATCCACGCCTCGACGTTTCTTATACCCGTGGCACGAATCGCTTTGACCTGAGTTACGTAAAACAGGTGGAAGGGGTGGTCTGTACGGGGGGCATCTGTCGACTGGAGCCCGCCTTCAGTGGTTTTCGCTTTACGGTCAATAGTAGTTTTTAAATTAAATTTTTAGATATGCAGGCTTTGCTAAAAAATTGGGGGTATAAGGATAGACGTAAAGACAAGGCATGCCTTGTCTCAACAGTATGGGCATGCCTTGTCTCCGTCCAGGTACTGGCACTAGTCTGCTTAGCGTCAGGCTGTAGCGAGATCCCACCCGTTATTAACCCGGTGGGCCAGACCGAGATGCCCGTTGACAGCACTGCTCGCAAGGTGCTGATTGAGGAATTCACGGGGGTGCGTTGTGTCAACTGTCCGGCGGGAACGGCCGAAGTACTGCGCTTGCAGGATCAATACCAGGGACAGGTGATTGCCGTGGCTTTACACGCGGGCAGTTTTGCCCAGCCCTACCCGGATAGCGAGGTAGACTTTCGGATTCCCGAAACGGCCAGCTTGTTGACCTATTTGAAATCACCCCTGGGTTATCCTTCTGCGGTTGTGAATCGACGCTTGTTTGAGGGCGAGCGGGATCTGCAGTTGTCGAAGAGCCTCTGGCCGGTTTTTGTGGAAGAAGAAGCCAGTCGACCCGCTGAAGTACAGTTGGAACTGGTGGTGCAATACAATGATACGGACCGCGAATTACTGGTCGATGTGGCTATGACCGCTCTGCAGGAGATAACGGCAGAACCGCTAAAACTCAGTGTGATGCTGGTAGAAGACCGCGTATCCGATGTGCAACTGACGCCCGGGGGCAAGCAATCGGACTACGTGCACCGCCATAATCTGCGCGACATGCTTACTGCTTTTAATGGAAATGGCATAAATGGTGGGCTACCCCTTGCTGAAACCATAAATCGCAACTATTTTTATACGCTACCACCGGAGTGGCGGGCCGAAGCGTGTGCCATTATCGCTTTTGTGCACCTCGACGGCGAAGTGAAGGATGTATTACAAGTAGAAAAAAGAAAATTGATAGAGTAGCATGGTTCAGTACAGATCGCCCAGGCAGTTATTGTTAGTTTTGTTGTTGTTGTTTTCCCTTTCGGTAAAAGGAGAAGGGAGCCCAACGGATCCACGGGATGAATACCCCAAAGATTATTTTCGTCCACCGGTAGAAGGAGAAGTACGGCTATCGGGTACCTTTGGTGAATTGCGCAGTAATCACTTCCATTCCGGTATTGATATCAAAGGCTACCGGGGGCGTAAAATCGTCTCCATCGCCGATGGCTACATCTACCGGATCAATGTACGCGCGGGGGGCTATGGTAACTCACTCTACATCAAGCACCCCAATGGTTATACTTCCTTGTACGCACATTTGGATCAGTTTTCGCCGGAGCTAACCGAATTTGTAGCCAATTGGCAACAAGAAAACCAGCAGTTTGAGTTGAATTATTTCCCGGACTCAACGGAGTTTCTGGTCCAGAAGGGGCAGCACATCGGGAATATGGGGAATACGGGCTATTCCTTTGGGCCTCACCTGCATTTTGAGATCCGGAAAGCAGAGGAAGATCTACCCGTCAATCCTTTGCATTTTGGTATTCCCGTGCAGGATACCCGGGCACCAATCATGAACCAGTTTCGTGTTTACGGCCTAAACGAAGATCGACTAAGCACGACCACTACGACATTTAATCTATTGGGAGCCGGGCGGGGTCGTTACCGCATCAATGAGGATACCATTCTGATTGCCGCCGATGAGGCGGGGGTTGCCATCAAGACTTACGACGTCATGGACGGGGTGCGCAATTGGAACGGTGTGTATAAGATTCAACTCTTTGTGGATGGAGAGGTCAGGCATACCTTTGTGGCCAACGAATTGGGTTTCGACGAATGGAACTACGTACATGCGCATTACGATTACGCAGATATGCGAGAGAATAAGAGTTATTTTAATCGCTGCTATCGACTGCCGGGCAATCGCTTTTCCGGCTACGAGATGGACGGGCAAGAAGGCATTTTGCAGCTGAATACTCGAAAGGCGCAAAAGGTAAAAATTGTGGCCACCGACTGGCACGGCAACGAATCGAGCGTGGAGTGTTGGATCAAGCAGGCCACCGGGCCGGAAGCGGAGCGCAAGCGCGTATTTGATTACTACCTTCCCAGTGGACAAGAAAACCAGATCAATAATTATTATCTCTACCTGAAATTCCCGGAGACGGCTTTCTTCGAAGATGTAGAGATGAAATATCACTTTGAGCAGGTCTCCGAGCCGAATCTGTTCTCCACTATTCATGCTATTCACGATCCTTTAACGCCTGTTTTTGGAGCCTATACCCTGGCCATTCGTCCGACCCTGATTCCGGAGCATTTACGGGAAAAGGCTTTTATTGCTCGCTGTAGCGAAAACAACCGTATCACCAACTGCGGTGGCGAGTGGGAGGGCAACATGCTCAAAACCCGGGTAGGTAGTTTTGGTGATTACGCAGTAATGATCGATACAGTTCCTCCTACGATCCGACCAGAGAATTTTCGTTCGGATCTGCGCGGTCGCAAAAGCGTCAATTTTAAGGCAGAAGACGATATTGGTTATTCGGGTCAGGCCCGTGGACTAAGCTACGAAGCTAGTATTGACGGCCAGTGGATCCTGATGACCTACGATCTCAAGTACGATCGGTTCACTTGTCATCTCCCAGCAGATTTAGCAGCCGGAGAGCACAGCTTACGCCTGGAGATCACGGATGATCGCGGGAACGTGGGGGTGTTTGAGGAGGGTTTTTTGTTTTGAGGTTGAGCCCTTTTAGGGCTGTGGCGTTTCGCCCTTTTGCCATGACATTCCATAGGTATCCCGATGGGGTAGGCACTCCCTAGGGTTTTATTCCGGTGATGATGGCGGTGCCGATGGCGCAATCCAGGCAGCGTTTAGATTTACAGTAGTGCTTGTAAAGTTGGATGAGTCCCTGACTCTGGCAAGCATTTTCTGCAGGTACACCGCGCTCGGCCCAATCGCGGATCAGGCGATTGTTTTCGGGCTTGATTTGTTCGAGTAGGTGTAGGGCCCGCTCGGTATAGTTCGGTAAACCCATCTTTTTACCGTAAAGGAAAATGAAAGGAATAATGGTATTAATCAGCATCAGATCGATGGTGGAGCGGCCCAGTTTCTTTTCTCGTCGCTGGGTACTGCGCTGATCAAACCGATAGTGCTCCTTCCAATAGTAACTGGTTTTGACTTCCAAAGCGTAGTAGGCCTCCTCGATCGATTGTAGCGCCATGATCTTACTGAAGAGATAATTACTTTGGTGTACCAGTAAAGCCAGTTGGGCAATCCGAAGGGTCGGGAAATTGGAGGGACGCATCCGGGAGAATTTCCATTCCAGGGGGGAAATAGCCTGAAGTTGGTATTTCTTACGCAAAAATTGATATTCTCTTTGTAGCTTTTGGGGGTACTCTTCTTCGAATTCGCGATCCTCCAAAAGTCCTGCCTGACCGAAAAGTAAGGCTTCGATTTGAAAGAGTTGATCGCGGTGCTTGCGAAGCAATCGGAGTGGTGTGCGTACGGCCAGTGCCTCCATTGCTTCTTTATTAACCGGAAGCCCCATACTATGGGCCAGGGCCTGGTAGAATACTTGCTCCCAGTCGTTTTTATGTGCGGTCAGCGCCCGGGCCCAATAGCTGGTTTTTTGGTCTAGTCTTTCCACTAGAAGGTAGTCCAGCCAAAGCTTGATCTTGATATCCGGAACCTCGGGCAGGGTCTCCTGACAGGGGATTTTTCCAGGGTGCCGGGCGAGTTTTAGGTACCGTTGATATAAAGTTGGGGTGGTTAGTGGTTTGAGTTCCAGGCAGGGGATGATCTGACCATTTGGGCGCTCGATCTCGGTGTCGGCTTCCCAGACCACGTGCAGGATGACATTCTGGTAAGCAGGATTTTCATCGTGCCGATGCCGGTACCATTCGCTGGCTTTGACGTGCATCTCCACGTGTCCGGCCCAGATCGTATCGCCGATCTTAACCTTTGCCTGTAAAAAATCGGGCCCGGCATTGGTATTATATTGTCCAAAGTCGATAATTTGGATGGATTCCCGCTGCGTACTCCATAGCTGGTGCTGTTCGATTCGACGGTAGCGCCAGATGAACTGAACAAATGATTCTTTCAAAATGCTGAGGTATTGCGGGTGCTATACATAGAAGTTGTTTAAGAATTCCTGGTGAGATGATTGGTAACGGCTTTCAATGTGTTGCCAAGGGCTCAGTGAGGAGTTTTTAAACAACTTCGTATACAATTTCTGAAAAAAAGAAGGAACAGGCAAGCCCCGAATTGTCTGTTGCCCAACAAATAAGAGGGATGGAAAAAGATTTAAAACTTCCGGACGGCTGGCTTAGGATCAAAACCATTGATATGCATACGGGTGGGGAGCCACTGCGCGTTATCCTCGATGGTTATCCTGATATTCCGGGTCGAAGCGTACTGGAGAAGCGCCGTTATCTGATGGAGCAGCGGGACGATTTGCGCAGGCTATTAATGCATGAGCCCCGTGGTCACGCCGATATGTACGGCTGTCTGATCGTAGCACCGAATGATGCGGCAGCAGATTTTGGTGTCATTTTTTTGCATAACGATGGCTACAGTACCATGTGTGGGCACGCGATTATTGCGATTAGCAAATTAGCCGTACACCAGGGTTGGGTATCGGCAATTGAACCGGAGACCCAGCTCGTCATTGATGCGCCTTGTGGCCGAATTACGGCTTTCGCCAAATGTCAGGACGGGGAGGTCAGTAGCGTACGTTTTCATTGCGTTCCGTCCTTCGTGCTGGGCCTGGACGAAATCATAAACGTACCGGATCTGGGCGAGGTGCGTTTTGACCTGGCCTACGGTGGTGCTTTCTACGCTTACGTTCAGGCCGCCAGTATCGGACTGGAATTGACGACCGAGAATTATTCTTTGATTATCGAACGGGGACGACAAATTAAGCAGGCCATCATCGCTACCGACTGGCTGGTGGCGCATCCCTTTGAGCAGGACTTGAGTTTCCTCTACGGCACCATTTTTTTAGACGAAAGTCCTCGCCCTGCTATCCATAGCCGTAACGTTTGTGTTTTTGCCGATGGAGAAGTAGACCGCTGCCCAACGGGCTCCGGGGTTTCGGGCCGGATGGCCATTCATCAGGCCAGAGGCGATTTGAGCCCGGGCGAATCAATCCAGATCGAAAGCATTACGGGCAGTGTTTTTCGTGGCAGCGTCGTCGAAACGCTGAACTTTGGTGAATATCCGGCAGTCATTCCCGAAGTAGAAGGAACGGCCTTCATTACCGGTGCACATACCTTTGTGCTCGATCCGAAGGATACTTTTCCGCAAGGCTTCTTTCTGCGATAGTCGGCATATTTTAGTGTCAACTTATTTCAGGCGTAGACCATGTGGTCGGGTTTACTAAAATTAGCCAATCGTCCAGCTGGTACCCTCTTTACCATCTTTCAGGACGAGGTTGAGTTCCTGGAGCGTGTCGCGGATCTTATCGGCGGTACCCCAGTCTTTATTGGCGCGGGCTTGCTGGCGCATATCGATGACTAGCTGCATGATGCCATCTAGTATCTCTCCCTCCCGGCTAGCTCCCCCTTCGGCGCTCAATTCATCCTGCAGAGCCAGTACTTCAAAAACAAAATCGTGGAAGGTCTGCTTAAGGTCTTCCAGGACGGCTGGGCTGAGTTCGCTGAGCTTGAGGTGGCCCGCTTTCAGACTGTTGACCTTGGTGACGATTTCAAAGAGTACGGCTAGTGCCTTGGGTGTGTTGAAATCGTCGTTCATTTCATCGTGTAGGCGCTGGATTAGTTCTTTAATTTCTTTATCCAGAGCGGTTTCATTTTTTGCGGCAGCGCCTTTCAGGTCATTCAGGGTCCGATAGGCTTCCATCAGGCGTTTGTACCCCTTCTCGGCGGCTAGTAAGGCCTCGTCGGTCAGGTCCAGGGTGCTGCGATAATGGGATTGCAGCATAAAGAACTTCACGACCATGGGGCTATAACCCTTAGAGATATGCTCACTCTTACCGGTGAACAGCTGTTGGGGAGAGATAGTATTGCCATCGCTCTTGGACATTTTACGTCCATTCATCAGTAGCATATTGGTGTGTAGCCAGTAGCGGGCACCCGTATGATGACAAGAGCCGACATTTTGTGCGATCTCATTTTCGTGGTGTGGGAATTTAAGGTCGTTGCCACCCCCGTGGATGTCAAACTCCTGGCCCAGGTACTTGGTACTCATGGCAGAGCATTCGAGGTGCCAGCCGGGAAAGCCTTCAGACCAGGGAGACTTCCAGCGCATGATGTGCTCGGGAGAAGCTTTCATCCAAATCGCAAAATCGGAAGGGTGGTTTTTTTCACCCTGGTTCTTGAGGTCATCGCGGGATTCGGCCATGAGGTCTTCGATCTTACGACCGGACAGCTTACCATAGATGCCTTTTTCTTCCGCAAATTTTCGGGTGTCGAAATACACCGATCCATTTCTTTCGTAGCCGTATCCATTATCGAGGATGTCCTGCACCATTTGAATTTGCTCGGGAATGTGTCCGGAGGCGGCGGGTTCGATGCTGGGCTCCAGGGTATTGAAGGTACGCATCATAGAACGGAAGGAGTTGGTGTATTTCTGAGCGACTTCCATGGGCTCAAGCTGCTCTGCTATGGCGCCTTTGGCCATACGATCGGTACCATCGTCGAGCAGGTGCCCCACATCGGTAATATTACGGACGTAACGCACCTTATACCCCAGGTACATCAGATAGCGATAAATAATATCAAAGCTGACAAAGGTACGGCAGTTCCCCAGGTGGACATCGTTGTAGACGGTGGGCCCGCAGACGTACATGCCAACTACTCCTTCGTGCATGGGTTCGAAGCTTACTTTGTCTCTGGATACGCTATCGTGAATCTTTAATGTACCGTTCATTTCCTGTATTTTGGTTTTTAGTTGGGTGCTTACTGCACTATCGCGCCGTTGCGCAAAAATAGACCTAAGTGCGTAACCATACAAATTAGTATGTGGTTTTGTGAAAATTGAAATTAGTCAAAAAAGGCGATTACGGGGTGATGATCCGAGAAAGCGGCGGGGCCGCGATAACAAGACTGTATCTGCAGGGCCGGGTCATAGAGAATAAAATCAATACGCAGGCCGGGAATTTTACCTGCATAAGTACTGCCCCAGGATCGTCCCTTTCGCAGAAAAGCATCCTTTCTTTTGCCCTTGAGTTGCCGATAAGTGTAAGACTGGCTGATATCGTTAAAATCGCCGCAGATGATATTGGGGTCCCGGAACGAGGTCAGGGTTTGGGCAATGTTTTCTGCCTGGTGCGTACGCATGGTCGTAGCTGCTTTGTATTTGGCCAGCGCCTGGCGGATATTTTGCCAGGTTTCTTTTTCTTTTAAATCCCCTTCGTCAGCAATTTGGTTGGTGAGCCCGGTAATCTGGTTAGAGCGCAGGTGCACATTGACTAGGTTGATTTTCCGATTTTCCAGTTGTAATTCGGCAATTTGGTATCCGTTCACCAGGTTGTTGTAATAATGATTTTGGATGGATCGCAAAGGGTAGCGAGCGGCGATGAGTAAGCTGCTACGCTCGGGTGCATAAACAATATGGCTTAGTCCTTCGGCTTTTAGTCTCTCCAGATAGGGCCTTCGCTGATTTTCAGTGGCAACAAATTCCTGGAGGAAGAGCACATCCGGGCGAAGGGCTGCTATATGCTGTTGAAAGGCTTCGGGACCAAGGCTTTCGTTGTTATTGGGGTAAGACTCCAGTCGGCGGACATTCTGGGTGACTACTTTTAGTCCCTCCGGTGCACTTTTTTTGGCGAAAGCCAGACCGTACAAACCACTAATGGTCGACCCACTCATGATTAGTATAACCAATGAAAAGATAGCGTAGACTTTTTTCCGAAAGGACCAGAAGATTACAAAAATCAAGTGAATTAGCAGCAGCAGTGGCGTGGCCAGGCCAAGAATCGCCAGTGGCCAAAAGTAGTTGGGGTTGACGTAAGGTGCGAGTAGCGCCAGCAAGCTGAGGAGTACGAAAAAGAGGTTCAGGCCACGCAGCCAGCCGGGTGCTCTATTTTTTACTGGCGTTAAAGAGGAATTCTTTTTCTTCTTCATCGAGGCTATCGTATCCGGTTTTTTTGATTTTATCCAAAATGGCGTCTAAGCGCTCCTGATAATTATTATGGTCCTCGTCCGACACGGCTTCTCCCCGTTTGGATGATCTGCTGGCGGTGCGGCGCTGGGTAGCTTTGGTACGACGCTTGGGATCGCGGTAGGCTACCTTAGGACCTTGCCCCCGGGTACGTTGGCCACGGACTAAATTGGTGAAGAAATTAGTGATTTGATCCAGTATCCGGTTGACCGGACGGGACCAGTCGTTGCCACTCTGCAGTTGGCGAACAAATATAAAGCCGAGTAAAGCGCCGCCAAAGTGTGCATAATGGCCACCCTCGTTGATACCGTTGGTAAGAGAAATCAAGTACATGAACAGGATAGCGGCTACGAGGTATTTGAGTTTTACGTTACCGAGGAATAACAAGCGGATGGAATAATCGGGTGCAATGGTCCCCGCACCGGTAACGATGGCCATCACCGCTGCGGAAGCCCCCAGGGCCAGTCCGGTTTCGTCCCCACCGTAGGGCAGTACATTATAAGTAACAAAGTAAAGCAGGGAGCCTGCGAATCCCCCCAGCAAATAAAGGGGAAGTACCCGCTGGTTGCCCAAAAAGTCTCCAAAGATGCGGCCAAACCAGAAGAGGAACAGCATATTCCACAGAATGTGCCAAAAGTCGTAATGGGCAAACATCGAGGTGACCAGAATCCAGGGACGCGTCAGTACGGTGAACCAATCGGAAGACATGGCGATGTATCCCAGAAATTGTCGAAAGCCCTCGGGGCTCCATACCTGACCACTGTGGGCAAAGTAGACACCAGCCCGTACCAGGTTAATTCCTACGAATAAGCCAATATTCACGATGATAATACGAGTAATCATATTACCATAGTTAAACTCCCGCTTGATATCTTCCCAAATCGACTGAAACATAATTGTCTATAATAGTTTTCCTGATTTCCGCCAGTACAAAATTAACAAGAATCCGAATAGCGCGCCGCCTAAATGTGCAAAATGTGCGATACCATCGCCCCGGAAAGGCCCTAAACCGGCAAAAAGCTCAAATACCGCAAATAAAATAACCATGTATTTGGCCTTCATCGGTATAGGTGGGAACAGCAGCATGATCTTATTGTTGGGGAAAAGCATACCGTAGGCTGTTAAAATACCAAAAATAGCGCCCGAAGCACCCAACATCGGTATGTTGATGTTGTATTGAGGAATCGATCCAGAACTTAACTCAAGGGCCTGTACGCCCAGGTGCAAGGCCATGGCCCCAAAACCCGTAATAAAGTAGTACTGTAAAAATTTATTGGGACCCATCCGGGCTTCGGCTGGCGGCCCAAACATGAAGAGCGCAAACATATTAAAGAACAGGTGCGTCAAATTACCGTGCATAAACATATGCGTCACCAACTGATAGGGACGGAAATACTCCGAGGTGGGGTAAAATAAAGCCAGGATATAGCGATCCCATTCCCAAAAATTGGTTTCCTGCATATTAATCAGCGCCTGCATGGCATATCCACCGGGGTCTTTTAAGAGCAACAGCGTACCAAAGTACATCAGTACATTGATAACCAGTAAGTGTTTGACCACGTCCGTAAGTCTATTCATATCTTTTTGTTTAGGATTTAGTGGTTTAGAGTTTAGGGTTCTTTTCTATATTCCCTGAGCTCTAACCCCTAAACTAAATATTATCCTTCAAACATTTTGGCCAGGGTGTCCAGTTCAAAAGTATGGAAGCAATTTCGACCAGTTGGACTTTTAAAAGGAATTGCGCAGGCAAAAAGTTTATCAACGAGGCTCTGCATTTCTTCTTTACTCAGCACCTGACCGCGTTTGACGGCGGCACTGCGGGCCATCGACCGGGCGATATTTTCTTTAACATCCAGCTTTAGGTCCAGTCCCATTTTATACTGCTCAATGAGTTGATCCAGTATTTTTGATTCTTCTTTTTTGCCAACGAGCTCCGCCGGAAGGCCATTAATAACAAAGGTGTTTTTCCCGAAGTGTTGGATATCAAAACCCAGGGTATTGATCTCGTCCAGGATACCCAATAAAATTTCGGTATCCGCGGCCGTTAATTCCACCGTTTGTGTAAAAAGTTGCTGCTGGCTATTTCCCGACTGTTCCTGGAGCTTTTCCAGGTATGCCTCGTAGAGGATGCGTTCGTGTGCCGCCTGCTGGTCGATTAAAATGAAGCCAGATTTGATTTGATTAAGAATGTAAGTATAGTGAATCTGGTAAGGCTCTTTCTGTTCCTTTACCTTGATTCCCAAGTCATTACCCTCGGATTCTTCACTGGAGAAACTGCTTTCTACGGTAAAAGCCTGGGGCTGTTCGGAATCGGGCCTTTCTTCTTCGTCGCCCTGAACCATGCCTTCGTACATTTTTTCCCAGTTGGCCAGGTTATTACGTTCGCGCTGGCTTTGGCCGGAAAAACTTGGACTACTCCCCCCGCTCGGCCGCTCCGATCCTCCCGAAGCTTTGGAGGGGAAGGTTTGTTCCCTGCTTTCCGAACCCTGGCGAGGAGAGATCACCGGGAGATTAAAGGTGGATTCCCGTTCAAAATCGAGGCTGGGCATGGCGTGGTGTTGTCCCAGCGCATGCCGTACCGTTACCTTTAGATAGTTATAAACCAGGCGCTCATCGTCGAATTTGATTTCCTGTTTGGTGGGGTGGACATTGATATCGATCTTGGCCGGGTCGATTTCGATAAAAATGACATAGAAAGGATAATGATCGCGCGAAATAAGCTCTTCGTAGGCCCCCATCAGCGCGTGGTGCAGATACCCGCTTTTGATGAAGCGATTATTGACAAAAAAATACTGATCGCCGCGGGTCTTTTTGGCAAATTCCGGCTTCCCGACGTAGCCTTTGATGCGGACAATATCTGTGGTCTCCTCTACCGGGATTAATTTTTTATTAGTATGACTACCGAAGAGGCCCACGATACGCTGGCGAAGATTACCTGGCATCAGGTGGTGGATTTCTTCATTATCGCGATGTACAATAAAGTGAATATCGGGGTTCGCCATCGCGATCCGATTGAATTCTTCGAGGATGTGCTTGAGCTCCACCGGATCTGATTTCAGGAAGTTGCGTCGGGCGGGTACATTGTAGAATAAATTTTTCACGGCAATGCTGGTGCCCGGTGCCGCCTGGCAGGGTTCCTGGGTAACCAGACTGGAGGCTTCCACTCGCAGTAGGTGGCCCATTTCTTTGACTTTTTGGCGGGTTTTCATTTCCACCTGGGCTACGGCGGCAATAGAAGCCATGGCTTCTCCACGGAAGCCCATCGTACGGATAGCGAAAAGATCCTGCGCACTTCTGATTTTAGAGGTAGCGTGTCGCTCGAAGCTCATTCGGGCATCGGTTTCCGACATACCACAACCATTATCGATCACTTGCAGCAGTGTTTTTCCGGCATCTTTGATAATCAGTTGGATCTTGGTACTGCCGGCATCTACTGCGTTTTCGAGTAATTCCTTGGCTACCGATGCGGGCCGTTGAATGACCTCCCCCGCGGCAATTTGGTTCGCGATAGCGTCTGGAAGAAGCTGAATAATATCAGCCATAGTGTTCTAGCTTTTTGTGAGGGCCGCTCCAGGCAAAAGCCTCTGTTGTTGTTTTTGGAACTACTTAACCAACACCCTCGATTTTATTAATAATTTCCGGTAGATAAACCGTCATAAATACATAACTGGCACCGAGCAGAAAGATAACAATAAATAGCAAAACAAGGTTGGACCGGGTCATCTGTTTATTGCGGGCTCTGGAGTCGGCCATATAGCCGCGTTTCATACCGCTGGCGATGCGGGCCTTCATCCCTTCGGTATCCCCTTTTTTGAGGGATTCAATGCGTTCCATCCGTTCTTTGAGTTCGTCCTTTTCGGGATCCCAGTAACGGGGTTTGTATCGATACTGTTGGTGCTTGGGTAACTTGATAAATCTGCGTAGTGCCATAATGTTAACGTTATAAGGTTAAAGTATAAAGGTTAAAGGGTAAGGTTTCTCAATTCAGACTTTAACCTTTACCCTTTTTCCTTTACCCTTGTATATACAAAAGTAAGGTATTTCAAACTATTTTGCTTTTGGGGGTGTAATATCCCTTTATGATGGATTAGATGAGCAAAGGAAGCCCAAATGGTGTGCTTATCTTTGTGATGAATTAAATTTAAAGGTAACTTTGTGCCTTAATTACAAACAGCACCTATGAGTGATGTCATAAAGCACGAATGCGGCGTAGCCGTTATTCGCTTATTAAAGCCGCTTGAATTTTACCAGGAAAAATATGGTTCATCGCTGTACGGAGTGGAAAAACTCCGCCTGCTGATGCAGAAAATGCGTAACCGCGGACAGGACGGGGCCGGTATGGCCACCATTAAAATTGATCCTGCACCGGGTACCAAATACATCAGCCGCAAGCGTAGCGTGGCGCCTAATTACCTGGATGATCTTTTTGAGCAGATCCGAAAACGCTTTGCTCCACTTAGTCCCGAGCAGCTCAATGATCCGCATTTCATGAAAGAGAATATGCCCTACACCGGTGAGCTACTGATGGGGCATTTGCGTTATGGCACTCACGGTGACAACGGGATTGAGACCTGCCACCCTTTTCTTCGACAAAACAACTGGATTACCCGTAACCTTATCCTGGCGGGTAATTTTAATTTGACCAACGTCGATGAATTATTCGATGAGTTGGTCGGTCTGGGCCAGTACCCAAAGGAAAAATCGGATACCGTAACGGTGCTGGAGAAGATTGGACACTTCCTGGATGACGAGGTGCAACGCCTGCATACCTGGTTTAAGCCCGATGGGCATTCGAACGCCGAGATTAATGACCTGATCTTTGATGAATTGGATATACAACGGCTGCTCAAGCGGGCCAGTAAGCGCTTTGATGGCGGCTATGTAATGGCCGGTCTGATTGGCCACGGCGATGCCTTTGTGATGCGCGACCCCGCCGGTATTCGTCCCGCTTTTTATTATCACGACGATGAGGTCGCCGTGGTGGCTTCCGAGCGTCCGGCGATTCAGACCACCTTCAATCTGCAGTTTGAGGAGGTGAAAGAGCTGAAGCCAGGAAACGCTTTTATCATTAAGCGGCGCGGCGTAGTTGGTGAAGCTCCCTTTATCGATCCCATTCCGGTGCGCCCCTGCTCTTTTGAGCGCATCTACTTCTCCCGGGGAACGGATCGGGATATTTACCTCGAAAGAAAGAACCTGGGGAAGCAACTCACGAAATCCATTCTCAAAGCGGTAGACTACGACTTTAAACGGACGGTGTTTTCCTACGTTCCCAATACAGCAGAGTCGGCCTTTTATGGTCTGATGGACGGTATTCAGGATGAAATGAATCAAATCAAGCAAGAGGAAATTCTGAAGCTGGTGGAGAAGGATAAGCTGAAACCTAAAAAGCTGGAGAAGATCTTGTCCATGAAACCCCGGATCGAAAAGGTGATCGTCAAAGATGCCAAACAACGCACCTTTATTGCCGACAGTACTTCGCGGGGCCAATTGGTTTCGCACGTCTACGATATTACTTACGGCATCGTCAATAATGATAAGGATACCATTGTACTGATCGATGATTCCATCGTACGCGGCACGACCCTACGCGACAGTATTTTACAGATTGTTTCCCGGCTGCGGCCGAAAAAGATCATTGTGGTCTCTTCCGCTCCTCAGATTCGCTATCCAGACTGCTACGGTATTGATATGTCGATCATGGGCGACTTTGTCGCTTTCAGAGCACTAGTGGCCTTACTCAAAGAAAATGGTAAGGAGCACCTTCTGCAAGAGACTTACGAGCGCTGTCAGGAGGAATTGGAGAAAGATCTGGATCAGATGGGGAATGCCGTCCAAAAGCTCTACGAAGAGTTTTCTTACGAAGAGGTCTCCGCCAAGATCGCGGAAATCATTACACCCAGGGGCATTAAGCCTGAGGTGCAGATCATTTACCAGACGGTAGAAGGCCTGCACGAGGCGATCCATCACCATAACGGTGACTGGTACTTCTCTGGCAACTACCCCACGCCGGGTGGTAATCGGGTAGTGAATCGCTCTTTTATCAACTTTATTGAAGGGAAAGCTGGGCGCGCTTATTAGAAAGTGGTTGGTTCTAGGACCAGTGCTAAAATAGATAAAATGCCTGCCTTTGGGCCTGCCTGCCTCAGGTAGGTACGCAAGGTGTTTGATTAATGAGATCACGTTCGGTACCTAACGGCACAATTAAACCGGATTAATTTTAGAACCAATCAACCTTACCTACTCGCCCCCTTTTTTCTGAAGGTCCACCTTCGCCAGCTTTTGGTTGCCGGCCAGCCACAGGGTGTGGGAGTCGGCCACCGAAAGCGTATAATAACTTTCAGTAAGCAGGGTGTCCCAGCTCATTCCCCCGTCGAGGGAATAATGGACGCCCGGGATACCGCAGGAAATCAATTGCTGTCCTTCCCCACCCGGTAGATACTTTACGCAAGACTGGTATCCGGGTGCGGATCCGTCACTGATAAGTTGCCAGCTCTGGCCTCCGTCCGTGGTGATGGCTTTATTTTGGCGGTTGGTCGCCTTTTCATTCCAATTTCCTCCAAAGATAATTCCCGCTTGCTCGTCGTAGAAGTCGACGGTATAAATACCGGTCATTTGTCCACCTGAAACAATGGGGCTGTTGTAGACCTGCCAGTTTTGTCCGTAGTCTTCGCTAAAATAGACGCGCGCGGCGGCTCCGCCGGAGACCATCCAGACTTTACCGCCGGGCTGTAAGGCCAGGTTACTATTGCTCGCGGCAAAAGCGGCTTCGCCTTCTACCGCCGTCGGGATCTGCGTGCAGGGCACTTTTTCCCAGTTGGCCCCACCATCCTCGGTGCGAATCACCGACAGACAGCCATCGGTAGGGTCGCCCATTGCGATGCCGTACTGGTCATCCCAGAACTGCATCGCATCATAAAAAGCAGCTGGATGATCCTCGCGATAGACGATCTTCCAGTTTGCCCCCCTGTCCGTGGAGCGAAACAGCAGGGCGGGTGAAGCGATGCTGAGTAGGTGTGTAGCGGTCTCCGTCACGGCTAAGGAGCGAAAATGCGGTGCGGTACTATCGGTCGTAATGCTGTCGATACGCCAGGATTGTCCAGCATCCTGTGTATGGCCAAAGACGCCCTCTGAGCCGGCGAACCAGATCTCGTCTAAGCTGACCGCTTGTAGTGCCCGGACGCTGGCGGGAACGGCCAGGCTATCGACGGTCTGGATACCCAGAGAACCACGAGTAGCTGTATTATTTTTTTGGCAGGCGCTGCAAAACGCGAAGATTAGTAAAGAGTAGATAGATGTTTTCATAGGTTGATCACTTAGGATGGCAATATACGCATTAGAACAGTTTTAGTACGAAGCTGGAGCTTTGCACCAGCCCCTGGGAAGGAGCGGAGATCAAGTAATTAACCTTATTTAAGATTAGAAAGCTTATCTTCCCCCCGTTTTTGGCGAAAGCCCAAACAGAAAGACACAAAAAGAAATTGCTCCATGCTAAACCTGCGCCCCGGTCTGATCACATTATTGCTGCTTTTAGGTGTATATACCCATTTTTTGGCTGGGCAAGTCAATCCAGGTGGAGGAGTCGAGCTGGATAGCCTACGCATCAGCGAGCAGTACGAGCAGATCGCTCGCCGGGATATCCTCTTAGATTTAAGTCAAAAATATAATTTCACCCTTTATCTGCAGGCGGATAGTCTGCTGCGAGAAGAAACATCCATCCGCTTTGAAGACGAACCGATAGCCTTGGCCCTGGATCGTCTATTATCGGATACCCCCCTGGGCTTTATGCCATATCGTTCTTACCTGATCGTCGTAGCTCCCCGACAGCGGTTGGAGCAGTTTTATACGCCCGCCTATTACCAGACGCTGGCGGAGCGTGCCGAGCCATCTCCTGAGGAATCGGAAGTCACACCAGAAACCTTTGAGATAGGAAGTGCCGAGTCGATCAGCCCTCGTGGCGAAGGTCTTCTGGAGGGAACAGTCCTGGATCAGAATACCGGGGAGCCCATCATTGGCGCAACGGTTTACTTCCCGGAGCTGGCGAGAGGTACTAGCACCGATATAGACGGACTTTTTTCGATCGCTTTGCCCATTGGCCAGCACGAGCTGACCCTCTCCTATTTAGGTTACTCCAGTCTGACGGCTCCGGTTACGGTTTTCAACGACGGAACGCTTACTTTCACCCTGAATAAAGTTGGGATCGACCTTGAAGAGGTAGTCGTAGAGGCGGAAGCCGCCGATGCTAACGTCAGTTCGGCTGAAATTGGCCTGGCTCGCCTGACGACGGAGCAAATCCGTAAGTTACCCAGCTTTATGGGGGAAGTGGATGTGCTGAACAGCCTGCTGCAGGAGCCCGGTGTAAGTTCGGTAGGAGAAGGGGCTGGTGGTTTTAATGTGCGCGGTGGTAGTGTGGACCAAAACCTGGTCCTGATGGACGAGCAGTTTATGTTTAACCCAACCCATGCATTGGGTTTTTTCAGTGCCTTTAATCCCGATCTGGTGAATAGCGTAGAACTTTATAAAGGTTATATGCCGGCCCAGTACGGTGGAAGATTATCTTCGGTACTGGATGTAGAAATGAAAGATGGGAATCCCAATAATTTTCAAATGCGGGGAGGGATTGGTGTGGTCGCTAGTCGCATCAGTGCAGAAGGACCCGTGGTCAAAGATAAAAGTAGCTTTATTGCGGGCTTTCGGACCACTTATTCAGATTGGGTGCTGGGCCTCATTAATGTTCCCGAGGTACAGCGTAGCTCGGTCACCTTCTACGATGCTAACTTACGCTATACCCACCGCTTCGACGAAAATAATCAAATCATTCTGTCTGGCTACTCTACCCGGGATAATACGGTATTTAACGATGAGTTTGGTTTTGAGTATAGCACCAATGGGGGACAACTGACCTACAAAAGGGTGATCAATCCTAAATTGATTTCGACCTTCTCCACCACGCTTAGCCAATACGAAGCAACGGGTAGCGAATTGCGCGATAGTGTGACTTCGGCGCAGCTGACCACGCGCTATCAATACCTGAAGGTAAAAGAAATACTGAATTATAATCCAAGTGAGGATCTGAGTATCCAGGGGGGCTTCTCGGGTATCTTCTACCGGATTGCGCCCGGTGATCGGGCACCCTTTGGCGAACTATCCACCGTAGTACCCATCCAGCTAGAAGATGAACAAGGACTGGAATCGGCGCTCTTTCTACAGACTGACTGGACCGCTTCTCCCCTGCTGTCTTTATCCGCAGGCTTACGGCTGGTGCGCTACCAGGCCTTAGGACCGGGTACGGAGACGATCGCCGACTATTACAGTCTGGAGCCCAGGCTGGGGTTGCGTTACTCCCTGAATGCCATATCTTCCGTTAAAGCGGGCTACAGCCGGACTGCTCAGTTTATCAACCAATTGGCCAACCTGATTTCGCCTACGCCGGTGAGTATCTGGCAGCTCAGCAATCAATACATTCAGCCCCAGCGGGCGCATAGTTTTTCCCTGGGGTACTTTCGAAACTTCCAGCGCAATGCCTGGGAGACCAGTCTGGAAGGGTATTTTCGATACGTGGATCAGTTGACTGATTTTAAAGATTTTGCGGAGCTATCGGCCAATCGAAGTATCGAAACGGAATTGCTTTATGGCATCGGTCGCGCCTACGGGCTGGAGGCGAGTATCCGAAAGAAGGAAGGTATCCTGACCGGCTGGATCAATTATACCTATTCCCGTACCCTACAGCAAGTGGATGGGATCAACGATGGGGAATGGTATCCGGCGCAATTCGATAAGCCGCATAACCTGACCATCACTACTAATTGGCAGCCTTCCGGGCGAATTACCATGGCTTTAAATTTTAATTACAGTACCGGGCGGCCGATCACCGCACCCGTTGGTCGCAGTACGGCGGCGGGAAAGTTTCCGGTCCTGGAATACTCGGGCCGTAACCAGGTGCGGATACCGGATTACCATCGACTGGATTTTGCTTTTACCATGGACGGTAATTACAAGAAGAATCAGCGCTTTAAAACCAGTTGGACTCTGGCGGTGAATAATATTTACGGGCGCCGTAACCCTTACTCTGTCTTTTTCCGCCCCAGCGGTGGCCGTCTGCCTGAGACAACCCGCCTGGCGGTACTGGGTACTGTATTCCCTTCCTTAACCCTGAATTTTGATTTCAAATGATGAAGAAATACTCCAAAATACTGGCGGGCCTGTTGCTTGCTCTGACGACTTTACCGGGCTGTTTTGATGAAATCCAACTAGATTTGCCGACAAGTACGGATAGAAAAATAGTCGTAGAGGGCTATGTCAATCAGTCGGAAGAAGAGATGGAGGTGCTGATCACCGTGGGGAATAGTACGAGCTTCGATGATGAAGCGGGAGATGTGGAACTGCTTCCACTGGAAACCGCTTATCTGATTTATAATGAGGTCCCTTTTCCCCAGTATCCACTGACCAATAACACCCTTAACCGCTTGTCGATTACCGATTTTGAGCAAGTGGCACCGAGCTCTGGGGCACCGGTTGTTCAACTATTTGTACGCCTGGCTGACGGGCGCATCTACCAGTCTGCACGGGATACTTTACCGGCGCTGCCTCGGATAGAAAATATTGATGTGGGTACCTACACGAGAGAGATTCGCAATGAGCAGGGAATACTATTGGAGCGAGACTTTCTAGAAATCCTCCTTAGCACACCCTTACAACGGGGTGATTCAGAAAAAGCACTCCTTCGTTGGGAAATGACTGGCGTTTATCGCTATGTGGAATCTCCACCTCCCGTGAGCAGCACCTTGGATCCACAGCAGACCTGTTATCTTCCCGATGATTTGAGTGGAGATGAAATTCTGCTTTTTAATGGCCGGGAGACGACAGAGACTTCACTGAATCGCTTCCCGGCGATCCGAAATATTCCCCTGAATCACTTTTTTGCATCGGGCTATTATATTACAGTCTTACAACAAACCTTATCACCGGCTGCTTATCAATACTGGGATCAATTGCGGCAGAATGCAAATCCGGGTGGGGGACTGTTTGATCCAACACCGGGAACGGTGACCGGGAATATTCAAAATATTGAAAATGCGGAAGAGACGGTGTTGGGCTTTTTCTACGCGACCCAGACGGATACCATTCGCCGACTTATAAGACCGGGAGAATTGGGTAATCCACAAAGTTACTGTGCGAATCCCAGTAATTATGATCAAGAAAGATGTAGCGAGTGTACGGTGCTTAGCAATAGTACACTGACCAAGCCGGATTACTGGATCGAGTAAAAATTAGACTATGCGAAGACTATTATTAATATTATTCTTTTTATCAGGACTTTCCGTAAGTATCTCTCAGGCGCAGTCGGCGGCATGGGTGCACTTTAACCAACCTTTTTACGTGGCGGGCGAGGTAATTTGGTATAAACTGTACTTACCCGATAATTTCCCCCTGGGCTCCAAGGTGATCACCGTTTCTTTGGTGGATCCCAGGGGTGATCTGGTAGCGCAATCCTACCTGCGCCGAAGGCAGGCCGTCTCTGTCTCCGGCTTTTATCGAGTACCTTTTGACTGGGGTTCCGGTGCCTACCGACTGGTCTTTAGCGTCACTAAAGAAGTGACCCACGAGCCGTTGGTACTGGCCGAAACGCTTCTGCCCATTTACGATGATCTGGAAAAGCAGGCGGCCTCGCGTACGGGCCCTGCGGTACAGCTTCCTAAAACCAATCTGCCCACTTCGTTACGGGTCAGTGTCGAAACGACTCAGGCTACGTACGCGCCGGGCAGTAGTGCCAGTATTCGGATTAAAGTGCAGGATGAACAGGGTAATCCGGTGGAAGGTGAGGTTTCGATTGCCGTGCGTGATCAGCAGCTGTTTGCGCTGGAGGAAGCTGGTTTTAACGCCTTACAAGTGGGCAAAGTATTGACGGACACAGCAAATTGGGAAGAAGATATCAACCTACGCGGGCGACTGTTGAACCCCGAAGACCGTGCTCCGCTCCCTGCTGGTAATATCGCAGCCTACCTGTTGGAGGCTTATCAATTCCTGTATGCCAAAGCCGATAGTGCCGGGCGGTTCACCCTGGATCTACCCGATCTGTACGGCAAGATACCCTTGCATATGATTGGCTTTTTCCCAGAAAATATTTTGGTAGATCTGGAGCTGGTACCCAAGCTGAGTGCTTTACCGCAGGCTGCTCTACCCTATCCGGATCAGGTGCGGCAGTACCTGGGATTGAGTCAAAAACGTAAGTTGATCTATCAACTCTACGGACGTCTGGAGCAGGAGGTAGAAGCTATTTACCCTACCATGAGCTACGAAAAGCCGGAAGCGGATAGCCCGGTACCACTAGACGAATACGATGCCTTTCCAGATTTGGCGACGATGGCGCGTGATCTTTCGATTCCGATTCGCTTTCGCAAATGGGAGAACGATCGCCTGGGCGTTCGCATTTTTGACCCTAGTCAGACTTTACGCAGCTATTACAGCGATCGCCCCATTTTTATTGTGGACGGTATGTTGACGCGAAACGATCATTATATTGCCGAACTGGACATTACAAAAATTGAACACTTTGACCTATTCTACGATTTTGATCGGTTACTACCGCTGTACGGTCCGCTGGCCCGCTTTGGCCTAGTGCGGATAGAATCTCGCAACCGGAATATCAGTGTACCGGAGGGAGATCAAAAGAACTACTTCCAGCTAAAGGGCTTTCCGGCCGAAGTGAATTATCCGATCTCGGTCGATCCGACTGCCGAAGCCCCGGTTCAATTACGGCCGGCTTTATACTGGCAGCCAAAAGCCAAGACGAATGCCTCTGGGGAGTTGCAGGTTTCGGTTCCGCTCACAGACGATCAGAGTCGATTTCAGATCGAAGTGGTCGTACAGAATGCGGAAGGCAAACGGGGGCAGGGAACGGCTACTTTTTTGATTCAAGACCCCGAGCGATAGTTTTAATTTTATTCTGTATAAATTAAATAAAATAGAATAAGCTATGTTTTTCTTGATTAAAAGGCTTATATTATATAGTCAAAATTAGAAAACAAAAAACGTAGCGAAATGAAAAACTATAAGCAAAAAGTTATTGAGCCGACTAACCACAACCGCGATTTCACTCCACCTCCCGTTACCAAATATATGGTACCACGTCGGGATTTGATTACCTTCCAACCCGATACCGAAATATCAGATGTGGTCAAGACTCTATTAAAGCATAAAATTACCGGTGCGCCCGTACTGGATGCCAAGGGGGCATTATTGGGGCTGATCGATGATAAAGACTGTATTAAAGTCTTGATGGATGCCGTTTATTACAACAATATGCAGCGCATGACGGTGGCGAATTATACTACTAATGTGATGAAGACCATTTCTGATAAGGCCAACGTAGTGGAAGTAGCCAACGAATTTTCCCGCACGATCTACAAGCGTCTACTGGTGGTCAACAAGGAGGGAGAATTGGTTGGGCAGATTAGTCGGCAGGATATCCTTCAGGCGATCAGTGATTACAGTAAGAATATTTTTTAAAAAAATTAAAATTTCTTGATGACCTTTTGATGATGTCTGCGATACAGTAGTGTAATCAATTAGAAAACATTCAAAATCGCACATCATGAAGATCAACAAGCCAGTACTTTGGACGCTTATCGCCGCACTTTCCGGAACTATCCTTTGGGAAACCAATAAGATTGCCGATGAAATGTATCAAATAGAAGATACCTATCAGACAGCGGAGGCCACCTACGTAGCCCAGGAGAATACGCCTCAAAACGTACAGTATGCTTCTTACCGTCCAAGTCAAGGCCAGACTCCCGTTGCACAAATGGTGGCTAGTAATACGGATCCCGTCGAAATGAAACCCATTAGAGACCCTAAATCTGGGCAGGTAGTTTCTTATGTGCCTTATCCACAATCCTGGAAGGCCGTCAGTGGACCAAATGGAACGCAGGCATTTCAGGGCCCTAACGGCATCAGCGTACGTCAATTGATGCCCTCCGAAATGTACTATTTCAACGTTGATCCCTACGTAGTACAAGCCACGGGGCAACGCGTAGCGAATCCCGTTCCGGTTCAGCAAGTTTTGCAACAAAGAGTAGCCCCAACTATGCAGCAGCAAGGCGCCAAATTAACCAAGCAATACAGCCTACCGAATATTGCCCGGCGAACCCAGGGATTAATGCAGGGCGCCCTAAGCCGGTCCAGGATCCAATCCTTTGAAGTATTGGCTTCGGAATGGCAAAAGCCAAATGGCAAGAAGGTACTAGTCCTGATCTCCAAGACGGTTATGCACAGCCAGGGCGGAAGCTTTTGGAATGCTAACTACTCCGAGTTGGAAGCGCCCGCCCAGGTATTTGAGCAGGCAAAAGAGGCCTTTCTGTATGGTCAAAGAAACTTCCAATTAGATCAGCAAGCGGCCATGGCGCACAATGCTAAATTACAACGACAGGAACAGGAAGCAAATGCTAGACTTGCTGCCAGTGCCGCCGCCCATAATGCCAAAATGGCTAATCGCGAAGCGGCGTTCCAAGCCTCTCAGGCTCAATACCGCAGTACGACAAATGACATCAGCGACATCAGTATGCAGGGCTATTGGAAACGCTCAGAAATCAATGACCGGATGCGCAGTAAGGAGGTAGACATGATCCACGAAAGAAATACCATGGTCAATCCCTATACCAATCAAACCATGCACGTCCCTTCCGGGTATAACCAATATTACATCAATCCACAGGGAAATGTAATCGGCTCGAATAATGCCAATTTTAATCCGAATGTAAATAACCAGTACAATGGTACGGAGTGGAAAAAACTACCTCAAGGGTATTAAAAAAAGCTAAACCGCAGTTGAATCTCCTGTCCTTCCGGGCAGGAGATTTTTTTACTTCCGGCGCCCGCGATTCGAAGAGCCGCGTCCACGGCCTCTTCCACCTCCTTTGTTGCCGCGGTAGCCACCGCGTCCTCCGCTGCTGCGGCCTTTTTTGCTCATGTCGGCTTTATAATCGCTGAGTTCCGGTGGTAAGGGGATGCGGTGGATTTTCATGTCAATCAGCTCCTCAATGCGCTTGAATTTATAGGCATCTTCGCCGTTGATGTAGGTTAGGGCCACCCCGGAGGCTTCGGCCCGTGCCGTACGACCGATCCGGTGTACATAGTCTTCCCCGTCACTGGGCACATCAAAGTTAATCACCAAATCGATGTCGTTGATGTCGATCCCGCGGGAAAGTACATCGGTAGCCACCGCAATCTTGGTCGTCCCATTTTTAAATTCTAGTAGGGCTTGCTCCCGGTCTTTCTGCTCCAGATCGGAGTGGATGGCGCAGGTCTTAAGTCCATTCTGACGCAGTTCCCGGTCCAGATCGCGTACTTTCTTTTTAGTACTGGCGAAAATGAGCGCTTTTTTATCTTTTTTGTCTTTTAGTAAGCGGGCGGTCAGTGGGATCTTACCGCGATCGCTCACCTCGTAAACACCTTGCAGGATATTTTCAGCGGGTTTGGAGATGGCAATGCTAATCTCCTCTGGTTTTTTCAAAAACTGCTGGGCAAACTTGCGAATTTTGGCTGGCATCGTTGCCGAAAAAAGCAGGGTTTGCCGTTCGGGCGGCAGTTTATTGATGATATTCGTGATATCGGGTGCAAAACCCATGTCGAGCATACGATCCGCCTCGTCGAGGATCAGGCATTTGACGGTCGATAGATCGACGTAGCCCAGTTCGAGGTGCATTTTAAAGCGGCCCGGCGTAGCGATAATCATGTCTACCCCTTGTTTCAGGGCGCGCTTCTCCTGGACCATTTCCTGGCCACCGCGGCCACCGTAAATGGGGATACCACTGACGCCGGTAAAGTAAGAAAAGGCTTCCAGCTGCTGATCTACCTGCATGACCAGCTCACGGGTGGGGCCAATAACCAGGGTATGGATCCCTTCGTGTTCCTGCTTAGAAATGCTATTAATAATAGGTAGTAGAAAGGCGGCAGTTTTTCCCGTGCCGGTTTGAGCGCAGGCCAGTACGTCCTTGCCTTCCATGATGAATGGGATGGCTTGTTCCTGGATCGGGGTAGCTTTCTCGAACCCCATCGCGTCTAGTCCGTCAATCAATCCGGGCTCAAATCCAAATTCTGTAAATTTCAAATTTTCTTGTTTTTCTTATCAATCAAGTAGGGTTGGGTTTAGGCTATCTTTTGGGTTTTGCTTTCGCAAAAAGCAATTTCAAACATGCTCCTGCTACAAATTTCGTAAAAAAAAAGCAATGTAGCTGATTTTTAATGGATTATCTTCCGAATGGCGTTTTAATTATCCCGGAGCCAAAGGGATCCCACTTCTGGCATTCGGTTTTTGTGAAAACTTTTAGTGAAGTTGTTTAAAAACTCCTCACTGAGCCCCTGGCAACACATTGAAAGCCAATACGGCAGCTCTTTTTTACCTTCGTCTGCCTGAGGCGGATGGCTACGAGAAAAAAAAGTAGCCTTATCTTGACTTCCAAGCCGTTACCAATCATCTCACCAGAAATTCTTAAATAACTTCAGTCTTTACTGTAACTGATCGAACAAAAACCTTGCAATTATTTTTAGATTAATCTAAATTATTATCTTTAGACCGTCTAAAATCATAAAAATGAGCCATCTCAAATATATTCTTTTATTTAGTTTGCTGTCTTTTTTTGCCTGTCAGCCGCCAGCGGGCGAGTCCGATCAAACGGGCCCCATGCGGGTGGTAGCGACGACGGGTATGGTCGCTGATCTGGTTCAAAATATTGGTGGAGACTCGATCGAGGTTCAGGCTCTGATGGGACCCGGTGTGGACCCGCACCTCTACAAAGCAACCCAGGGCGACCTGGCTAAGCTACAAAAAGCAGACATTATCTTCTACAACGGCTTGCATCTGGAAGGGAAAATGGGAGAAGTCCTGGAAAAGTTAGGCCAAATCAAGCGGGTTGTTCCGGTGGCGGAAAACATCCCGCAAAGCGCCCTGTTGGAAGATCCGGTTTATCAGGGGACGGCCGATCCGCATATTTGGTTTGATGTCAGTATCTGGGCACAGTGTATCGATGCGGTTCAAGCGGCGCTTACGGAGCAAGATTCGGATCGGGCTGATTTTTATATAGCCAATGCCAAGCGGTATCGCCAGGAGCTAACGAATCTACACGACTGGGTAAATCAAGAGGTGGCGAAAATACCAGCGGAGAAACGTATCTTGATTACGGCCCACGATGCCTTTAATTATTTTGGACGCGCATATCGCATGGAGGTTCGTGGCCTACAGGGGATCTCCACGCTTTCCGAGTTTGGCTTGCGCGACCGGGTGGATCTGGTGAACTTTATAGTAGAAAAAGAGATTCGATCGGTTTTTGTGGAAACCTCCGTTTCTGAAAAAAATATTAATTCCATAGTAGAGGGCTGTCGCCAAAAAGGACATGAAGTTCGGATTGGTGGAAACTTATACTCCGATGCGATGGGGCCAGCAGGTAGTCCGGAGGGAACATATATCGGTATGGTAAAAGCTAATGTTAAAACGATGGTAGAAGGTTTATCTGAATCTGCCGAAAATATATAAGTCTGTGAAAGTAGAAGTGCCAAATCCAGTTGTTGAATTTCATGATTTGACGGTCTCTTATGATAAGAAACCCGTGCTATGGAATATCGACATGACACTACCCCAGGGTAAGCTCATCGGCATCATCGGACCCAATGGTGCAGGGAAATCTACCCTGATCAAAGCCGCCATGGGGCTGCTGCCTTTGGGCTCTGGTTACGTTCGTTTATTTGATCAGCCGCTGGAAGTTGTGCGCCACCGGGTAAGTTATGTCCCCCAACGCGAATCGGTTGACTGGGATTTTCCTACTTCCGTGATGGATATCGTTTTAATGGGACGTTATGGCAAATTGGGATTACTCCGCAGACCCAGTAAAAAAGATAAAGCAATGGCGCTTTCCTGCCTGGAAAAGGTAGGAATGGAGGCTTTTCGCAAACGGCAAATCTCGCAACTGTCCGGCGGTCAACAGCAGCGGGTATTCTTAGCCCGGGCGCTGGCTCAGGAAGCAGATCTCTATTTCATGGACGAGCCCTTTGCGGGGGTGGATGCCGCTACCGAAACGTCTATCCTGGGTATCTTACAGGATCTTACGGCCCAGGGAAAAACGGTGATTGTGGTTCACCATGATCTTCAATCGGCTGCGGAGTTTTTTGATTGGATTATCCTACTAAATATGCGGCTGGTTGCGACGGGCCCTATCGCCGAAGTGTTTACCAATTCGCTACTTCAGGAAACCTACGGCGGAAAACTAACGGTCTTATCAGAAATCAGTGAATTGATTAAAAAACGGAGTGTTCCCAGTCGGGAGAAATACTAAAGCAATGACTATGCTGGAGACACTAAAAGCATTTTTTTCCTTTTCTGATCCTAGTATTGTGTCGGTGACGCTAGGGGCGGTACTATTATCCGCTAGTTCGGCAGTCGTCGGGACCTTCACCTTTCTTAAGAAAAAGGCACTAGTGGGCGATGCGGTGGCGCACGCCGTGCTGCCCGGCATTTGCCTGGCTTTTTTATTAGCCGGTAACAAGAACCCCTTATTCCTGCTCCTTGGTGCCTTTATTACGGGTTGGATTTCCCTCGTTTTGATTGATTGGATTACGGCTCGTTCTAAAATTAAGGAGGATACCGCCATTGCGCTCATCCTTTCCGTTTTTTTTGGCATTGGCATTCTGTTGTTGACGCGCATCCAGCACATGGGTAATGCCGCACAGACGGGTTTACAATCTTTTTTATTCGGTAAGGCGGCGGCTCTGGTGGGGCAGGATTTACTCATTTTTGGAATCGTTGCTGTGCTGTTATTATGTACGGTAGCCCTCTTTTTTAAAGAGTTAAAATTGATTGCCTTTGATGAGGCTTTTGCGCAAGCGACCGGTTTACCCGTACGTGGACTCAATCTTCTGTTGACCACCTTGACGGTATTGGCCGTAGTGACAGGTATTCAGGCGGTGGGGGTCGTGCTGATGGCGGCTATGTTGATTACTCCCGCGGCAGCTGCCCGGTTTTGGACGGATAGCGTCCTGCGGATGACTTTTATTGCTGCCTTTATGGGGGCTTTTGCCGGTTTAGCGGGGGCCTTCGTCAGTTACGCTGCGCCATCCATGCCAACGGGCCCCTGGATTGTTATGATTATTTCGATCATCGCGCTGTTTTCTTTCTTTTTTGCGCCCCAGCGCGGAATCCTGTACCGACAATATCAGCAGCGAAAATTACAGCGACAAATCATGGAGGAAAACGTGCTAAAGGAGCTGTATCATCTCGGCGAGAAAGACAAGGGTGCCCATAAGGGACGCACGATAGATGATCTAATTAAGGAGCGCTATTTTCCAGAGAAGCAGCTGCGCACGGCGCTTCTGCGGCTACGGCAAAAGGGCTGGGTAGAACGACAAAACGGGCACTGGAAATTTACGGAAGCAGGCCAACAGAAAGGAAGGCGGGTTGTAAAGCTGCACCGACTGTGGGAAGCCTACTTGTCGACTTACCTAAAGATTGCGCCGGATCACGTGCACGAAGACGCCGAAACGATTGAGCACATCATCACGCCCGAGCTAGAAGCTGAATTAGAACACATGTTGGATTTTCCGGAGCGGGATCCGCACCAATCTAAAATTCCTTATTGAGATGGATGCAGTTTATATCATAACCACGGCTAGTTTATTTGCCATTTCTTGTAGTCTACTGGGCTGCTTCCTCATTTTGCGGCGGATGGCCATGGTGGGCGATGCGATTTCCCACGCTGTACTGCCCGGCATTGTAATTGCCTTTCTAATTTCTGGTTCCCGAGATTCTATGCAAATGATCTTAGGAGCGGCCCTGTTAGGGGTATTTACTACTTTTTTGATCGAATTCTTTCATAAAAGGGCCCGCCTCCAGACGGATGCTGCCATCGGGGTTACTTTCACCTGGTTGTTCGCCCTGGGCGTGATCCTGATATCGGTCTACGCCGGTCAGGTAGATCTTGACCAGGAATGTGTGCTATACGGCGAAATTGCTTACGTACCCATCGATCTTTGGATTCGGGATGGGGGGCAGATTATGGGGCCGAGAGCGCTTTATGTCTCTGGGCTCATTCTGCTGGTTAATATTCTGTTTTTAAGTATAGCCTATCGTTTTTTACACCTGACAACCTTTGATCCGGCCTATGCCGCTTCCATTGGTATTTCAATCGCCTTGTGGAATTATTTGTTGATGGGAGCCGTATCCATGACCACCGTTGCGGCCTTTGATTCGGTGGGTGCTATTTTGGTGGTTGCCTTGTTTGTGGTGCCGCCCGCTACCGCTTACCTGTTGACGGATGAGCTTAAGACGATGATGGGGATTTCCGTTTTAATCTCCATCGGGATCAGTGTCTTAGGCTATTATCTGGCGGTGGCGATTGATGGGTCCATTGCTGGTGCGATCGTTAGTGTGGCGGGTGTTGGCTTTGCCTTGGCCTTTCTTTTTTCACCCCAAAATGGGGTGCTACGTCGTAAGAAAGGCAGTAAAACGGCCTCCCTTACATTTTTCTGAAAATATTTACCTTAGCCTATTCAAAGAGAATCGTAGAAGTGCTGTTATCAGCACAGCAAAAAATACGGTGTTATCACTAAAATTATGCAAACAGAATCACGGACACTCATTACGGAGCAGGGGCCTTATCAGATTTGGGTAGAAGAAGGGATTTCTCCCTTTATTGTGAACTTTTTAAAGACGGTCCGCCTGGGTACCGACGGAGCGGTTTACCGGCATTACGATACCGAAGATCGCATCGCCCACATTGAGCAGCCTTATACCGCTTATGCTACCGAAGGCGAAAAATTCGTAGCCTGTATGGTGATGAGTCGGATAGAGACCTGGCAGGGCGATCAGCCCCTGGATAGTTACTATATCCGCTATTTTAGTGCCCATCCGGATTACCGGGGTAAAGGGATTACCAAGGAGATGAGTCTCCTTTTTATTGATGCTTTCGTTAAAACGCTACCCCAGGGGACTTTGCTTTACGGCGTACTGGAAGGCGGCAACTCCCGCTCCATAAAAATTGTTGAGAAGGTTGGTTTTGAAGACCGGAAGCCGGTCCGGACCATTGGTTTTAGTCGTTTTTTTCCGAAAGGGAGCAAAAGAATAGAAAGGATCACCACCGAGGCAGAGCGGGAAGAAGTCCTCAATTTACTGGAAGACTTCTACGCCGACTACGCCATTCGTCATTTTCAGAATGTCTTCCAGAAAGACCGCTACTACGTCATTCGGGAAAAGGGAGAAATCCTGGCGGGACTGCAAGTACACAAAACCGTTTGGAAGGTAGAGTCCATGCCCGGATTGAGTGGCAAAATTATGTTAAACGTACTCCCCCGACTCCCCCTTGTCAATAAGATGTTTAACCCCAGGCATTTTGAGTTTATCACCTTCGAGGGGGTTTACTATAAATCCGGCGAGGAAGCTGCCCTCTATGAATTGATAGAAGGTTTACTGGCACAAGAAAAACTAAAATCTGCGGTTTTTTGGTTGGCCGAAGACGCTCCGCTAGCCAAGATGATCTTGGAACGGGGAAAACTGGGGCTAATCCATCGCTTTGTTAAAGATGCGGGTACTTTTATTGCTTACAATACAACAAATCTTAGTGAAGAACAGCTGGAGCAGTTACTGCGGTACCCACCCTATATCTCTTCCTTCGACTTTATTTAGAAACCCTACCGATTCAGGAAGTAAATGCTTTAAATCCAATTTATGTCTTTGAGATACCTGATCCTATTACTTACCCTTATTTTATCGGCTTGTCAGCCCAAAAAGGAAGGAAAGTTGCCCAATATTGTATTTATTCTGATTGATGACCTGGGCTGGAATGATCTGACTTGTTACGGGAGTACTTTTTATGAAACCCCGGCTATCGATCAGCTTGCCCGCTCGGGAGTGCGATTTACCGATGCTTACGCCGCGGCTTCGATTTGTAGTCCGACGCGGGCCAGCATCCTGACGGGAAAAAGTCCGGCCCGACTGAATATGACCGATTGGATACCGGGATCGAACCCTAAAAACCGTCCTCTGCTGGGCGCCGAGGATCAGCATGCCCTGCCCCTAAGTGAGATAACTTTTGCCGAAAGGCTAAAAGAGGAGGGCTATCGAACGGGCTTCTTTGGTAAATGGCACCTGGGTGGCGTGGGTTACCTGCCAGAAGACCAGGGCTTTGATACCAACATAGGCGGACACGACGCGGGGCAGCCAGCGACTTATTTTCATCCTTATCAAAAGGGGAATAAATTTGATGTGCCAGGCCTGCCGGGAGGGGAAGCCGGAGAGTACCTTACGGATCGCCTGACGACGGAGTCCCTGCAATTCATCCATGAAAATACTGATCAACCTTTTCTTTTGTATTTATCCCACTACGCGGTACATACGCCGATCGAGGCGAAAGATTCCCTGGTTCAAAAGTACAGGCGGAAAGCTACCGTACAGGCGAGTGCGAAAGATTCGGCTTATCATTTGGAACGGGATCATTGGACGCGCCAGGATCAGAACAACCCCGTCTACGCGGCGATGGTGGAGAGTGTAGATCAGAGCGTAGCACGCATACGAGCAGAACTCGAAATGCTCGGGCTGGCAGAAGAAACCATTATCGTTTTCACCTCAGACAACGGGGGCCTAACCACGCTTCGAAATAAGCGGGCACCTACGGCGGTACGTCCCCTTCGGGCCGGTAAAGGCTGGCTTTACGAAGGAGGTATTCGGGTACCCCTGATGATCAGTTGGCCCGGAAAAATTGAAGCGCGGATCAGCGCAGACTTAACGACCAGCATAGATTTATATCCCACACTTTTAGATTTACTAGGGCTGGACCAAATGCCGGAACAAGACCTGGATGGTAAGAGTCTGAGCCCCCAGCTTACAGGAAGAGACAAAGCGTCAAATCGCCGTTTATACTGGCACTTTCCGCATTACCACGGCTCGGGTAGTCTACCTTCCGCAGCCATCCGTATGGGAGATTACAAGCTAATCCAATTTTATGAGCAGGATAGTGTAGAGCTGTACGACCTGAGTAATGATCTGAGTGAAACGAAGAATCTGGTCGACTCCCTTCCGGGAAAAGCAAAAACCTTACTACGAGAGCTTCAGGCCTGGCAAGCGGAGACGGGAGCGCAACTTCCTAAAACTAACCCAGCATATAACTCGTCGAAGTAGGGGAAGCATCTTTTGCCGGGTATCGCGCAGCCCGCTATCCGCTGGAACGATTATCCCCAATTGGGCTTTCGGTTTTGGTTGCGACAGCTGTTTAAGTAAGCGCAGGTCTTTTAGTCCAGCCCCATTTGCTGAAGCATGACTTGCCCGGGAAGATCGTAAGGATTGCCAAGGGCGATCATGATCTCAAAATGATTATATCCTTCCAAAACCTGCAAATTTACCTCCTTACCCTGCTCTTGCAATAATTGGGCAAACGCTTCCGTCTGTCTTTTAAACTCCGGACTTTCGGCTGTACCGTGCGCCAAGATGACCGGCGTGCTCAGATACTGAGCGTGCTGTGCAGGGCTGAGGTCCTGTATCATTTTTTCGGTAAAGGTGACATATTCGTTTCGGGAGGATAAGCTTACCGGGTACAGGTCGTACATCCCGCTACTGAGATATGCACCTTTAATAACATCGGCGGGTAGGCCATACTGTTGCCAGTCGGTAGTGATCAGTACGCCGCCCAGATGGCCGCCGGCGGAGTGCCCCGACAGGTAAATTTGGTTAGGATCCCCTCCATATGTGCGAGCATTTTGGTATGTCCAAATAATGGCCCTTCTGAGTTGTTCTACCATAGGATAAAGGCTTCCTTCTGCATCCGTCACCAGCTCGTAATCGGGAGCCAGGTACATGATGCCCCGTTCGACGAATTTTCTGGCGTTGTATGCACTTTCTCCGGATCCATTTCCACTGCGCCAGGCTCCCCCGTGAACGTAAATATGGATAGGCGAATTTTGCCGTTTGGGCCGATAGAGGTCTAGTTTTTCCGCTTCCGTTTCACCGTAAGTTATCCTTTCGGGCTTACCGAGGGCTTCGTTTGCTAATGCGCGCAGGCCATATATTTGATTAAAAACCAAGCGGCTATTAGGGGCCCAGAAGCTTTGACTGTAGGCAGAATCAAGGCCGCTTTCCGTATAGTTCAGGTATACTAATGAATGATCTGTTTCGTTTTCCTGCTGGGGAATATCTGTACAGGCAGAGATGAGTAGGCCGAAAAATAAAAGAGTGAAGTAGATGGGTTTCATTTGTGTATTGTTTTAGAAGTTGTTTAAAAACTCCTCACTGAGCCCTTGGCTTCCAAGCCGTTATCAATAGAAGCGCTTTAAACTTTTTCAGTTCGCTGAGTCTTAAAGTCTTATAGGACCTGGACGGCAGCTAATTTTCGATCCGTAACTTTGGCTACGCATCTCAAATTGAGCTTTGCCATAACCTACAAGCTTTTTAAGACCGCTTGAACCAAAAAGTTTAAACCGCCTCATATTCTCATCAGGAATTCTTAAACAACTTCTTAGTGAAAAAATTGATAGATATTCAGGTTCAAAGCAAATTCAGCTCCAAGCTACCCTGATTAAATCATTTCAATAACAAAAGTCATAAGAAATAGAGTTGAATTATTTTAAATTAGTAAGATGCAAGTTCAAGATGTACTACAGCTGTTCAGTGAAAAAAATATCCAAAAGATTCGCGTGGGGGTGTTTGATATCGACGGTATTCTGCGCGGAAAACTTTTGCACATCAGCAAAGTAAAAAAGGCAATCGCGGAGGGCTTTGGTTTTTGTAACGTTGTCTTTGGTTGGGATAGCTCCGATGTACCCTACGAAAATACTCAGGTGTCGGGTTGGCATACAGGGTATCCGGATGCCCAGGCCAGGCTTGATCCCCATACGCTGCGCTTTGTACCCTGGGAAAAGGATTTGCCTTTCCTGTTGGGCGATTTTTCGGAGGACGAGACCGGGGTGGGGGGTGTCTGCCCGCGCACGCTTCTGGGTAAAGTCATCAGAGAGACGGAAGCCATGGGTTTTCGTCCCGTTTTTGCCGGAGAGCTGGAATGGTTCAACTTCCGGGAGACGCCGCAAAGTTGGGCGGATAAAAAATACCGGGACCCCCAACCCCTTACGCCGGGGATGTTCGGGTATTCGGTGTTGCGTACCGCTCAACAAAGCGATTTTTTTCACGCGCTTTTTGATCAACTTCATGCCTTTGGTATCCCCGTGGAGGGGCTGCATACGGAGACGGGTGATGGCGTCTACGAAGCGGCTATTGTCTACGGTCCCGTTTTGGAGGCGGCGGATCGCATGGCCCTGTGCAAGACTGCCGTCAAGGAGATTGCTTACCAGTACGGTCAGATGGCTTCTTTTATGGCGAAGTGGAACAAGGCCTTACCGGGCTGTAGTGGGCATATTCATCAGAGTCTTTGGGATCGTGATGGCGCGCAAAACCTGTTTTACGAAAGTAGCCAGGCCGGAGGGATGAGTCCGCTGCTGGAGCAATACATCGCCGGCCAATTGTATTGCCTGCCGCATATTCTACCGATGTACGCCCCGACGGTCAATAGTTACAAGCGGCTGGTTGCCGGCTCCTGGGCCGCCGTTTCTGCCAGTTGGGGAGTGGAGAACCGTACGGCTGCTTTGCGGGTGGTACCTGGTGGTCCCCAAAGTACCCGATTGGAAACTCGCGTACCCGGTGCCGATGCGAATCCCTACCTGTCCATGGCTGCGGCCCTGGCTTCCGGTCTTTACGGTATTCGACATCAATTGGCTTTGAAGACCCCGGCAACAAAAGGCAACGAATACGAAAATGAGGCTAATTCGTCGCTGCCCTCCGATTTGCACAGTGCTACGAGGGCCATGAAAGAATCGCCTCTGGCGAAGGAGCTCTTTGGTGCTGATTTCGTTGACCATTTTGTACGGACGCGCGAGTGGGAGTGGGAACAATATCTCGAAGCCGTAACGGATTGGGAGTTGAAAAGGTATTTTGAGATTATTTAGACCTGGCTTTTACAAATAAATTATCGTTCTTTAGGCCCCTTAATCAAAATTAGACCATGCATCAAATCGACTTTATCACGATTGTGCGGTACGCCTGGCTGGCTTATGACCCCAGTCGGAGTATTAAGACTATCTCGGATATCAGCGCACAGGTATCTACCAACCACGTCTACAAAATCGTTTTCGAGGATAAGAGTTTTGTGATTGCCAAACTCTCTTATTTTGGAAAGTACGAGCATTTCGTTGAGGACCATACCATTATTAATGTAATGGCGAATAATCTGCCCAGTCCCTTTGAAAACTTTCTAGCACGCTCGCTCATGCGAGGCAATCAGCTCTTTGTCCACCGCTTCACCAATGACCTGATTGATACCTGGATCGTATTCTACAATGCGGTAAAGATCAAAAAACGGCTGCCGCGTCGCCTGGAAGAAAAACATATTGTCAAGCTAGGCCAGGAATTTGCCCGCTTCCATAAGACTTGCGACAATATCAAGAACCCCTTACCCAAGTCGACCAAGACCCTTCGCTCGGATCTGCACCATCTACAGGAAATACTGGATACCGAAATGGGACGTTTTATGCACGGTCGAAACGAAGAAGTGATTCGGTCGCAAATTGATACGTTTTTAGAAAATCAAGAAGCGATGGGAGCTCTGGATTTTCCAAAGATTCCCGTTTTTGTAGATTGGAATATTGGCAATTTCTCGGTGACGAATGCGGGCAAGCTCTATACCCGCTGGGACTACGATTGGTTCCGGATCAGTTCCCGGATACTGGATTTTTATTTCCTGAGTCGGATCGTCTCTGACATCGGAGACCGTACCGTATTTTCTTATAATGCAGATACCATGATGGAAGATCGTTTTATCCTTTTTCTGAAGGAATACCATGCCGTCTATCCCCTTTCGGAAAATGAAATCCGCTTTTTGAAGGAGGCCTATCGCTTCTTTATTTTGAATTATGTGATCAAGGACGGGCGTTATTTCTTCCATGAGATTTATGCCATTAAACTACAGAAAGAGGCTTATGAATCGTACTTTCCCAGGATTGATAAAGACTTTGATGCAGAAAAATTATTGAAAGCGCTGGATATTTAGGGCATGGAATTACAAAATTTTTGGTCGGTCATTCATAACTATAAGGCCGTTTTTCTGGATTCTTACGGCGTGCTGAAGAACTCTTCCGGCGTTATTGAGGGGGTGCAGGAGACGATCGACTTTTTGAATCAGGAGCGGATCCCTTTCTACGTGCTGACCAACGATGCTTCTCGTAGTCCCGAGCAGATTATTCAGCGCTACGCTGAGCAGGGCCTGACGGGCATTCATCTCGACCAAATGGTGACTTCGGGGATGATGACCCGGGAATATCTGCAATACAAAGTACCCGACGGTAAAATCGCCTATCTGGGTACCGAAAATGCCGCTAATTACATCGAAGAAGTTGGGCTGGTCACAGTACCCATCCACGAGGTAGAAGAAATTGACTACCAGAGTATTGCCGCAGTGGCTTTCCTGGACGATGAGGGTTTTGACTGGCAGCTCAGCATTAATAAGACCATCAACGTCTTGCGGCGGCAGAACGTCTCCGTGGTGATTGCTAATTCAGATAAGACCTATCCTATCTCCAGTGTCGAAGTGGCGCTGGCTACGGGTGGGCTGGCCGAGATCATCGAGAAGGTCACGGGCAAGCAGTTTATTCACTTCGGTAAACCCGACGGGCAGATGTTTCTCTACGCTTTTGACAAACTCAACCGGGGCGATCGCTATATCTCTAAGGGCGAAATTTTAATGGTGGGGGATACCTTAGGTACGGACATTGTTGGTGGTAACAAATTTGGTTTGCATACCATGCTTACCCTTTCGGGAAATACGAACGCCCGACAGGCGGAGGAGCTGATTCACACCAGGGGAATTATTCCGGATTACGTGGTGGGGTCGATCGCAAAAAGATGATCCTGAATGGTTTGAGAATAGAGGTAAACTTGGTTTTGGGGACGATTCTTCTTATATTTTAAGGGATTCCCAAAAACCGAGACAATGAAAAAATACCTTATCCACCTACTTATCTTTAGTTTATTTGCTGTTTGCCCATCAAAAATAACGGCACAAATCATTATTGGCGGCACAAACTTTTCCGACTTTTTTGCTGAAGGTAATGTCATTACCGAACGATTTGACACCACGAGTCAAACCTATGATATTGGAATGCCGGGTGCCGGCAACAACTGGGATTTTAGTGCCGAGAATCTGGGGACCGCTTCGCAATTGGTGGTAGATCCCGCCAGTACCCCAGCAGCCAGTAATTTTCAGGATGCCAATATTTCCATAGTGCTTGACTTTGAAGAACAGGGCGTAACGGGCTCTCTGTACAACTACCTTTCCCTGGATGATTCCGGACTGAATTTCTTAGGTTCTTATAGTGCCTCCGACCAACAAAATCAGGACTTCGAACAACTGATTACTAATACTCCCCCCAGGCTCGAATTGCCGATACCTTTGTCTTACGAAGCGATCTGGTCTTACGAGGGGCTTCAGGCCATTAGTACCAATTTTGACGGAGGAAATTTCACTCAGGAGAATATCCTGGAATTCGATGGGGAAGTGGATGCCTACGGAAATATTACCCTACCCGATGGTGGCACGAGCGAAGCTTTGCGGATTAAAGAAACAAGAAGGTCTACTTCGGAGCCAGTTCCCGGGTTTCCGATTGTAGTGGAGTCGGTCAGCTTTGTATTTATGACGGAGGATGGTGATGTCTTAACGATAGCTGCCGACGCTGCCAGTCCCTCCGATCAGGGGATGATTCAGGGTACCCTTAGCTGGACTTCGCCAGATTTATCCTCCGCTGCCCAAAAATTGCTGGACGAGGGCTTTCATTTATCTAATATTTCTCCTAATCCAGTCAAGGAGTCCGCTCAGATTTGGTACGATTTACCTTCCGCCGAAAATATCCAGGTGTTTCTATTTGACATCAATGGCCGTCCGGTTAAAAAATTAGTGCAGGCTAAGCAAGCTGCCGGGCGACATACATTGATTATTCCTACTTCTGATCTTCCCGCTGGGCAGTATATTATCAGCCTTACGGCAAAAAATGGGGTGCTAAGTAGAAAACTATTGGTGAAGCATTAACCGGATAGGTTAAAATTTCTTAGCTTGGTTTTCATGATTTGAAAATAGGAAAATCTCATTATCATGAAGCCATTCATTATTTGCCTGCCTTTTGCGCTGATGACACTTATTGCTTGTGGAAGACTTGCCCCGCAAGTAGTGGGAGAACAGAAAGAGGCCCATCGTCCGATATACCACTTTACGCCCGATAGTATGTGGATGAATGATCCCAACGGCATGGTTTATTACGAGGGAGAATACCATCTATTTTTTCAGCACCATCCGGATAGTACCGTATGGGGACCCATGCACTGGGGCCATGCGGTCAGTGAGGATCTAGTGCATTGGGAGCAATTGCCCATTGCCTTGTATCCCGATGAGCAGGGTATGATATTTTCTGGCAGCGCCGTGATCGATTGGCAAAACACCAGTGGCCTGGGAAGTGAAAAGCAGCCAGCTATGGTGGCGATCTTCACCTACCACGATATGGAGGGGGAGCAAGCCGGAGCTAACGATTTTCAAACGCAAGGTATTGCCTACAGCCTGGACAAGGGCCGAAGCTGGACTAAATACGCTGATAATCCCGTACTCGATAATCCGGGAATGCCTGATTTCCGCGACCCTAAGGTTTTTTGGCACCAGCCTACGCAGAAATGGATCATGATTTTTGCCGCCGGCGATCACATTCGATTGTACCACTCTCCCAACCTGATATACTGGACCTTTGCCAGTGAATTCCGGGGCTGGGGCAATGAGGGGCGTCCCTGGGAATGTCCAGACCTCTTTCCGCTGACCCTTGAAGGCAGTGATATTACCCAGTGGGTTATGCTGGTTAGTATTGGCAAAGGTGCGCCTAACGGTGGCTCGGGAACGCAGTATTTCGTAGGAGACTTTGATGGGAATACTTTTACCTTAAATCCGCAATTCCAGGAAGGACTAAAGCAGGATTCCGCCTATTGGGTCGATTGGGGTAAGGATAATTACGCCGGTGTTACCTGGTCTGACATTCCCAAAGAAGATGGCCGGCGCCTTTTTATCGGCTGGATGAGTAATTGGCAATACGCCAATGTGGTACCTACCGAAAAATGGCGGAGTGCGATGACCATTCCACGTGAGCTAAAGCTGATTTCCACGAAAGGAGGGGCTCGGTTGAGCTCTAAACCCGTCGAGGAATTAGAAGCGTTGAGGTCAGATAGTGCGTCGATTGCTGACAGGCAAACACTAAAAAATGCCACGGGTGAACTGGTATTAAGCTTTGATCTGAAAGAAAATCAAGATGAAATAGTAGGCTTCACGCTGGGCAATGGCCTAAACGAAAAGCTGCGGATTGGCTTTGATCCAGAGGCAAATGCGTTTTTTGTCGACCGTAGGGAAGCGGGGAAAACAGGTTTTTCCGAGGCTTTTGCCGGAAGGCATACCGCCCCCCGCCGTAGCGATGAAGGACAATTATACCTGCACGCCTATATTGATCGCGCCTCTGTAGAACTCTTTGCCGATGATGGTAAAACGGTGCTGACCGAAATTTTCTTTCCTAATGAAGATTTTACCGAATTGGAGATACTGGGGATGGAATATCTGGAAGACGGCATGGTTTACGACTTACATATAGGACCACAGTCCCACAATAGTCAATAAAAAGTAGGGTACCAGGGTAGCCGCACCGGCGTAGTCTTTCGCCATCCGCTGACCAAAAAACAGCTGGATGATACTCAAAGCAGCGATCAGCATGCCCATAAAGCCCCAATTGGGGTTGCCACTGAGAAGTAGTGTAACGGTACCCACCCCACAAAGGATGCCGGCGGCTACTTCAAAGAGGGTAATCATGGGCAGGATTAGAGGGACCATATTGCCCAGGAAGGTTTTCTTGAAATGTTCCTGATAAAAGGCTTGTTCGCCTTTGTAATTTGCGATTTTATCCAGGCCGGACTGTAAAAAAAGAATGGCGACGAAAAAGGTCAGTAAAATCTGCAATAAAACGTGGCCTGGCAGGCCACCTTCGGCTAATGCTTGTAGGATCGTATTTTCCATGAATGGTATTATTTTGGGCCGCTAAAATACGAAAAGGGTTTATATCAAGTGGAAATAAGCTTTTTATAATCGATGATACTCTGTTGGATTATTTCCATAGCCACTTTCCGGTCCTGAAAGTTCTCTACTTCGACAGTCTTGTTTTCCAGTTTCTTATAGTCTTCAAAGAAATTACGCAGCTCCAGAAAAAAGTGCTGAGGCAACTCGCTGATGTCATCCAGGTGGCTCACGCTGACATCGTTGCGGGCTACAGCAATGATCTTATCATCGAGCTCACCGCCGTCGAGCATGCGCATAACGCCAATAATCTTGGCCTCAATCAGGCAAAGCGGGACTACTTCGATTTGAGATAAGACGACAATATCCAGGGGGTCTTTATCGTCGCAGTAAGTCTGGGGGATGAAGCCATAATTAGCGGGGTAGTGCATAGCGGAATAAATCACGCGGTCCATCTTTAAGAGGCCGGTATCTTTATCCAGCTCATATTTTGCCCGGGTATTCTTAGGGATTTCAATGATGGCATTAACGAATTGGGGCGCTTCCGGACCGGCCGGAACTTTGTGCCAGGGATTGGTAGGGTCGATTGTTTTTGACATAAGTTAAAGATATGATTATTATCAAGGGCTTACCAGCTTTTTCACACTGGTAGCCTATTACTTTTCGGCTTACCTTTGTTATTCAAACAAATATTCAGCATGCAGCAGCGACTTTATTTTAGTTCTGTATTACTAATGGTAGCCATATTTACCGGAATGTCTTTCATTCCCGAATCGCCGGTTCCCTCCTTTCAAACGGAGGTCTTTCCATTGATTCAGCAAAAATGCGCGATACCCACCTGTCACGGTGTTTCGCAACGGCCCTATTTTACAGATTACGAATCGATTGAAAAAAAGGCCAGTCGCATAGAGAAAAGGATCACGCATCCGAGGCGGCCCATGCCACCGGCTAATGCCGACGTCGAACTCAGTGCTGTCGAACAACAATTAATCCTGGACTGGATTGTCGCCGGTGCCCCCAACAATTAAACACTAACCGGCGATCAGATAGCCTCCGTCCGCTTCAAAGGTAGCGCCGGTACAATAGCTGGAGGCATCGGAGGCTAGAAAGATGGCTAGCCCGACCATCTCTTTGGGCTGGCCCATGCGACCCACCGGCAGGTGTTGTTCCAGTTGTTTCAGCAGGGTTTCGTTTTGCCAAAGCGCAGAACTAAACTTGGTTTTGATCAGCCCCGGACAGATGGCGTTCACTCGGATGTTGACGCCACCCCATTCCTTAGCCTGGTTTTTGGCTAGCATAATGACGGCTGCTTTGCTAACGCTATAAATACCTAAACCAAAGCCGGGCTTATGACCCTCTACCGAACTGATGTGTATGATCGAGCCACCACCACGCTCCTGCATAATCGGGTAGCAGAGATTACTCAAGAGAAAGGGCGATTTTACATTGACGCCCATAATTTTATCGAAAACTTCCGCCCCCATCTCATTGACGGGACCAAAAACGGGATTGGTGGCGGCATTATTGATTAGGATATCGATTCCTCCGTAAGTCGCTACGGTCTTCTCGACCAGGCTTTTGAGCTGTTCCTCATCGCCCACGTGGCAGGCGATGCCGATGGCCTCCAGGCCATCGGCTTTAAATTCGGCAGCAACCTCATCTACGGCTTCCTGTTTGCGGCTACTCACAATTACTTTGGCGCCGAACTCAGCTAGGCCGCGGGCCATACTTTTACCGATCCCTTTACTGGAGCCAGTGACAATGGCGACTTTATCTTTAAGCGAAAACAGGTTTTGAAATTTTTTGCTCATGCTAGTAGTTTAATGGGGTTAGTCTATTCTTGGGATCAGGACAATGTTACGGAATTCTACCGGACCATGATCACCTTGTAGTAAGAAAGGACCCGGTTCTCCCTCCTGGCTGTCCAGTGCACCACCGGTAATACCCGGTATAGCCTGGTCAATGATAATGGGTTTTCCGTTCGCTTCGATGGTCACCCGATTCCCGATCAGGGTGATGTCAAAATATTGCCATTCTCCCGGCTTTTTGGCCATCATTTCCGTGGGTGTGAGGAAGCCGTAGATTCCGCCGAAAAGAATGTTGGAAGGTTCCATTCCACGGTTGTCGGCGATTTGGACTTCGTGCCGCCCTCGCAGATATAGACCGCTATTACTGCCCTCGGGATATCTAAACTCGATGTGGAGTTTAAAATCCTTAAATTTTTCATCGGTGATCAGGTTTGATCCGGACTCCGGGTTGACCAGAATACCATCTTTGGCTTGCCACTGTTTGGTCTCACCGGAATGATGCCAACCGCTGAGGTCATTTCCATTAAACAGATTAATGGGGCTTCCCCAGGTTGGATTGTAGGTATACTCAAATTTAGGTGCTCGCACCCCGGAGAAAGCGTAGGTTTTGCCGTTGGTAGAGGTCATCTCGCCGCTGATCTGATCCTTGTTTACCTGAAAAGTAAAAGACATGTCCTGGCCCGCGGGCTCCCATTGTTTGGGGATGGAAAAGGCGTAGGTTTTCCCTTCTTTGGTAATTTCTGCGATGGGACGCGCACTACCAGAGGCGGCGACGAATTGGCCCACTAAAGTATTGGTACCGGATTTGCTGACTTCTAACCAGGAAGGCAGTTCCTGGTCTGCCACCTGGACGGTTAGGTCCCAGCGACCAAAGACATCGCTGTCTTTTTGTGCCATACCGATTTGACTTAAGATCATTACGCAGAGTAAGGAGAGGATTGTTTTTTTCATTTTATTGGTTTGTTTGGATAGAAACTTAGGCTATCTACCGAAAGTGGGATTAGCTCAAAAGTTCCTGTTAATATAAACCTTGTAAGTGTATGTTATATCTTAGGCCCTACATGCATAAGCAAGAATTTCTTTAAGGGCTCTAAGAATTCACATTCTAAGTTCCAAATATCTGGGTTTTCATAAAAGAAGTTTCCTTTTTTAAATGCTTCCTGCTCCTTTCTACTCTTTGGGAACGCATCAACGTAAGAATAAATTTTCGCTTTTCTAATCGGAAGATTATACCTAAGCGTTCCTTCACTATTAATAAGACTTGAAGAAAGACAGTCCTCATATTTAGTGTAGCATTCCAATAAAATAGCGTGATCGCTATTGATTATTTTTTCTAGGAGTAGTTCGAAATCTCCATCAATAGCATTATTGGGTAAAAGGAAAGCTTCAAATTCTATGTCTAATTTAGATTTTTCAGTATTTAACTCAGATAGCCTTTTTTTTAAACCGCCTCCATTATTATCAGTATCAGCATCAAAAATGAGTAAATTTTTGCCGCCTGAATCAGAATTCTCTTTAAATTTATTCTTGACTAAATGTAGTTTAGTCCACCCTCCGATTGGAATGATTTCAAATGCGGTTAACTCAATTTTCTCAGATAGAAACTCTAAATATTTTTCGATAAAATGTTTATCCTCTTTACCTTCAACGAAGATTCTCGTCATAACTATCTAATTTCAATTTCTTGTTCAATTATATAATTAAGTTCTTCGTAAGAATAAGGATAGGCAGTCAGTGTATTATCTGGATTTTTTCTAATTGTAAACGCCGTAACATCTTCACTATAATTCTTATATTCCGCTAAACCTAATACTTCTTTCACTTTGCGTAAAGTTTCATAATTATGAGTTGTAGCAAAAACTTGCACATCATATTTTTCTGCAGCTCTAAGTATAGCCTTTATCAGTGTAGCCTGCGATGAAAAATGTAAGCCATTATCAATTTCATCAATAACAATAATACCATTTTTCACATCAGCAATCGTTACAAGGATTGATAAAACCCTCCTGATTCCATCGCCACTTAAATTTATGGGAATTAATCTATTTAATCCTATATCAAAGTATATTACTCCGTTTGTTCCTAAAGTTAAATCTTGTATTGAGCTATCAATCAAGCTTAAAGTTTCAATAATTGGCCCATGTGATTTATTGACTATTAATTTTTCAAGTCTTTTATCAAGGTTTGGAGCCTGAGAGGTAGGAAACATAAAAACACCATTGACTTTCTCTTTATAGTCTTCTGGTACTGTGGTTGATAATGATGCTAACTCAAAAGTTATCTCAGATTTATACTTCTCTTTTTTTTGATGTCTTTCTTTAATAGAGACATCAAACGTCAATCCGTTAACCTCATTTTTGTCTATTTGGGTATCATAAATAGATTCATGTATCTCTTGATCAAGGTTCTTATTCTTGAGCTGAGTATTGATAGACTGTTTCTTCTTAGGTATAATTTTTAAGGTTCTTTCATGCTCATTCTCATCGAACTTTGTATGAAAGTAGGGTTTATTTGCATAGTCTAGATTATGAAAAATGAAACGGAAATCATCTTCTTCAGAATGCTTTAGATTCCTAAATGTATTAATGTTAATTGACAAAAGAGGGTTGCTTATTCCTATATTCAAAAAAATCGCCTCTAAAATACTAGTTTTGCAAGCGTTATTTTTACCTAAAAGAAAATTTAGTCTCTTAAAGTTTCCAACTTCTACCTTCTTGATCCCCCGGAAGTTTTCTATAACAATACTCTGTATTTTCATTTTTACATCTTTTCAGTAAATATACAATTTTACTATCCCTCTACACAGTTATTTCTGACCTTGTGCGACCAAACTAACCCAAATAGGACATCTTAGTATTACTTGTGAAATAGACATTTAGCCAAAAAACAGCCACCTCAGAAATAAATAACTATTAATCCAACCCCTTAATGCGCCAACGCTCAATTACCGCCGGCGTATGCTCGCTGGCCATGATCTGTCGTATACTGTCAACCAACTCAGGATACTGCGGTGCCAGGTCGTTCTGCTCACGCAGGTCGGTGGAGAGATCGTAGAGCTGCATGGTCTTATCCACGTTATCGCGATTCTGATTAAGGATGACGGCTTTCCACTTGCCCATGCGCAGGGCCTGTTGGCCTCCGGTCTCCGGAAACTCCCAATAGAGGTAGTCGTGCTTTATTTGTTCGCCTTTTCCCGTAAGGGTAGCCACCATACTGATGCCATCCGTATGCTGAGTCGTAGGTAAATCGGCGCCGGCTAGTTCCGCAAAAGTCGGGAAGTAGTCCCAGAAAGCGGAGATGTGATCATTCGTGCTGCCGGCCTCAATTGTTCTGGGCCAACTGGCAATCGTGGGCACGCGTATGCCGCCTTCGCGTACGAAGCCCTTACCCCAGCCGTGCTCACTTTTAAAGGGTTTTGCATTATCAAAATAGCCAGCTTCTACTCCTCCGGCGTAGGTCGGACCATTATCACTGGTGAAAACGATCAGGGTATTTTCGTAAACGCCTTTTTCTTTGAGTTTTTTGACCAGGACCCCCACCTGCTCATCCAGATAAGAGATCATGGCCGCGTAGGTAGCACGTGGGTAGCGGCAGGGGAAATAGCTCTTGCCGGTGTAAGGTTCCTCATCCCCAAATTTCTCCACGTAATAATCGACCCAGCGCTGCGGCGCTTGCAGGGCTACGTGCGGTAAGGGCGAAGCGTAGTACAGGAAAAAAGGATTATCAGTCTGAGCATCCAGCCACTGCAGGGTCTCGTCCAGCATCAATTCCGCTGCATAGTCGTTTTGATTGTATTTTGCGTAAGCGGCCGGATCCAGGCTATCGGCATCTACTGGTAGAGGGCTGTTGTGTGGCGGTACCAATTGGTTATCGAGCATCACCCGTTCTTGATTCTTCCAGAGGTGTACCGGATAGTAGGTATGGGCTTGCCGTTGGCAATTGTAGCCGTAGAAGAAGTCAAAGCCCTGTTTATTGGGTTCGCCTTCGGTCGTGGGGGCACCCAGTCCCCATTTACCCACACAGGCGGTCTGATAGCCCTGCTGCTGCAAAACTTCGGCAATGGTAATCGTATCGGCGGGTAAAGGTCTTTGTCCTTCCAGAAATGGATCTTCTTCCATCGCGGCAAAATTCCAGACATCGCCCCGATCACTCCATTCGTCATTGCCGCGCACGTGGCAGTGGCCGCCGTGCTGGCCCGTCATAAAAATAGCCCGCGCCGGTGCGCAGACGGGTGCGCCGGTATAATGTTGGGTGAAGCGCATACCACTGGCCGCGAGGGCATCGAGGTTGGGTGTTTCGATTTGCTCCTGACCGTAGACGCCTAACTCACCGTAGCCGAGATCGTCGGCCAGGATAAAAATAATGTTGGGAGGCTTTTTTTCCGTAGGGGTATTACAAGCAAATAGGCATCCAATAAGTAAGCAGCAGGAAATGGCATTGATAAGTCTACGCAAGGGAATATGTTTTTTGTGAAAGTACAAAAAATGTCATTTTTCTGTAACTCACTCCGGATTCATCTCGTCATAGGGTTGTATTTGGACGACAAAAAGTCGCTTTTACAGATTATTACTAGAGTAATTCAAACAATTAGAGGCTTTCGTCGAAAAGATATTTAATCAGGTATGGTAATGTCTACTTTTGTCAGGCATTAATTATTGAAAATCAACCGACTGTTAAAATGAAAACAAGAATCACCCTACTGTTGGTAGGCCTGCTAGGTCTATCCATTAACACCTTTGCTCAATCCGAAAAAGCGCGCATTAAAGGAGCGGTAAATGATGCCGACGGCGCGCCACTCGCCTTTGCCAACGTCATTCTCAAATTAGGCCAGGATTCCAGTATCGCCAAAGTAGGCTATACGGATGATGCCGGTCTGTTTGAGATTGTCAATTTACCCGAGGGCAGCTACTGGCTGACCATTAGCTTCGTAGGCTTACCCGAAAAAAACACCGAGGCTTTTACGCTAAGTGCCGGCCAGGTGTACGAAATACCACCGATGGTACTGGAAGCCAGTGCAGAAGAGCTGGAAGGCGTCACGGTCACTGCCACGCGTCCATTAGTCGAAGTAAAGCCCGATAAAACGGTGTTTAACGTCGAAGGAAGTGTCAACGCAGCGGGTAATACGGCTTTTGAATTGTTGCGTAAAGCACCTGGCGTGGTAATTGATAATAATGAGAACGTCACCATGCTGGGGCGTGCCGGGGTGCAGATCTATATCGATGGCAAGCCTTCCCAGCTCAGCGGTGCCGATTTGGCTAGTTTCCTTAAGTCGATGAACAGTACCGAGATTGATGCGATTGAATTGATCTCTAACCCTTCTGCGAAGTACGATGCGGCGGGTAATGCGGGGATTATCAATATCAAATTGAAGAAAGACAAGTCACTAGGGGCCAATGGTAGTGTCAACCTGGGAGCCGCCAGCGGGCGCGCTAATGTGTATAACACGTCCGTAAATGGTAATTTCCGTGATAAAAAGATTAATGTATTTGGAAATTATAGCTTTAACGATGGAGCCAACCCACAAAATTTTAATCTTTATCGGGAGCAGTTTGGTCTGACCTTCGATCAGCGGAGCAAGCAAAATGCAGAATGGCTTAGTCACAACGTAAAAGTAGGAGCCGACTACTTCCTAAATGATAAACATACCCTGGGAGTGATCGTCAGAGCGAATCTTTATGAGGGAGAATTCTCCAATATAGGTAGAACCCCCATTAGTACGGTAGGCTCTAATACCATTGATAGTGTTTTAGTATCCGAAAGTTATAATAATAACGACCGCGAGAACTATAACTATAACATCAATTACGTATTTAATGGAGAGAACAGCACCGTAAACTTCGATTTGGACTACGGTATGTTCCGCAACGATGGATTTGCTTTTCAGCCCAACTACTATCGCGATCCAACCGGAGAGATCACACTGCAGGAACGAATTTTTGAAAATGAAATGCCGACCAATATCGATATCTACACGGCTAAACTGGACTATGAGACGAACTTTCTAAAAGGAAAATTGGGACTGGGGGCAAAATCTGCCATGGTACGTACCGACAATACCTTCAATTTCTATAATGTTATTAACGGTAGTTCGGTCCTGGACCCCAACCGGAGTAATCAATTCGAATATACGGAGAACGTAAATGCGGCTTACGCCAACTTCAGTCGCCAGTTTGAAAAGATCAATTTCAGTCTGGGCCTGCGGATGGAGCAAACCAACTCCACCGGTGAGTTGACCAGCTTGATTCCCGAAAATGACAATACCGTTGAGCGCTCTTACGTCGACTTCTTCCCCTCTGGAGGAATCACGTATACGCCGAATCAAGACCATAGTCTACAGCTGAACTTCAGCCGCCGAATCAATCGGCCTTCCTACCAGGACCTGAATCCATTCGAGATGAAGCTCGACGAGTTGACTTTTGAAAAAGGGAACCCTTTTCTGAATCCGGAATACGCGATGAATTATAAACTGACGCATACTTTTAAGTATCGTTTCAATACGTCGCTGAGTTATTCTAAGACGACGGATCAAATCACTCGTATTGTCGATACGCAGGATGCTAACGCCAGCTTTATTACCTGGCGAAACTTGGCCGAGATGGAAAACTTTAGTCTGTCTTTCAGTGCGCCGATTAGTATTACCAAGTGGTGGAGTACCTACACAAATATCACCGGATATCACGTCAGAAACCGGGGTGATTACGGAGGGGACAGAGTTATTAATTTAAGTGCCACGGCGATGAATTTGTATACCCAGCATACCTTCACACTGGGTAATGCCTGGAAGGCGGAGCTCTCTAGCTGGTACAACAGCCCATCGATCTGGGAAGGTACTTTCCGGATGGATTCCCAATACAGCATCGATGCGGGTATTTCCAAGAGTTTGTTAGACGGTCGGGCCAACGTGAAACTATCGATTTCGGATATCTTCCGTACTACCCCTTTCTCAGGGGAAAGTCAATTTGGGCCACTGTTTATGCGTATCAATGGGGATTGGGATAGCCGTCGGGTCAGACTGAATATCAGCTACCGTCTTGGAAGCAACGAAGTTAAATCGGCTCGTCGTCGTCAGACGGGGCTGGAAGACGAAAGCAGCCGGGTCAAAAACTAAAACCATACCTGATCCGAATGTAATAGTTGGGGGCGCTCGTTTGGGCGCTCCCATTTTTATTTAGGTGAAGTTCAGCCACCACTTGTCTGCTGGCATTGGCGCCACTATCTCCATCGGCTGATCGGTTTCCGGGTTGGTGAAGGCCAGCTTGCTGGCGTGCAAGGCGATGTAACGATGTGCGGGATCAAAGGTAGATCCGTACTTTTCATCGCCGACGATGGGGCAGCCGATGGTGGCGAGTTGGGCCCGGATTTGGTGGAAACGGCCCGTTTCGGGGCGGACTTGCGTCAAAAAAAGTCCGTCAACTTCTCTTAAGACTTCGTAGTGCAGGGTAGCTTTCTGGCGCTTGGCACCCGCTTGCTCAAAAATGCGAGCTATTTTATTTTGCTGGTCTTTTTCTAGCCAGTGCTTAAGGACACCTTCTTTTGGGCTGGGCGCTTTCGCTAAAATGGCCAGGTAAGTCTTGGTAACGGTACGCTCGGCAAATTGCTGGTTAAGGTGTCGCAGGGCGGATTTCCGTTTCGCCAGCAACAATACCCCACTCGTTACTCGATCCAGCCGGTGGACGATGCCCAGGTAAGGTCGTTTTTGGCTGGCTTCCAGATATTCCCAGACCAAGTCTTCCACGGTGGGTTTTTCGAAGGGGTTACGCTCGACGATCATCCCGCTGGGCTTATTGACGGCCAGCCAGTGTTTGGATTCGTGGATTATATCTAGTTTTGCTTTTTCCATAAAGGATAGTTCAGCGTGTCTCTACCGCAAGATATCAAACATCCGCGTATACTTAATCGTAAAGCTGCGGTTATTAATCAGACCGTCGCGGTGTACTTCATTATAAACCAAAAACAGACCCGTATTGGCCTGCTGCAACCAGCCCAAGCGAATATTAGCCGACCATAGATCCGCCAGACTATTGTACTGGATCAGGCTCTGGGTGAATATTGGGGGGAAGCATAGATCGAGCGTTAGGCTAGGCGTGATACTGTATTTTACATCCACCCCGGCTTCTGCTTCGACTACCGTCTCGGCCATGTCTTCTTCGAAATCTTTGTACCCACGTCCCAGTACATAAGGAATAATCTTTAGATTATCAGGGCTTTGGAGGTTTAAGCCTTGTAGTTTTCCCGCTAAGGAAAGCCGGTTTGGATTGAATTGGTAAGGTAGCGAAGCCCAATAAGCAATTTCATTCGTCTTGCGAATATTTCGCCGGAAATTAATCCCCCATTCGACGTTTTCGCCAGAAGCGAAGCGCAGGGTACGCAGAGGGATGGCGAATTCGTGTGTGTTTTATAGGTCACTAAGTTACTTTAATTTTTCAAACCAGAGGTTGCGAACTCGACCGTTAGAAACTCGTAGGCCCTCAACGGCTCCTTTTTTATTGCGAATGACTTTTACTTGTCTGAAGAAATAAGTGGTACCTCGTAACTCGTTCTCAGCGATGGATTCCAGTGAGAAATCTTTATGGCGTTGGTGTTGCACCCGCATTTTATCATCCTCAGCGGTGAGTGTATACCGGGTATCCAACTCCGGACTGTAATATACACCCGTCAGCGTGGATAATTCTTTGGGGTTTGGACTATATGTAGGTTTTGCTTCATCTGGCTGTTCCTCTTCGGCTTCTTTTTTGGGTAGGAGTAGATCAGCTAACAAGATATTGGCGATCTCTTGTGCCTTCCCGCCCGGCCCGGCACTGGAAAAATTACTGAGGACGATGATGCCCAATTCCTGTTCTGGGAAGTAGGACAAATTAGCCCGGTAGCCACCGATTGAACCACCATGTGAATAACGGAGGAGGCCGCGGTATTCTCCCACGCCAATACCCAGGGCATAATCTAGCGTATCGCCATTGTTTAGGACCCCCGGCGTGACCAGGGTACGGATGGCCGCTTGCCCACCTATCTTTGGGTTTCGGAAATTCTCCAACCACCTGGCCAGGTCATCTGCGGTAGTGTAGATATTGCCATTGCCCAGATAGGTCCAATATTTATGGGGCTGGCGGAAGCCTTCTGCACGGCTGCCATTGTACGAAGTCGCTGTGTTTTTGTGCACGGCTTCCATGTCCTCCCGGTAGCCCGTGTCTTCCATACCCAGTGGTAAAAAGATGTTTTCGCGAGTCCACTTCTGGAAGCTTTTTCCACTGATGCGTTCCACGATGGCCGTGGCCAGATTAAAGCCAGTATTGCAATAGAGGTACTCCGCACCGGGTGAAAAATTCAGTTCTTTTTGGTCACTGATATACCGCAGTAGGTCATCGTTGGTCATGGGGTCACCATCGCGCCAGCCGGCCATGGTCAGGATGTTCTGAAAGTTACGCAGCCCGCTCGTGTGGTGCAGCAAATGGCGCAAAGTGATTTCCTGCCCAAAGTCGGGCACCTCGGGTAGGTGCTTTTGTACGGCATCATCCAGCGAAAGTTTTCCCTGTTGCTCCAACAAAACCAATGAAAAAGCCGTTACCTGTTTGGATACGGATGCAATATTATAGACGGTATGCACGGTATTGGGGACATCATACTCCAGACTAGCCATTCCATAAGCTTTGGTGAAGATGAGTTCTCCTTCCTTAAAAATACCAATGGTACCCCCCGGAGAGTGCGTGCTATCCCATTCTTTAAATAAAGTCTGGATTTTTTGCTTTTGGGCAGCAGAGATGGATTGAGCTTCCATCGATTTAGTCAGTAAGAAAGAAAGAAGAACAAGTAGTAGAGATTTGAAATGATGCATAATGATTTCGTATTTCTGCTAAAATTTTTACGGTGGAATTACTTCAAGAATCCAAATAATTCAGAATAACTATTTTATTTTACGCTTTTTTAAAATAAGAATACACAAAAACCACCAATGGAAAAGCCAATTTACACCATCCAGCAAATTGCGGAGATGGATTTACCGCCCATTATCATATGGGCTGCGCCGGTTATGTTTGCCCTTGTATTTGCCGAATGGTATATCCGTGTACGCAAATTACAGAAAAAATACGATGGTAAGGATATGCTGGCCGCTTCGGCAATTGGCATAGGAAATGTTGTCATCAGTGCGATCATTAAGCTTGTCCTGTTCGCGATCATTTTGTTCTTTTACAATATGGTACCCTGGTATATTCCGCATACCTGGTGGGCTTATCCACTGTGTCTGGTTTCCATTGATTTTTTCCGTTACTGGTCTCACCGTATTGCTCACGAGCAGCGCTTCTGGTGGTCGACCCACGTGACGCACCACTCCTCAGAACAGTATAACTTTTCGGTCTCTTTCCGCTTGAGCTGGGTGCAACATATTAAAATCATTTTCTTTATTCCGGTAGCTTTGATGGGCTTTGACCCCTTTGTGTTTTTTATTTGTAATCAGATCGAAGTACTCTATCAATTCTGGATACATACCGAGTTAATTCACAAATTACCGCGTCCGATAGAATATATATTTACGACTCCTTCTCACCACCGGGTGCACCATGCTAAAAATGGGGCCTATCTAGATAAAAATTATGGATCGACCTTCATTATTTGGGATCGTATGTTTGGTACTTTCCAACCAGAAGAGGAGACACCAGATTACGGTATTCTCACACCGGTCAATTCCTATAATCCGGTTTATCTGGTCTTCCACGAATGTGTAGACATTCTCAAGGACATGGGCAAGTATCGTAGCCCCAAAGCCTGGTGGCGTATTCTATTCGGTAGTCCCAGTATGACGGTGGATAAAGATAAATATTACGGTGAGGGTGCCCCCTTCGAGTCATCTGAGGCCCTGGCCAATAAGATGGTAGTGGCAGAACCACAACCGGTAGAAGCAAAATAGCTTTTAAGGCGTTTATACACCAAAACAGAGTGGTCTAACATCTAGTAAACAGCCCCGAAAAACGGTATCGTTCTTCGGGGCTGTTTTTATAGACAAAAATAATTCCCTATGCTCCGTATCTTCTTATGTTTGATTGGTTTATTCCTTTTTTTACCCTTGAGTCATGGCCAAAACTGGACCATCGAATTAGATAGTGCTCTTCGTCGACTGGATCGTGATGGCTTTTTTGATGGACAAGTACTGATCGCCGAAGAGGGTGAAATTAGGTACGCCAAATCTTTCGGCACCACTAAGCAGGACGAAGAAATCAAAGGCAAAACCCCTTTAAAAGTTTATTCGGTGGGGAAGTCTTTTACCGCCGTAGCTATCCTGCAGTTGCTGGAACGGGGAAAGCTTTCGCTGAGCGATCCGCTAACTAAATATTTCCCTGATCTGCCCTATGAGGAGGTGACGATCGATCATCTTTTGCACATGACCAGCGGGCTACCTCGCTTATTAGCGCTGGCGCTGAACGAAAGGGATACCACTCAAATACTGACAAATAAAGATATTCTCGATTTGATGGAGGCGTTTCGACCCGAGGCAGCAACTCCGGGACAATCCTTCCGGTATAATAATACCAATTATATCTTACTGGCCAGTATCGTAGAGCGGGTAAGTGGTCAGGCTTTTGCTACTTACCTAAAAGAACATATCTTCGATCCGGCTGGTATGTATAATTCTTATGAGTCGGTGCCTGCTATCTTTTCGAGCTTACGCAAAAAGGGAGTCAATGCCGATAATTTTTTCCAGGGTAGTGGTGCTGGAACTGTGTTTACGACGGCTTATGATCTGTATCAGTACGATCAGGCCCTGTACACAGAGCGGTTATTGTCTGAGTGGAGTAAGGCCATTCTCTTTGGCCTGCCCGATTTGCCGAAAGGGAACGAATCCAATTATGCCTGTGGATGGCGCGTAGAGGAGAGCGCTCAGGGTACGGTTTATTACCACGTTGGTGATGGGCGGTCCATGCGGGCCAGTATTCAGCGTTTCGTGGATGCGCGCAAGACCCTGATCTATCTGCATCCCAATTCCAATGCCTACCACGAAGAGGTGTACAAAGTTGTCCGGAATATATGGGAGGGCAAAGCTTATGAGCTTCCCGAGGCCCGCGTTTACTACAAAGTAGATCCTGCCTTGTACCAAAAATACATTGGTAGTTACGAATCTAAATTTGGTACGATACACATCAGTACGGAAAATGGCAAGTTATTTTTACGTCCCGATGCGATTCCCGGAAAGGAAGAACTTCTCCCCGCTTCGGATACGACTTTTTACTTCCGTGATCAAAACCTGGAATGGGAGTTTTTCCTGAATGATGCGGGAGAGGTAGTCGGATTTGGGATCCAGGGGGACCGAGAAAATATGGGAACGCCCAAAAAGTAGGGCATAGATAGTGAGATTTTACTAAATTAAAGGAAAAGACTCACTATGCGTTATTTCATTTTTGTCCTCTTGCTGACCGGATCTGTTTTTTCCTGCCAGGCACCACCCGAGGTGAAAGCCTTTGAGGCTTTCCTGGAGGAGTCTGGTACTACCTTTGACGTCTGGATCCGCAATGCCCGCGTGGTGGATGGTACGGGGGCTCCGGCCTACTCGGCTGATCTGCTGATTCGCGACGGAGAAATTCTCTACCTGGGCTGGGTGGCTGCTAATGATATTGAAGCCAGCGAAGTCATCGATGCCAGTCAGAAAACCGTCACACCTGGATTTATTGACGCCCATGCCCACGGCGATCCGCTGCGGACACCCGCCTTCGAAAATTTCTTGCGTATGGGGGTGACCAGCATTTGCCTGGGACAAGACGGATCGAGTGTGCAAGTAGTCGACTTACCGAATTGGTTGTCACGAGTGGATAGTATCCGTCCCGGGGTTAATATTATTCCTTTCATTGGGCACGGTACGATTCGCCGGGAGAGCGGGATTGGTTATCAGGAAGATCCGGAGGAGGCCTCCATTTCGATGATGGCGGCCCTTTTGGAAAAAGCACTGGAAGCTGGTTGCTTTGGACTGAGTACCGGTTTGGAATACACTCCGGGCACCTACGCCAGTGAAAAAGAGCTGAACACCCTGGCTAAGGTGCTGGGGAGCCGGGAGCGTATTATGATGAGTCATATCCGCAACGAAGACAACGATGTAGTCTGGGCATCGCTGGAAGAGTTACTCGCTCTGGCAGACTACTGTGCTGTCCACGCTTCTCACCTAAAGGTGGTTTATGGCAAGGGAGCGGAGCGGGCGGAAGAAATTTTGGATTTGCTTTTTGCGGAAGCCCGAGCCCATCGGGTTACGGCTGATCTGTATCCCTATATGGCATCCTACACGGGGATAGGCATCGTCTTTCCGGCCTGGGCCAAGCCACCGGCCAACTATGAGCAAGTCAAAAAAGAAAGGCGGATGGAGCTACTCAATTATCTGCGCAATAAAATTCAACAGCGGAACGGTCCGGAAGCGACCCTACTGGGAACTGCTCCTTATGCGGGGCAAAGCCTGGCTGATTTAGAAGAAGAACAAGATCGGCCCTATGAGGAAATACTGCTGGATATTGGTCCGGGTGCTGCCTCGGGTGCCTATTTCATTATGGATGCTTCTTTGCAAGAGCGACTCCTTCAGCACCCGCAGGTCGTGCTCAGTTCTGATGGTAGTCCGACGATGCGGCATCCCCGGGGCTACGGCAGCTTTGCCAAGATGATTGAGACCTACGTATTGCAGGACAGTTTGTTTAGCCTGGAAACAGCTGTTCATAAAATGAGTGGGCAGACGGCGGATATTCTCGGGCTAAAGGATCGGGGTACCCTGGCGCCCGGTCAAAAAGCAGATCTATTAATCTTTGATCCTTTAGCCATCAAAGCCCAGGCAACTTACGCTGAGCCGCATCAATACGCTCAGGGTTTTGAGCAGGTATTGGTCAATGGTCAAATTGTCATCCGGGATGGTCAGATCGACTCGAGTCGTTATGGTAAATGCCTGCGATACGGTCCGTAGTTCCATTTTTTTCGAGAATCTCCTTACCTTCACTTAAAAGCAAGATGCATATGAGATATTTCCTTTTTTCCTTACTTCTGATTTCCTTTTTCGGCTGTAGCCAAAATACCGAATCCGCTTCTTCCGCGGATTGGCAACCTATGTTTAATGGCGAAAACCTGGATGGCTGGACCAAACTCAATGGTACGGCGGACTATAGTATCGAAGGTAGTACCATCACCGGTACCGCCAAACTGAACACGCCCAATACCTTCCTGGCTACCGACAATACCTACGGTGATTTTGTGATGGAGGTCGACGTTAAAGTCGATACGGCCTTAAATTCTGGTATTCAGATTCGTAGCCTCAGTACTCCCGATTACAAAGACGGTCGGGTACATGGCTATCAGGTAGAAATTGATCCTTCCGAACGCGCCTGGTCGGGTGGCTTATACGACGAAGCACGTCGGGGTTGGCTGTATCCACTGGAGTATAATAAAAAGGGTCAAAAAGCCTTTAAAAATGGTGAGTGGAACGCCTACCATATCGAAGCCGTAGGGGATACCTTACGCGTCTGGGTAAATGACATTATGACCACTAATCTGGTCGATAATATGACCGCCGAAGGATTTATTGCGCTGCAGGTACACAGTATTGGCGAAGCCTATAAGGAAGGTGCTCAGGTGCGCTGGCGCGATGTCAAAATTATGACCGAGGATTTGTCCAGCGTACGTCGGGCGCCCGACCCGGAGGTGCCAATTATTAATACGGCCCAGTGATTAGGTGGTCATTTGGTCACGTGGTCAGGTACGATCGTAAGTGACTTACAAAATGCGTAGAAATTTAGATTACACAACTTCAGTATTAAATATTTATAGAATAGATGAAATACTTATCCTTATTCCTTGTTTGTTTTTTGCTAATGGCTTGCCAGCCAAAAGAAGAAGTGGCCGAAGTGCCGACCCGACCGAATATTCTATTCATCATGTCGGATGACCACGCCTATCAGGCCATCAGTGCTTACGAGGATCGTCTGCTCGAAACGCCGAATATTGATCGTCTGGCGAAGGAGGGCTTGCTATTCTCCAACGCCAGTGTTACTAACTCCATCTGTGCCCCTTCGCGGGCGGTTATCCTGACGGGAAAGCACAGCCACATCAACGGTAAGATTGATAATCGCTTTCCCTTCGACACGACGAATATTACTTTTCCGCAGCTGTTTCAGCAAGCGGGTTACCAGACGGCTATGTACGGTAAACTGCACTTTGGGAATAACCCTAAAGGGGTGGACGACTTTATGATTTTACCCGGACAGGGTAATTATATCAACCCACGCTTTATCACGCCAGAGGGAGACACCACGATTACAGGTTACGTAACCGATATCATCACGGATCTGACCCTGGACTGGCTGCAGGAAGAACGCGATCCGGATGAGCCCTTTATGCTGGCTTATTTGCACAAAGCGCCCCATCGACCCTGGTGGCCGCGCCCGGATAAGTTCAAGGAATTCACAAAAAAGACTTTTCCTGAGCCCGCTAATCTATTCGATGATTACAGCAATCGTGGGACAGCTGCCAAAACGGCCGAGATGAATTTGTTAGAGCACATGATGTACAGCCACGACAGCAAGATTTATCCAGAAGTACGCGATGCCATGGGCGATCAATTACAACCCCAGGTGCCGGAATTTCGCAACAGCTTCTACAATCCTTACAATCGGGCAAACGAAGCCCAGAAAGCACAATATAAACCCATCCTGGATTCCATCAATCGGGATTTTCAGGCTAACTGGCCCCAGATGAGCGATGAAGAAAAGATGCGCTGGAAGTACCAGCGGTATATGCAGGATTATCTGGCCTGTATATCATCGGTAGATGATAACGTAGGGCGCGTACTGGACTATCTCGAGGAATCTGGTCTGGCCGAAAATACGATTGTCATATACACCAGTGATCAGGGCTTTTATCTGGGAGAGCACGGCTGGTTTGATAAGCGTTTCATTTACGATGAATCTTTTAAAACGCCACTCATTGTTCGCTGGCCGGGTGTGATCGAAGCCGGACGGCAAAACGATGAGATGGTCCAGAACCTGGACTTTGCGCCTACTTTTCTGGAAGCAGCTGGGATAGATGTTCCCACCGATATGCAGGGGGAGAGTCTAATGCCTATCCTAAAGAATCAAATGGAAGACTGGGAGCGTGAAGAGGTCTATTATCACTACTATGAGTATCCGGCCGTACATATGGTCAAACGCCACTACGGTATCGTGACCAAGGACTATAAGTTAGCGCATTTTTACTACGACGTCGACGAGTGGGAGCTCTACGATCGCAAAAAAGACCCCATGGAAATGAATAATGTATACGCCGACCCGGCCTACGCCGAGGTAGTGGTAGACTTGAAAAAAAGGCTGCAGGATTTACGCGTAAAATATAAAGATTCTAAAGAACTGGATGAGCAGTATATTGAAAAGTACCGGGAGCGGGGGATTATAGAATAATTTAGGTTTAACCGCTAAAAAATGGTCTGGATTGGATTATATCCGGGCCATTTTTTAATTTTAGTCTTATGGAATTAAATAGTAAGTTAAAAGCAACTAAAAACCAGGTCCTGCAGTATTACGAGCTGCCGCTGGAAGATCTTGGTAAAACCTACGCAGCGGGCAAGTGGAATATCCGGCAGATTCTGGTGCACCTGACCGATGCGGAGACCGTGCTGCTACAGCGCATCAAGCGTACGATTGCTAATCCGGGGCAAACTATCGCCGCTTTTGACCAGGATAAATGGGCAGTGGAGTTGGAGTATACACACTTTCCTTTGCATCTGTCGTCGGCGCTTTTTGAGGCCAATCGCGATACTATTATCTACCTGGCCGAGCGCTTTTACCTCGAAAAGGGCGGAAACACCTACCGGCACAGTGAAGTAGGCGAACGGACGCTAAAAGAAGAGTTCGACAAGGTACTCTGGCATTGTCAGGACCACATCAAACAAATTGAAACGGCATTAAAATCTTAAACCATGGCACTTTCTTCCCTGCGTCCACTTTTTCGAAGAGATATCCACAAGCTTTATCGTGAAGTGGACGCTTACGCAAAAGAAGAAGAGCTTTGGATCGTTGATCAGAAAATCAGTAATTCGGCGGGTAATCTGGCCCTACACGTGGTGGGTAACCTAAACCACTTTGTTGGTGCCCAACTGGGTAATACCGACTACCAAAGAGACCGTGATTTTGAGTTTCATGGAAAAGGAGTGCCGAAGGGGGAGTTACTGGAACAAATCGAATCTACCCAGGAAATGGTTGACCAGGTGCTTAGTCGTATTAGCCCGGATCAATTAGACGAAGACTATCCCATTGAGGTCTTCAATAAAAAGATGACCACGGAATTCTTTCTCATCCATCTCCTGGGGCATCTAAATTATCATCTTGGGCAGATTAACTATCATCGTCGTCTGCTGGCTACTCCATAATTGCGGATTGAGCAATCACTCCATCTGCCGCTGCAACCGAAAGGCTGCATCCACCGCTTTGGGGCTTTCAGAATAGAACAGCGCATCCGACTCCAGCCCCTGGGCCTCGATTTCTTCGGAGATTTTCTGCATGGGAGGTAACACCGTTTTCAGTTTTTTTACCGAAAGGATAAATAAAAATACCACCAGACAGGCCCCGAATAATTGTAACCACTTCTTCATCTGCTTAAATTTTTGCCAGTACGCCATCAAATACCACGTAGAACATCAGGTAGGCCATCGCCAGTGTCAACATGAGGTTAAAAGATTGTCCGAGTACGTATAAGAGCAAGGGGCGCCCACCCTGCAATTGGCTGCGTAAAGCCTTAAAATTAGTCGAGAGTCCGATAGAGACAAAGGCTAGACAGAACATCCAGCCGCGCAAGTTCTTGGTGAAACTACCAATCACGCCCTGTTCAATTAGGCTGTATGCCTGCTGATCGCCAATACTTTCGTATAAGAACGAAAAGAGGATCGAAGCCCCCAGGAAGCCAATGATAAACTTGGGGAAACGCTTCCAGATTTCACTAATTCCGACTTTAGCCTTTTCTCCCTTCTCAGCATCGACACGGGTAGTGAAGTAAACGGCTACACTAAAGGCAATCACGCCAATCAATACGTTCTGAATCATTTTGATCGTCGCCGCTACGCTCAGGGCCTTATCACCCAGGAAAGCACCGGCCGCAACCACTGCCCCGGTGGCATCAATCGTGCCCCCCATCCAAGCGCCGCCCAGAATCTCGGGTATACCGACCCAATTGATAAAAGCGGGCATGGCGACCATCATGATGGAGGTAAAGACCATGGATAGTCCAACGGCCAGCGTCAGTTCTTCTTTCGAGGCTTTGCAAGCGGCGGCCGTAGCCACCGCAGCGGAGACACCACAGACGGACATATCCGCCGAGATCGTCATGTTCAGGGTTTTTGACTTGATACCCAGTACTTTCTGGCCAAACCAATAAGTACTGACCAGGACGATGGGCGTGACGACCCAGGCAACAAATATCCCCGGCAGACCGATGGCGAGCACTTTGCCCAATAAAATCTCCGCTCCCAGCAGTACCAGACCAATTTTAATATAGAATTCGGTACCCAGGGCCGACTCGGCCCATTTGGGTGTGCCAATCGTATTGCTGATGATGAGCCCGAAGAGAATAGCCCAGATAGCGTAGCCCAATCCTATGGCCTTTAGTTCTGCCTGACCGGCGATCCAATAAGCCAGGACGGCTAGTAAAAAGACAAATACAAAGCCGGGTGCGTATTCCCGAAAAGGAGTACCTGCGACTTGTTTGGCGATGCCAAACAGAACCAGAAAAACGACAAACAATAATAGGAGGTATGGAACTTTATTACCAGGGCTCAGGTCGGCTTTCTTCTGGAGATCACTGGCCTTTGATTTTGCTTTTCGCCAGGCCTCGATTGCACTTACGGCGCTTTGATTCCTTTCTTCATTTTCAAATTGAGTTTCTGCAGCTGCTGCCTGGGTGGCTTTTGCAGCTTCCAGTAAGTTGGCGGCCTCTCGTTTAGCCGCTCTTGCCTCTTCCTCATAATTAGTGGCGGCCTGATCCGCTTGCGTTTCGGTAGTGACAAGGGCGGTGAGCGGATTAGTGGACCAGCCGCCCGGTTTGCCGGTCAGTTTTTTTAACCATTTTCCGGCAGAGGTACTGCTTCCTTTGATAGACATCTGAGCATCGGAGGCCTGATACCATTCTACCGATTTAAAGGGAACCCGCTCCGATTCCGTTTTCATTTCCGCAGACCAGTCGGGCGCCTCTTGCAGCGCTTTGGGCTTTTGGGTGAAGAAAACCAGTAGCCCGACGACCAAAAAGAATCCGCCCAGCCATATTGCCCAGTAATCATCGTGGGTAAGTAGTCTACTCTTTGCCATAGTGTTGCGCTTTTGCGAAAAAAGTGCGACTAAGCTACGAATAATGTTGAAAAGTTTTTCAGCCTTCCGGCCGAAAAGCCTGATTTATAATGGATGGGTATGTTTTTGCCGCACGGAAGCCCGGCGAACTTAATCCATATTTACCGTTACGAAGCGGCCACCGATATTTGAGGCGATGCCGATCCGTACGCCAAAGCCCTGATACTGACCATCGTAATAATTAGCAACGGCCTCCACCCGTAATACCCGTAAGATATTATCCAGAGAGTACCCCACCTCCACGTAATCGTTGACTTCGGGAGTGAGCAGATAATTCACAAATACATTCTCTTTGAGGCCCAGTAGACTGATCTTCCAGATACGGGTCAGGGCCAGCTTGCGGAACTGATAATGTGCGGAGGCACCCAGGTAGTTTCGTTGAGTGCTAAATTCGTAATAAGGTAATAAGCGATAGCTGCCTACCGGGTCGAGGGTGGTGAAGACCATTTCTGTACCTGGGAAGTGCTTCATATCGGCTAGCATGACGTTTTCATTATTGAGGAAGGCACCCGCATTGGCTTTGAAGTCCAGTTTACCACGACCGACCACGTCGATCGTCTGTCGGTAGGTGAAATCCAGATGATCGAAATTGCTTTCACTTTCGGCGATGCCGGCGATGCCTTTGCGGTAGGCTAGTGTTAGCGTAGGTGAGCTATTGGCAACGGCCTGGCGTTCTCCGTTGCGTAGTCGATACTTTTGCCAGGGGCGTACTTCCAGCGCGGCCTCGAGGATAGCTGCCTTTTGACGATCCGGATAGTAGGTGTTTTCCCGGATGAAGGGTAGGTTACTCCCGTAGATGCCTTCTTCTCGATTGAAAAGCGTAAAGTCGGAGTTGAAATTGCGGAATTGTCTGCGATTGGCCCATTCGGCACTCAGGTTTAGGCTGGCCGTTTGCTGCCAGCGCTTTTCGTAGCTTAGTTGGGCGTATTCTTTCTGATACATATGGACAAAATTTCGCCTTCCCAACAGGGAATAGAGGGTGTTAAAAGTCTCAGAAATGATGCCGCTCCCGTTCAACTGTTCAACGAAGCGCCCCCCTTCCAATCGGAGCTTACTCCTGTTTGACTCGGCCCCAAGTAGCATATCGGCGTAAGCCTTGAAATGGAAACGTTTCCAGGCAAAGCCGTAGCGGCCAACCAGTCCGACGTCTAACCGATTGCCTTCCACGCGATTTTTGTAGACGAGTGAGCCGGTGCCATTATAGCCTTCCAGAGGGTTGAACTGCATATCGAATATTGGGCTGTTGAATTCCAGAAATTGTTTATCGGCCAGTTTCCAGCGCTCCCCCCAGAGCAGGTCGCCCGGTCCAAATCGGCCGTTTGAGTTGACATAGTCCTGGTCCGTAGAGTCGGGACGATTTTCTGCGGCTACTTTTTCGGCTTTGGCTATGCTATCCCGTTTGGCATAGCTTTCGGCTTCCACCTCAGTTAAGGGTACTGGTCTTACCGTTGCCCAGAAGGCGGAGTCTTGTTTGTAGGCATTAGAGTCTACCTGATAGCTATAGTTAGAGACGACGGGAGGCGCTTCACTTTCTTCTTTGGTTTCCTGGCGTTCTTCCTTTTCCATTTCCCGCATGATTTTGCGGAGTTCTTTGCGGGTGACTTCTTCGCCGGTGTATAAGCGTTCTTTTGCGGAAGCGGTCTGGGGGTCTTCCTTAGCCAGATCTTTTAATTCTTTGGCTAAATCCTTATTTAGGTTCTCGTCAATGACCTGGAAGTCTTTGGGCAGGTCGGGATTTAGGGTGAGTTCATAATCGGAAATAGAGGCCAGGTATCGGTATTCAAAGCCAAAGCCAAATATCTTTCCGGAGATGTCAAAAGTAGCCGTTATGGGCATCCAGGCCACTTCCTGAATGGGCGTGTAGACCTGCTCAATATCAAAGCGAATACCCAGTAGATAAGTGGTCAGGTTGAGGCTGTGAATCGTCCAGTAATCATCAACGATATAGATGTACCCTTCAAAAACGTTTTCGCCACGGCTACGAGGGGTCACCTTGATTTTGTTAACCAAATAATCCCGGTCAGCGAAGTAACCTTCGAGTTCAAATTTATAAAAGTTGAACGCGCGGGGGGAGAGAGGCGAAACGGCCTCGGCAATTTCGGGCTGGTAAAAACTACCGTTGATGTAACTCATCGGGCTGGCGCCCCGGTCATCTCCCTGAGTATAAACCGAAATGACGGTTTCCTTAAAAGTATTAGGTCGCTGATATTCCAGGCGGCTAATGGATTCAGAGGTGAAAGCCGTAGAGGTGTCGACACCTTCTTTTTCCATTTGGCGACGTACAATCCAGGGGATGTTATTCAATTTTCCCGTGCCTTTGATATAGGCTTTTGCCTGATAATTCTCTACCTGCTGGATGTGATATTCTGCCTTGGCAATGGCTTTACGCATCACGGTATAAGCCGGATCTTCACCATTGCTGGACACTTCGATTTGATCAATGGTGTAGGCTTGCGCTTGCAGGGTGACGTCCAGTTCGCTGAATCCAGTGCCGATTTGTACCTCCTTAACTACACTTTTATAGCCCAGGAACTGGTAGACCAGGGTGTAGGCTCCGGGTTCCAGCCGTAGTTCGTAATAGCCCTCGGAATTGGTTACGGCGCCAGCGCCGTTTTCCGTAACAAAAACGGAAGCAAAGGCCAGGGGCAGGCCCTGGGCATCACGGATGGTACCCCGAATACCTCCGGCCGAGAGGTGGATTGTAAAAAGGAGGAGCGAAAATAAGAGTAAGGGACGGATTTTCATGCTGGTGGTTTTTTATAAAAGACCGCTAAGAAGGTAAAAAGGATGTACTTAGCAGTAATATTTTTCGAATACGCAGAGCAAATTTAAGCGGGCCGGGAACCTTGTGCGGCTTCTTTCGACCAAGGGGGGCAAATATTCGGTCAGTATTTGGAAATCTTAACAATTTTCGGCTTTTTTCCGATCAATCGATTTTAAATGGGTAGAACAAAGCATCAGGTTCCGGCTACGGGCTGGAAAGGAATAACTTTGTACTGGCGCAATGATCTCGCCGCGGCCTTTAGTGTAGCCCTGGTGGCGCTGCCCCTTTCGCTGGGGATTGCCCTGGCTTCTGGAGTAGAACCTATGTCCGGATTGATAGCGAGCATTATTGGGGGCTTGGTGACTACGTTTTTTCGAGGGGGACACGTAGCGATCAACGGTCCGGCCGCCGGACTGATTGCGGTTGTTCTGGGGGCTATCGTCAGTATGGACGACGGGAGTGGTCAGGCCATCAATTATATGTTGGCGGCGGTGGTCGTATCCGGTGGCATTCAAATTTTAATGGGCGTTTTTCGTCTGGGGAAATTAGCTAATGCCTTCCCCAGTTCGGTAATCACGGGTATGCTGGCCGCCATTGGCGTGATCATTCTGTCTAAACAAGTTCACGTTGCGCTGGGGACAGCCTCGGAGGCCAGTAGTACTCTGGCTACCCTAGTGGATGTATTTCGCCAGCTGCCTCAGCTAAATCCTTTTATAGCGATTATCTCGCTGGTAAGTATCTTAATAATGATTTTTCATTCCCGGCTACCATTCCGGTTCTTTCGTACTTTGCCCGCCCCCATTTGGGTGCTGGCTTTTGCGATTTCCCTGGTCTACTTCTTTAATTTTCAGCAACCGCATATTGCACGTTTTATGGGCGCGAGTTATGCATTAGGCCCCGAGCTGTTAGTTCAAATACCGGCTAATCCTTTAGCAGCCATTCTCTTTCCGAATTTTTCTCAAATCGGGACACCCGAATTTTGGATGGCCGTGCTGTCCATCACTTTAATTGGCACTTTAGAGACCCTGGCAATTGCCAGAGCCGTTGACAAGCTCGATCCCTATCGCCGGGTGACCAATACCAGTAAAGATCTCATTGGCAACGGCCTGGCCACTTTGATTTGCGGCTGTATAGGTGGTTTGCCGATTATTCCTCTGATTGCTCGTAGTTCCGTAAATATTCAGAACAATGCTAAGACGAAATGGTCTAATTTTTACTACGGCTTATTTCTCTTGCTATTTGTAGTGCTGTTCGGCTCGCTAATTCAGAAGGTTCCCCTGGCAGCCCTGGCGGCTATACTGGTATTTACTGGGTATCAATTAGCATCCCCCCGGGTCTTCCGTCTCACCTATCAGCAGGGGGTAGAGCAACTGTTGGTGCTGTTAACCACCGTGCTGGTTACCTTGGGTACCGATCTGCTCTGGGGGATTATTGCGGGTCTGGTTTCGACCTTGATTATCCATCTTCTTCGGGCTAGGTTATCGATTAAGGGGTTTTTCTACTTTACTTTTTGGTCTAAGCCAAAACTGGAAAAAATGTCAGACCAGTATTATCGGCTTTCTATTAGCGGCGTAGCTAACTTTTTATCCGTGCTGGTCATCAACCGGGCCTTGCAACAAATACCTTCCGGAGCCACTGTCATCATTGATTTATCCGCTACCAGGCTGGTTGATCTGACGGTACAGGAGCGGATAAGAGATTTTGCCCGACGGTACGAGGAGAAAGGTGGAATAGCTAAAATTAGGGGACTGGATAAGCACCGTGCTTCCTCGGATCATCCGCTTTCGCTAAAAGTGAACAGTGCCGCCGCCTACCGCAGCTAAACGGGTCGGCGCAGCTTCAAAGGGTATCCAGTCTATTTCCAGACCTTCCGTGCGACTTTCTCCGATGGTTAAAAAGCGGGTCTCCAATTTTTTGGCGACAGCCACGACCGAAGAATAGGTATCCAACTGTCCCCCCTGTGTAGCTTTAAGGTCTCCTGTCAGCTGATCGAGACAAGTTACCACCAACTTGCGTGCTCTCGCATTTGCACTGTAGTTCTGGTCACACTGTAGAGCATAGTTCAATAGGTCCAGGTCTAGTGGAGCTACCCGTTGTTCACCCTGCCAGGGGTTATATTGATTGGTCTCCGTGGGATTTGGGTGGTAATCCACCGCGAGGTGTTCATTGGAAAGAAACCCATTGCCGTGTCGCGTTTGATAAGCACGGGTGATATAATAAATGGTAGGGCTGGGTAGCTGGTATTGATGGATCAACTCCATGGCATTGCGCGAAGTGGTGTAGGCGTAGGTTACATAGGGGAAAAATCCATGATCCATATCTAATAAAATGCCCTGGGTGCCCTCAAAGATCAGCTGGTCATAAGCACTCAGATCACTAAAGAAAAGAGGCTCCTGGACGATTTGTAAATCTTCTCTGATATGGGTAATGGCTTGCAGGAAATCAATGACCGCCTGATCTGCGATCGGTAACCAATCTTCCCCCCGGGCTGATTGCTGCTGATAGTAATGTCTAATGGCTTGTAGCTTTTGCTCTACGACCACCGGGTAGCGCAGATCCTGTACAAATAATTTGTAGGGGCCCTGGTTGCGGGTCATAGTGGCACCGACGCCCAGTCCGCAGCTGCCGTGTCTTTTGATTGATTCGCGCTGGCGGTTAAAATAGATATCATAAGGAGTGGTCACCATAGCCCTGGCATCGATGTAGGCCCTTGGCGTAATGGATAAATCTTTTAGTGCCCGGCACTCGTTTTGATAGGCAATCGGATTGAAGGTGCAATAAGCCGACCAGTAGGTAGCGGCATCGGATAAGGTACCCGCCCCAAAATTAGAGAAGACGTGGCGGCGCCCCCGGGGATCGACTACGGTGTGTCCGGCCTGGTGCCCAGCGGAGAATCGAATGACCAGGGGCGTTTTGCTTTGCTCCGCCAGCCAGGCGGTCGTTTTTCCCTTGCCTTCGTCGCCGTAACCTAATCCTAGTACAATGTTTGATTTCATGATCGTATTTTTTGATAAAAGGAATGCCTTATCTCGAGAACCAGCCGTCGAATTTTATTTGTGGTGTTTTCTTACTGGCTCCGGGTAAGTCTTTCAGCGATTGTTGCAGCTGCTGTGCGGTATTCACATCAAAGCTTTGGGTAAGCTGATCCATATTTGCCCCTTGCTGACTGGCAATTACCGAAGCGATTAATTCAGCCAGTACACGGTGGTCATCCAATACCAGAAAGTTTTCACCCAAGAGATCGCGCCAGTATTGAAGAACGGCCGGGCTATTTCGGTAGCCCGTCTCATTGATATGAATGTGGTAGACCTGGTATTGCTCCTGTGCTTTGCGTAATAATGCTTGCGTGGTATAACTTCTTCCTTCGCTGTAGCCCATCAGCTGCCGGAGGTAATTAGCGTCTAAAAGATCCCAACTCATCTCGTCCCCCACGGTAAATAGAAATCCCTTTTGGCCCCGCTTTTCGTAGCAGTCGATAGCGGTATGATAGCCTGCGATCAACCAGGCCAGTTGGTAGGATTCTTTGGCCTGTCCTCCTCCGCCGCCTTCGAGGTAGAGTTGAGAAAGATTGAGATTCATTTCCGTGGCTCCAGACTCAAATTGACCGACCTGAAGGGGTGCCCGATCGGTATATTGATCACCGATAGCCGAAAACATCACCTGTGGGTCTGTCACCCCGTGTTGGAGTAGTGTGTCCATCATGGTACCTAGTTTGTGCCGAATGAGCAATTCCGGAATGCGGCCCATAGATCCCGTTACATCCAGAAAAATACCGATGGCCAGCGCATTCGGATGAGCGACGGAGTCGCGGCTTTCGCGAAAAGTGAGTCCATAAGGATTTAATGCTTCGGATATCTGTCCGTTGCGATTGTTCTGAAAAATGTCATCGCGGCTCCGGCCGGCGTACTGAGCGCGGTACTGATTGTAGGTTGAAGTAGACCATTTTGCGTATCCCATAACTTATTTTTTGGTGAAGATTTGGTTCGTAAAAAACTTAGTTTTGTTTTTAAACTAAGCACTGCTTTACAATAATACATTAACTTAGTTTAAAAATCAAACTAAGTGATGGATTTTATTTTTACTTTCCTATATTTGCGACTCATTCCAAAAAGATTTGACTGTATGGCTATTATCCGTTGGATAGAAGGGAATTTTTGGGCTTTTCTGCTGTTTGCCATGCTTTTTGGGGTGATTGTCCCTTTACCTACCGATTATCTACTTCCTTTGTTGAAGCCCGAGTTGATGTTGACGCTACTGCTGGTATTTCTGAAAATAGATGTCATTTCGGTTTTGGATCGTATTCGGGATTACCGGCTGATGGCTTATCTGGCTTTTAGTTTTCTTATTTTATCTCCGCTGGTATTTTTTGGTTTGTTTTCTCTTTGGGATGCCGAATTGGCGATTGGGGTCCTGCTATTGATGTCTGTCCCTGCGGGAACTTCGGCACCGGTGCTGACCGATATTTTGCGTGGCAACGCTGCTCTGGCGATGAGTCTGACCATAGTCACTTCCCTACTGGCGCCCTTCACGATCCCCCTGTTGTTTCATTTTTTAGTAGAGCAGGACATAGCGGTGAACCACGTGCAGTTATTCTGGGATTCGGCGAGTATGATATTTGTACCGATGCTGGCCTCGGTTGTGCTCAAGCGTACCGTGCCCCGTTTTATCAAGCGGGTATCCCCTTCCTTTACGGCGATCAATATCATCCTGTTATTCCTGATTGTAACCAGTTCTTTTGGTTCCCAGCGCACGATGCTGCTGAATAATCCGGTAGGGCTACTGGAGAACATCCTGTGGATGTATTTTTTATCCCTACTGGTTCACGCCTTTAGTTTTTTGCTGGCGCTGGGTCGCCCCAAGGAAGATCGCATTGCCATCATCGTCGAGCGTTCTTATATGAATAATGGGCTCGCGGTAGTTTTGGCCGCAACCAGTTTTCCGCCGAGTATATTGATCCTAATGGTCCTCTCCGAAATTCCCTGGAGTACTACTTTGATGCCGTTGCGTTGGTTTTTGCGTAAGCTGGGCTGGTACGAAGCAAGAGAAATTTCCTAACTTGTCGGTCTTATTCGGCCGTAAAAAATCGAAAATCAGGATGAAAAATATTGCTATCGTATTTGGCGGAAAATCGCCTGAGCATGAGATATCCGTTCGCTCCGCTAAAAATGTCATTGATGCGATCGACAAAATCAGGTATGAGCTTACTTTTATAGGGATTGACCGCCGGGGGCAGTGGCGTCTGGTAAACATTGAAGAGATTGGGAAATACGTACCGGATACGGGGGTAGAGCTGGCATTTATGCCGGGGAATAGCGATCCTATTATCCGGATGGATACGCATATGCCTCTGGTGGACATTGATCTGCTTTATCTTATTCTGCACGGGCCTAACGGGGAAGACGGCACGGTGCAGGGTTTGGTCCGCTTGCTTGATTTGCCCTTTATAGGTCCCGATGTGTTGGGTTCTTCCGCCGCAATGGATAAGGCAATTACCAAGAGCCTGTTGAGGGATGCAGGGGTTGGCGTAGCGCCGGGTATGGTCGTATATACCACGGAGAAAGATCAACTCAATTACGAAGAGATCGTAGCAAATTACGGCTCTCCATTGTTTATAAAACCCGCCAATATGGGCTCTTCGGTTGGCGTACACAAGGTAAAAGACGCCACTGCTTTTGCGAAAGCAATAGACGATGCCTTTTTATACGATAATAAGGTGTTGATCGAATCGATGATCCACGGCCGGGAAGTGGAATGCGCGGTAATGGGGAATGCTTTTCCCGAAGCTTCGACGATTGGAGAAGTGGTCACGCCCGAAGAGTATTCTTTTGAAGCTAAGTATATCAGTCAGACCGATGCGCAGATCATCATTCCAGCCGATCTGGAAGCAGAGGTGATAGAGGAATTAAGGAAAGTGGCTATTCGGGCTTATCAGGCAGTAGGGTGCGAAGTACTTACGCGGGTAGATATGTTCCTTACGGAAAAAGGCGAGATCTTCGTTAATGAACTAAATACGCTGCCCGGTTTCACCAGCATTAGTATGTATCCTCAGTTGTGGGAGCAGGCCGGCATGTCTTTCCCAGAACTGATTGATCAGCTGATCGATTACGCACTGGAGCGCTACCAGAGACGCCAACAACTGAAAACGAACTGGTAGTAAAATAAAAAGTCCATAAACCAACTTGAGTTTATGGACTGCTAAATTTCCCCTTGACAAAAATGTTATGGAGCGAATATACTACAATTCGCGTAATTTTCATCTTAAAATTGCTTAGAAATACACTTTAAGCACCCTTTTAGAGGAAACATTCGAACGATAAATCGCCGGGAAGCAACTCTTGCTTTGTTTTCTTGTCTTTTAGGACATTTCAGCATTTGTTTAAATTAGGTTCAAACTGAATTCACTTTGAACCTTAAATTTTGAGCGGAAGAAATAATTCAAACAAGCTTGTATTATTAATTTAATAGTTATGAAGAAGCCACAGCTTTCCATTTTACTTTTCGGATTTTTATTATTTACGCCTTTATTGCTCGAAGCGCAGGAGCGTGAGACCAGAGACTTGAAAGGATTCTCTGCCCTATCGGTTAGTCACGGTATCGATTTGTTTGTGCGACAGGGGAACGATACAGAAGTTGTCGTCAAAGCCGATGCGGATATTATTGATCAGGTGTCGACTACCGTAACGGAGCAGGAATTAAAGATTACCATGAAAAAAGGAAGCTACCAGAAATGGTGGAAGAATCAGCGGATAGAAGTATACGTGACCATGCCCGACTTGCGGTCCATAGCTGCCTCGGGTGGTGCGGATGTAGAAGCCGAGGACCTGGACCTCAGGGAGCTTTCGATTAAGAGTAGTGGCGGGGCAGACGTTGAGCTTTCTCTGAATGTGGGTCAGATAAGCATCGCGAGTAGTGGCGGTTCGGATGTAGACCTGGCCGGGAAGGCCCAGGAAATGACGGTCAAATTAAGTGGAGGATCTGATCTGAACGCCCGGGACTTTGTGGTGGAGATTGGTGATGTTGTGACCAGTGGCGGAGCGGATGCGAATATTCACGTTACCGGGGAGTTGTCTATGCGTGCCTCGGGAGCCAGTGATATTAACTACCGGGGAAAGCCCCAAGTACTACTGAGCAAATCCAGTGGCGCGGCGGATATTAGAGCCTACTAGATCGCAAGAGAAATCTATAAATAGAGAGAGGTCCTGAGCGCAATACTGCGCTCAGGACCTCTTCTGTTTTTAGCAAAAGCCAGCAACTTTTTATTCAGGCTCGAAACCGAGGATGATGTTGAAGTCACCCAGGTTCTCCAGGCTTCGTACACCCGGCTTATCAAAGCCAATACCATAATCAAAGCCAAGGGTACCAAACATAGGCAGGAAGACACGTACACCGATACCTGCCGAACGTTTCAGGTCGAATGGGTTAAAGTCCCGGAAGCTCTGCCAGGCATTACCTCCCTGGGCAAAGGCCAGTAGGTAGATGGTAGAGCTAGGGTTTAGCGTCAGTGGGTAACGCAATTCTACGGTAAATTTATCAAAAAGTGCCGTAGCAGTATTATTCCCTCTGGCGTCCCGGTTATTTTCCAGTTCGTTGATCTCGTAACCCCGCAGCGAGATGATATCAAAGCCGGCAAAACCAAACTGCTGGTTATTAATACCATCACCACCCAGCTGGAAGCGCTCAAATGGGGAGGTGCCAATATCGCGATTATAAAAGCCGACGGCACCGATCTTGGCCTGTAATTTCAAGACCAGCTTTTCGTCGCGGGAGATGGGCGTATACCAATCGGCATCAAAGCGCCACTTGTGGTATTCTAAATACCGGAAACGGTCTTGGGGTGGTTGGTCGGCATAATTTTGGTCTTCCCGGAAAAGGGAGTAAGGCGGCGTCAACTGAACCGAAAGTGATATTTGTGATCCACGGCGTGGATAAATGGGATCACTTACCGTAGTACGCGCAATGGTTTGCTTGATACTAAAGTTATAATAGGTACCCTCCGTCACTCGATTACCCTGGGCATCAGAGAATAAACCAGAAGTCCAGTTATTCAAATCCAGGGTTTGCAGGTTGAGGGCTGTACTGGATACGAAGTTGTCATCTGGCCATCTCAGCCGGGTACCTAAGCTGGCGGAGAACTGTGTAATCTTAAAGGTTTGGTAGGAAGCTGTATTCCGCTGTCCAAAGCCGAAACGGTTAAAGAAACCACCTATTGTAAGGGAGTTTGGCTTGCGGCCACCTAACCAGGGTTCCGTCAGGGAGATATTATAAGACTGGTAAAAATCACCATTGGTCTGTGCCCGCAGTGAAAAGCGCTGACCGTCTCCCATGGGAAGTGGGGACCAGGCCTCTCGATTAAATAAATTACGCAGGGAGAAGTTGTTGAAGGTAACCCCCAGTGTACCAATTACTCTTTGGAATCCACCCCAACCTGCGGAGAGCTCGAGTTGATCCGATGGTCGCTCCTCGAGTACATAATTAATATCTACGGTACCCCTTTGTGGGTTAACAGGTGTTTGGATGTCCAGATTTTCTGGGTTGAAATATCCCAGGTTAATGATCTCACGCTGGGAGCGAATAATATCTGAGCGGCTGAATTTTTCAGCGGGAATAGTACGAAGCTCCCTTCTGACTACGTCCTCGTGGGTGCGGTCATTACCAGCGATACCTACTTTGTCGATGGTGGCCTGTGGCCCTTCGAAGATTCGCATCTCCAGATCGATAGAATCGCCATCCACGGCAATCTCCACGGGGTCAATCCGGAAGAAGAGGTAACCAAAGTCCTGGTAGAGGGCATTAATATCGCTATTGTCCTGGCTGAAGCTTAGCTTGGCCTGTAATTGCTCCTGGTTATAGATATCTCCTTTTTCGACACCCAGGCGTTGGGAAAGGACCTCGTCGGTATATACCGAATTACCCTTCCAGTAAATATTTCTGAAATAATATTGATTGCCTTCGTCCAGCTTAATCTGAATCATAATCCGACCATCTTCGTTCCGCCAGATACTGTCGGATACAATACGTGCATCGCGATAACCTAAGGTATTGTAGTAGTCAACAATGAGTTGTTTGTCGGCTTCGTAATCTTCGGCTACTAGTTTGGAAGCGGCAAATAGCCGGCGCTTTTCTTTGGTGTTATCGAGTGTTTTGCGCAAGCGACGGTCCGCTACACTTTCGTTACCAACGAAATCGATGGATTGGATTTTAACCTTATCACCGCGATCGACATCGAAGACTAGTCGAACGGAATTCACCCGGCTGGAGTCTGGAATTTCCCGAACGCTGGCCTGGGCATCCAGAAAGCCTTTGCCCTGATAGTATTCTTCTATCCCTTCGCTGGCATTTACTTTGATATTATCAGTAACGATTCCTCCTTTGAGTAAGTGTACATCGACGATATCATTCAATTTAGAATGCTGGCTCTTTTTTGCTCCGTTATAGGAGTAGCCAGTCAGTCGGGGACGTTCCTGCACGATGACTTCCAGGAAGACCACATCGCCGAGGCTACGTTGCTTAACAATACGCACGTCGGTAAACAGCCGTAGTTTCCAAAGCGCTTTGATCGCTTTTGGAATGGCATTGCCAGGAATAGTAATTTTATTGCCTACCTGAAGGCCAGTAATGCTAATGATGGCATTATCATCGCTAAAATTCGCACCGGTAACGGTTACGCCACCAATTTCGAATTCTTTTTGGTCTGAGTAGTCTACAATCCGGGTGGTATCATAGATCTGTGCCGACAAGGTGGCGGGCAGTCCTAATAAAATGAGCAGTGCCCCCGTGAGGAGGCTATATTTTATCCAATGAGTCATCATAAAACTCTTTATCATGTTAAATGACCAATTTAAGCCGTCAGTAACTTGCGGCGCTATTTGTACAGGCTCCCTTATTTACGTCGCGAAAGTAAGCACTTCCCAGGAGCTTGCGAAATTTAATGGTTTATCTTTACGGCTTATATTACAGCACAAAGACGGGTACGTCTCCATAACGGTTGTATAGATATGCCTTTGATAGAAAAAATTAATGAATTTGTTCGCTAATCATACCAAAACGCCGTTCCCTATTCTGGAAATTGACGATGGCCTCGTGAAAATCGTCTTTGCGAAAATCGGGCCACAGTACCGGTGTGAAGTACAATTCGGCGTAGGCCAGCTGCCAAAGCATAAAATTACTGAGCCGCGTTTCTCCACTTGTGCGAATGAGTAATTCCGGATCGGGTATTTTAGCGGTGCTTAAATGGCGGCTAACCTGTTTATCATTGATCTCTTCGACGGCCAGCGTTCCTGCTTTCACCTGTTCTGCAATTTGGCGCATCGCTTGCGTTAATTCCCACTTGGCACTGTAGTTCAGGGCCAGATTTAATATCATTCGATTATTAGAAGCGGTATCTTTTATACCTTTTAGTAAGGCTTTGTGGGTGGAGCCTGGCAGGCGATCTAAATCCCCAATGGCTTGCAATTGGATATTGTTTTTATTAAGGGTGGCCACCTCTTTGGACAGGGTCTCTACCAGCAGGCGCATTAAGGCATCTACCTCCAATTTAGGACGCTTCCAATTCTCCGTGGAAAAGGCGTAAAGTGTGAGGTACTCAATCCCCAATTCCGCAGCTGCCTCGGTTACTTCCCGCACTGATTTCACCCCATTTTTGTGTCCAAAAACACGAGGTTTTTTACGGCTTTTTGCCCAACGGCCGTTACCGTCCATAATCACTGCGACGTGTTTGGGTAGCTTCTTTTTATCTATTTGCTCTAACCATTCCATCATCAAAATCAAGTACTGAATTAAAATCGAGCACAAAAGTACAAATAAAAAGCCAATTTTGGGGAGCAATCTGACTTTTGTACTTGAGCATCAATATTTTGTCCCCGGCAATATTTGTAAACGAGGTTGGGAATCTGTAGTTTCGTAGGGTATTTATGGCGATTATCATCCTCCCGAACTTATTTGTATGCAAGAGATCATACTTTCTTTCATAACGGCATTTAGTCTGACCTATTTTGCCATTCCTCCCATCATTCAAATTGCACTGGAGAAAAACCTCTGCGACCAACCAGATGAACGGCGCGTACACAAAGTGCCCACCCCTTCACTTGGGGGGATTGCCATGTTTGGGGGTATTCTGTTTTCTCTGGTCTTATGGACGCCCCAGATTGCTTTTGGTGATTTACAGTACATCTTTTGTTCGTTTATTCTCATCTTTCTCATTGGTGCCAAGGATGATATCTCGCCGGTATCCGCCACCAAAAAGATGGGCGCTCAGTTTATCGCCGCCGTTATCCTAGTTTTTAAATCGGATATTCACCTAACCAGTTTGCATGGCCTGTTTGGCTCTCACGGGTTATTGCCCGAGTGGATCAGTATAACGATCAGTATTTTCACCATTATTGTCATTATGAATGCCTTTAACCTGATCGATGGCATCAACGGTTTGGCGGGTAGTCTAGTTGCCTTGATTACGGGTACCCTGGGCTGTTGGTTTTGGCTGATTGGTGAGATGGCCTATACGGTGTTGGCTTTTTCTACTGCCGGTGCCGTACTATCTTTTCTGCGTTATAATTTCTCCCCGGCAAAAATATTTATGGGCGATACCGGCTCCCTTATCCTGGGGATGATCTGTGCTATTCTGATTATTCGCTTCATTGAGTTTAATGACAGTGCTTCTGATACCTCGACTTATCTGTTCAGCAGCGTACCGGTAGTCGCCATTGGTATTATGATTATTCCATTATTCGATACTTTTCGGGTTTTTGTTACCCGTGCTATTCGTGGGCATTCTCCCTTCAAAGCCGATCGTAGGCATATCCACCACCTACTGATTGATTACGGCTTCGGCCATACGCAGGCGACGGGCATATTGATGTTGACGAATATGTTGTTTATGATGATTGTTTTTTCTCTGGACAGCCTGTTGGATATTCACATCTTATTGCTGCTGGTTATCTTACTAGCGACCAGTTCAACTTATTTTCTTCACCGATCAGTGGTGTTAAAAAATCAAACCAGGAGCTAAATTATGGCATTTTTTTGGGTCTTTATGGGAGGTGGTTTGGGTAGTATTTGTCGTTACGGCATTGCACGTGGGTTGGGGCCTCAGCACTTTAGCTTTCCCTGGGCTACTTTTGCGGCCAATTTGCTGGCCTGTGCGATTCTGGGCTTTTTGGTAGCGCTTAACGCAAAAGGCTTACTAAAGAGCCATCTGCCCTATTTGCTCATGACGGGTTTTTGTGGTGGGTTTTCTACTTTCTCCACTTTTGCTTACGAAAGCTTTTTGCTTTTCCAAAACGGACAGACCGCTATGGCTTTCGCAAATATGCTGGGGAGCTTTATACTGGGCCTGCTTGGTATTTATCTTGGTCTGCGGCTGGGCGGCTATCCTTTAGGAGGATAATACGGTAGATTCTTTGCGATTGCGCTGATCAATATTCAAAAGCAGGGCAGCACTCATAAAAAAGAATGGTCCGACCTTATCGGTCTCAATCAAATCGTTGATGAGCAAGAAGACATTAATAATGACCAGACACAAAATAGCACTCATGGCTATCCCTTTGCGTACGGGGTCTTTTGTCTCGTGATAGATCTGCTCACCTTTAATCAAGAGATAAAAATTAAAGAGTAAAAAAAGGAGTAAGCCGACGATACCCTGCTCTACCAGCGTCATTAAAAAATAGCTGTGTATGCCCGACTGTTCCGGATTGTCACTAACGTAAGTCTCGAACCGGGTAACCGTGTAGGAGCGGTAAAAATTGACAAAGTTACCCGGACCAAAACCTACCCAGGGCTCTTCGGGTGACATTTTGAGCCCGGCCACCCAGCGGTACAAGCGCTCCATAGTAGAAATGTCTTCCATCTTATAAGTGGCCTCCACCAGATTGTCGAATTTGTAATGCGTAACCGTGCGGTCGTAGTCTGGAGCGTACTTCAGGTACCGATTTTTTTGCGCCATATAAGCCAGTCCGATCACTGCTACGATGATACCCGTCGCCATCAAATAACGAATCGTTTTTAGCCGGAAGGCAAAATAGGCCCCTACTCCGGCAAGTAGGGCAATATACGCGGCCCGCGTGTAAGACAAATAAATAGCCAGCAGCATGATGCCGATGCTAAACAGCAGGAACCACCAACGAAAAGAGGGGCGGGGCTGTCGTCGCCAGGCAAACCACAAAAAGGGCATAAACAAGGTGAGCATCGCTGCATAATTCACGTGATTGCGTTGAAAAGGATGGAGCACCTTATGAACCGCCACGAAAGAAAACCCATAATTAGCGTGCCTAATCATAGTCACCAGAACGGTAAAGAGCAGGGGCAGAAATATAATCCAGAAAAATTTGCGTTGATCCCTGGGGTCTCTTAGCAGATAGGCGGCCAGAAAGTAAAAGACTGCCACGTACCAGGTCTTAGCCAGCGAGAACTTTAGCGAAACCAAAAGCAGATTGGAAGTGATACTACTCAGATAGATCCAGGAGAGATGCAGCAGTAAAAATAGCGTGATCGGATGCCAAAATTGACGTAGTTCAGCCAGCCGATTTCCCGAAATAAAAAATAGGAGCGTAATTAGCATCAGGCCTATCATCAGAGGCTCGGTGGGCAGGTCAGTGCCCAAGCCCCCGGGTAGAACAATCTCCGTAGAGAGGGGCAGGCAAAAAAGTAAGAGATAAAAGAGGCTGCGGAAATCAACGATCGCTACGTAGAGGGTTAGGACGATCAGCGGGATACCTACGAGAAAGTAATAGCCACTGGCTACCGCTGAGCAGATACTCAACAGGCACAGTAGGCCAAAGCCCCAAACCAATAGGCGGGTGGGCTCCACTTGCTGCATTCGCCTTATCCATTGCTTAAGCATCGAGAACGGATTTCCAGTCTACCTCTTTGTAATACTCAAAAAATAAGACCCCCAGAACAGAAAAGCAAAACATAATAAAGGTGGCTGCCAAGACTAAAATGCTGCGACTAGGACGTGATTTATATAGCGGCACTTCTGCGGTCTCGACGACTAAAACGACTGGTACATCAGCCAGGTAGGTGGCCTGTAAGACCCTGGTCCGCTCTCGGTCCTGGGCCAGCCGTCGCGCCAGGTCTTCGTGTTGCTGCTCCAGCGCGGTGATTTTGCCCAGTCCTTGTCGCCAGAGATCTAGCCTGGTTTTTAAGGTATCGAGGGTGGTGCTCAATCCCTTTACTTGTGCATTCAGGAAGGTAATTGTATCACGGGGTACACTACTACTCTGTTTTAATATTCCCAATTGCGTTTGGCGATTGGTCAGCCGTCCTTCCATTGTGCTGATTCTTTCGGCCAGGCCCTGCACCTGCTCTGCACCATTGTAGATGCCGTATTTGCCTTGCAGACTGGCCAGGCTGTCGCTAATGACTTCCAGGTTTTGGGTTTTTGTCCCCAGGTTCGATTCGTTAGCCCGCAGACTTTTTATCTGATTACTGCGTACCAGGCGTAGCGTAATATTCTGTATTTTTTCCCGGGCGGCGTTGGCAATCCGGGCGGCAAATTCCGGGTCTTTATCCTCGTAGCTCAGCTTGATGGCATCTCGGTCAGTCTGGATAATATCGTAATACTTATTCACCTTTTTGCGCATGCGGTATTTGGCTTTGGGTGCTTCCGGGTTCATTTTATAATGTGCATAGAGCTGAAAAGAGTCAATCAGAAAGTCTTTGAGCTCATTTGACTGCGCCACGGTGAGCAACCGATCCCGGTCATCTTCGTTGCCGTAGTATTCGGTTTGGATATTGGAGCCCCTTTCGGAAAAAAGGCTTTCGGGTTTGGCCAAATCTTCGCTGGCCGCGAAAAAAATGGTGGTGGCTTTGTAATAATTGGGTAATAAGAGGGAGATACCCGCAGTACCTACAAAAGTCACCGCACAGAGGATAAAGATGGTCCATTTGTACTTTAGGATGGTCTTAAGGACCGGTAAGAGGTTAGCTGATTGCTCCATATACTTGATTATTGCGCAAAAGTAAACAATTCGTCGTTCATCCTATCCATAGAGGCAAAGAATATAGTTAACGCTGCCTGACACCAGGTCTAGCCCTTTACATTATGCTTATTTTCATTTATTTTTCCTCTTCATCAAATGTAAATTTGGCATGTACGAGCCGACGGCAGAACAACGGGGCCTCTTCAGTAAAGCGGAGCAATACGAGCTATTGCCTGACGTATATCAGGCCGTAAAACTTTACCGCTTGCTGATTAAACAGGCGCCAGAATGGTTGTTGCCCTTCCAGCGACTGGCCCGTATTTATAAAAAAAGACAGGAGTGGAAAGCCGTTGTACACTATAATAAAAAGGCTGTCGTGCTGGACCCCAGTGCCCGACAGCAGTGGTGGGATTTGGGTATTGGTACCTACGCTACTGGTAAACGCCGACAGGCACAGCGCATCTGGAATAAGTTCGGTTGGACGCCCGAGCAACTGCCCGAAGTACTCTCTGTGCAAATACAACACTCAGGTGTTTTTGAGCTGGTCTGGGTGAAGCCGATTAATCCCGTTGCAGGCGTGATCATCAGTGTGCCGCATCCGCAGGCTGATCGCTCCTTTAAGGATAAGATTCTCTTTGATCACGAAATATTGGGCTATCACGTTGCCGATGGCCAGCGCCGACCTATCTTTCAAGAGCTGGATCTACTCAAGCGCTCTCATTATCTAACTTTCTCGGGGATCATTTACGACTGTGGAGAAAAAGACCTGAATCTCTTTGCTCAACTGGCCGCAAAACAGGGCATGGGCTTTGAAGTCTGGTCTAATGCGGCTTACGGTCGTCAGCTTTCACAAATTGAACGGCCCGCCGAGTTCTACGCCGGTAATACTACATTCACCAGCCAGCCTTCCGAAGCTGGGGTCTTAATAGCCCTGTCTGGCAAAAGAGCCCGTACCGTAAAAGAGCTGGTAAGATCCTGGGAGGTAATTACGCTAAAGCAACTGGTGAATGTAGAAAGACATTAACCACGCTCTAACCTTACTTTACGAACACAATGCGAGCCACCGCCGAGCTGGGCTGTCCAAAACCTACCGAGCGGGTATTATCCGTGCTAAAGACCAAATAGACGCCGGTGGATACACGGCGGCCGGTATAATCCGTTCCGTTCCATATCGCTTGCCCTCCGTTAGCAGTGGTCTCAAATACCAGGCGACCACTTATATCCGTGATCTTTACATTGGCATCGCGCGACAAGCCCTGAATGGCAATTGGCCCCTGGTAATCGGGTCGTACCGGATTGGGATATACTTTTGCAGAAGCCTCCCCGTGAAAACGACTACCCTGCGTCGCGTCGGAGCGGTAAGAAATAATACCGTCATTGGTACCCATAAAAACTTCTCCAGTCTCCGAATCGATAGCAATGTCGACAATATTGTCATTTAGTAGTGGGGAATCATTACTGGTAAAATGTGCCACTTCTTCTTCGCCATCCGGCGATAAAACAAAGACGCCGTTGGTCGTGCCGACCCATTTGCGATTTGCACCGTCTACGGCTATGGTCTTAATATCCTCGGTATTCAGGAGGGCTTCGTTAAAGCCGCCTTCGCTAAATACCCGGGCGCTACCCACGCAATTGGGTTCAAAAGCGGCATTCCCACATTCAAAAATGATGATCCCTTCGGAGGTGCCCACCCAGACGTCTCCATCCAGATCGGTGACCAAGCAGTTCACGCGATTGGTCGGCAATTCACTATTGGAACTGGTAAAGGTGCGGCAACGATCATCGTTAGGATCGTCCAGGATGCCTTCGTCAAAGACAATAACACCGACGGCGCTGTTATTGCTGGCCATCCATTTATTGCCCGCACCATCCACGGTGATTTGGTGCAGGTCGCGAACATTACAGGATGGGCCAAAATTTTGCCAGCTACCATCAGGACTTAGCACCGATAAAGGGAACTCTGCCCCGTGATTCGTAACCCAGAGTCGGTTCTCTTCATCGAAGACCAGGCCACCAATACGCGTTCTTTTAGAGTCGCCAATAGCATTGCCTAGACTGGAATTGGTTTCGTTGTACAGGTTGAATTGCGCACCGTCGTATTCCAGCAGACCCTCAAAAAAGGAACCGGCGTAAACCGTTCCATTTGCCGGGTGAATAGCTATGGTAATAAAATCGAATAGATCATCATCCCCATCATTCGGATCAGCACCCCGAAAAGCAGTCGTATTATTACGATTGTATATCGTCCACTGACCATCGATCAAAGAAGCAATACCCTGATCCAGAAAACGGTAATTAAAAATCTGTGTAACGCCGCCCGTAGCCAGCCACAGATCGCCGTTGCGGATCACTATTTCCCTGTTTTCGGTAGAAAGAGGAGAGTTATATTCCCGGTAATCGCAATTGTCACTATCAATGGAAGGGAGTACTCGTAAAAACCGGTAGCGGTCGCCAAACCAAACACGTCCTCGTTGGTCTTTAACCGCTGAAGTCGGGATGCCGGGACAATTTCCCGCAATGGTATTCAATTCTCCGTTGCCATCCAGGTAGAATACCTGCCCGGGGCAGCCCGTCCGACAGGCATACGCAATTAAAAATTCTGGATCTAATACACGTAAATAAGCCAGGTCTGTACCAGACGGTGCGGCTTGTATAAAGGTTAGTGTATCCCCGTCGTAGCGATGTAGATCACTGTCCAGGTTAAAGTATAATTGATTCTGAAAGACGCCTAAGGCAGAGCTACTATAGAATAAGGGGAAGCCTTCTTCCTGATCCAGCAAATTCCAGGAGCTGAAGTCTTCTGGGGTAGCACTAGCCTGCCCCGTTTGGTAGATACCCTCTTCGGTGGCAATGTAAACGTTTTCTTGCCAGGTGGCTACACTGCGCACGGGTACTCCCGTAAAGGTTGTCCATACAAACTCTTCCCGCTGTAAATTGAATTTAGATAATCCGAAATTAGCAGCAATCAGGATGGTAGAGTCGGTCTCTGGGTAAACCTGCGCAATCGTTTTTTCACCGACAAAGTTGGAAAAATTGGGAATTTGACGGAAAGTACCAACCTGTCCATCCGGGTAGACCAAATCAAAAGCACTATTTTCGTAGACGATGATCAGTATCCCGGTGGGCGAATGATATTCAACGATATCAATGCCCGTATTACTGAGACCATCTACTTTATCCAGCCGATCCGTAAATCCCTCGGCCTTATCGAGAATTAAAACGGCTTCCCCCGTCGAATAATAGATTTTTTCCGGGCTCTGGGTGACGTAGGACCCCTCCCGTAAAGGCAGATGCGTTCGCCACTGACCGATAGCCAGATTGGTGTTTTGCGCAAGCAGAACAGAAGAAAAAACCAGGTATAGTAGTAAAAGCGTCAGGCGCATAGTCGTTTAGTAATTTGGTGGTTTACGGGTTCGGTTAATACAAAGGTAGTATAGTTTAGCTCGAATTTAGCGAAGCAATAGTAAATCCCCCTGTTCAATCTCCACCTTTCCGTCCAAATATTCGACTTCGGCCATGAAAATATATACTCCACCGTTCATGGGTTCCCCTTTGAAGGTGCCGTCCCAGCCAAGCGCTTCTTCCCCACCGGGGATGTCTTTCGCCTCAAAGACTATCTCCCCCCAGCGATCAAAAATCTTGAGACTAATAATCCGGGTAGCGGAGTCGTCTGGATAAAGCGTAAAGAAGTCATTGACACTATCATTATTGGGCGAAAAGGCCGATGGGGCGTATACTTTTCGAAGTTTTGCTACGGTAATACTGACCCGGTCACGGGCTACACAACCATTTCCATTGGTCACGGCTACCTCATAGGTGGTTGAATTTAAGGGTAGTACTAAGGGGTTAGGACAATCGCTACAGGTCAGATCGTCGGAGGGTGACCAGGCGTAGGCAACGGGGCGCTCGCTTGGCGTGGCGATTAAGGTAGTTTGATCGCCCAGGTTTACCAGGGTATCTCCTCCGGCATCTACTCTTAGCAAGGGTGGTTCGGTAATACCTACGGTACTGGTAACGGAACAACCTTCGGCATCCCTCAGCTCTACCTGGTAAGTGCCGGCGGGTAAGTTCAGAAAAGTATTATCCGTCATAAAGCCCTGATTGCTAATTCTAAAGTCATAGGGGGGTGTTCCACCCCCGCCGAGTATGCTGATTCGGCCGGAAGATTCGCCAAAACAAAGGACATCATCTACCTGAATATTATTAAAAAAGATAGTATCGGGCTGATCCAGTTCCAGCAGGGTATCCAGGGGACAGTTGTTGGCATCGATAATAGAAAGTCGGTAGTTACCCGCTCCAATATTACTTAAGGAAGGTCCATTTACACCATTATCCCAGCTGTAGCTAAAAGGGGTTGTACCGCCAATACCTACTGCCGTTACGCTGGCATCTTGTTCGCCAAAACAGGAGACCGGATCAATCTCGAATTCTACGTCAACGGCAGCAGGATCTTCGATTTGGAATTCGAAGCTACCCAGGCAGCGGTTGACATCACGTACCTGTACCTGATAGCTGCCGGCTTCCAGTTCTTGTAAAGATTCACCATCCTGAAACTGGCCATTCCCGGTCCAGTCGAATTCATAAGGGCCCGCACCGTTTCCAATCGTTACCTCGATAAAGCCATCTTCAAAGCCGGCGCAGGAAGGTGGACTTACGGTACTCAAACTTGTATTTAAAGCTAATTCCAGCTCTCGCACCTCAATTAGCTGTTCGGTGGCACAATTGTTTACATCGGCTACCGTAACGGCGTAATCGCCCACCAGGAGATTACTTAAGTCACCATCGGATTCCTGTGGGAAATCGGCCCAGGTAAACTGATAAGGTCCCACCCCACCAGCGGTTTGTAAGCTAATGGCCCCATCTGTCCCCCCATCACAGGTGGGCATGGTGACACTGGCGGATACCTGTACGGAATCGGCACTCACTTCAAAACTTTGGGTGAAGGTACAGGTGGCCCCGTCGGTGATTTCCACCTCGTAGGTGCCCCGAATTAGATCGGCGATATCTTCGGTTTGTGCACCGATACTCCATTGTATATCGGTCACTCCAAAATCAGATCGGGCATTTAAATCAATGGCGCCGTCACTGGTTGTGGGGCAGGTGGCGTCCGTGACATCTGCGGATACGTCGAATTGGGTGTCGCAGCAGACCACCTCCAGCTCGACGACTTCGGAAACAATACAACCGTCGACGCTGGTCACACTCAGTAGGACTTGTTGCGTGCCGGGACGGTCAAAGCTGATGGTATGGGGTCCTTGCGTATTGGCTTCGGTCTGGTTAGCATTTGGGCCGAAGTTCCAGGCCCAGTCGGTCAGGCCACCTTCGAAGGAGGAGGCATCGGTCAGGGTGACTTCTTCGCCGACGCAGACGGTCGTTTGTCCGACCTGCAGATTCGTCGTAAAGTCTACTTCCGGACCGCGGAAGGTTCCGGTACCACTAAATTCGAGGGTGAAACCATTACCGGAAGTCGTGAAGTTGAGGACGACCAGGGCATAAGCACGGCCCGCTACCATGTCAATGGGACGAATAAAATTGTTGTCATCGGGTTCACAACCACAGTTTTCCCGCTCATCTGATTCTCCGGTACGCAGGCCCGTCTCGCCAATACAATCGGCCCAGGTCAAGCCGGCGGGGTCCCCCGTGTTTCTTCCGGATAACATGATCCGCAGGGGCTCTTTACTTCCGCAGTCGTCCAGGCCATTTGGGAGCTCATAAACGACAAAGTCCAGGTCATCATCGGTGTCAATCGGGTCGAGATTGAAGGCCAGAGTACCCGGGTCTTCACATATCCATTTGAACCAGGTCGATTGTACTTCTTCAACTGGCTGTCCGGGTCCGCATTCAATGCCGGTTATTTCGTTGGGGTCGTCGCCCGCTGTCTGTACAGAAGGAATAGTGAAAGGACTTTTGTCGCACAAAACCAATCCAGTACTACAATCACTGGATAAGGCGGGAATAGCATTAAAGTTGTTAATACACAACTGGAACGTACCCCGTCGCTGCACCGCAGCACTGACTCGGATATAGTAATCCTGGCCAATGACCAGGTCAGTGGTAAAAGACTGGGCAGTAGCGGCTACGCCTAAGGGGGCGGTACAGCGCAGCTCGGTCAGATTATCACAGGGCCCCTGGTACAGGCCAAACTGCGGCGTCCGAATGGTGCCGCCGGGATTGACGGTCTCATTCCCCTTAATGGAAATACTCACATCCGTGGCCTGGGCAGTAAAGACAAACCATACATCAAAGTGCTCTTCGGGGGGAAAGCAACTGGGATCCTCCTCCGTAGATTGACTGGCCCCGGTATTAGAGAATGCGCCAATTTCGGAGCAATAATTCCCGACATCCTGAATACGGATGGCATTTATACATTCGTCATTTCCCTGTGCCTGCGCATAGAAAGAAAAACCGACCAAGAAAAGAAGTGTAAAAATCTTTATATCCATGAATTGCTGTTTTCTCACCAATTAGACCTTCGTATTTGTTCATTAATGACTCTACACGTGCCGAAAAAGATAGATGTAATCCCCACTTTAACGAAAATATTAACAAATCAAGTACGCTTTGTTTCTTTCAATTCGGAAAATCGTCTCTATCTGTCCGGTAAATGGCAAAAGATAATCCCTATCTTTGGGCCAACCGATAATTCTAATCCATGGCCAATACTATTCTCCAAAGCCTTAAAACCGGAAGACCAGGGAAAAAACTGGCCGTGCTGATTGATCCCGATGATCTGCAGGAGGCCCACTTAGTCAAGATCATTCCGCTGCTGCGAAAAAGTGAAGTTGATGTAGTGCTTGTTGGCGGAAGTCTACTCTTAAAAGACCAGATGGATGATTGCCTGCAGCGCTTAAAAAGAGAATTAGACCAACCGCTGGTGCTGTTTCCCGGGAGTGTGGTACAGGTCTCTCCAAAAGCGGATGCCATTCTTTTTTTATCTTTAATTTCCGGAAGAAATCCGGAGTTTTTGATTGGCCAACACGTCGTGGCAGCCCCTTACGTCAAAGCCGCTGGCCTGGAAGTCATCCCTACGGGCTATATGCTGATCGACGGCGGCCGGCCTACTACGGCTTCTTACATCAGTAATGCGATGCCCATCCCTCGCAATAAAGCTGAGATTGCCGTATGTACCGCCATGGCTGGCGAAATGTTGGGCCTGCAGACGATCTATATGGATGCGGGAAGTGGAGCGGATTGGCCGGTGCCCAAAGAGATGATCAGAGCCGTGTCTGAAAACACTAAGGTGCCGCTGATTGTAGGAGGCGGGATTCGCGATCCCTACAAAGCTGTAGAGCAGCTGAAAGCTGGAGCAGACATGATTGTCGTCGGTACCCGAATTGAAGAAAACCCCGACAGCCTGATGGAACTATCTCAGGCCGTACACGGTATATAATTATACAATAGGCAAGTCTGCCCCCGGCAGACCAAAATAGCCCTGGAGGGACTAAATAACACAATGAAGAAAGGAACTGTAATAAAATCAACCGGAAGCTGGTACCACGTGAGGCTGGAAAACGAAGAAATCCTGGAGTGTCGTATCATCGGACGCTTTCGTCTGGATGGCAAACGACTGACGAACCCCGTGGCCGTTGGCGACTACGTGATGGTAGAAGAAGATGCCGGACAGGAAGAGGGCAAGGGGAACATCAAACAAATCTTACCCCGGGATAACTACGTCGTCCGACAATCCCCCCGCAAGAAACACGACCTGCATTTGCTGGCGAGTAATATCGATCAGGCGATAGTCATTGTTACGATCGTACAACCTATGCTCAAGCAGGGGTTTATCGATCGCTTCCTGCTCATGACCGAACCCTATAATATCCCTACCACGATTATTTTTAATAAATCAGACGTTTATTCCGATGACGATTTATTGACCTACCACGCGCTGACAGAAATTTACCATCCAATTGGTTACGATACGCTTATCGTCTCTGCTTTGGAGGGCTTTAATCTGGCGGCTTTTAAAAACCTGCTTAAAGATAAAACCAGTCTGATCAGTGGTCAATCCGGAGTAGGTAAATCAAGCCTGATCAATGCTATTCAGCCCCAATTGGATTTGCGGGTTGGTGATATCTCAAATTATTCGGGCAAGGGCCAGCATACGACCACTTTTGCAGAAATGCACCCGCTGGGCTTTGGCGGGCAAATTATTGATACGCCGGGTATTAAAACCTTAAGTTTCAACCACCTGGAGCCCATCGATATTGCCCATAACTTCAGAGAGTTTTTTGCCTTATCTTCGCAGTGTAAATTTGGGGGGGACTGTCTGCACCGTTCGGAACCGGGTTGCGCCGTGAAAGCCGCATTAGAAGAAGGTACGGTCAGTGAACACCGCTATTTCAATTATATCAACTTACTCGAAGATGCAGAGAATCAGAATTACTGGGAACGCGACAAAGGGATGTAATCGTCAAAGAACAACGCAATACACCAATGGCATATAAAAGTAGAAAGAAAAATTACGGTAAAAACAAAGGAGACCGAATCCGGCAGCACTGGCGCAATATCCGCGTCACGGTGCTATTCATCCTGATTGCCATCGCTATATTGGTCTTTAAAAACTGGGTGTCCATCTGGACCTATATCCAGACTTATTTCTATTAATTTAAGTCTCTAGAGGTTTACTGAAAATATTTCTTCAGAGGACGCGTAGAACCGAATATGATGATCGGTATCAGGATAGCCAGGGCGATCAAACAATAATTTTCGATACGGGTGAAGGATTCCACTTCTTTAAAAGTGTTTCTACTCATGGTCATCTGTTTTCTACCTTCTTCCAACTGGATTTGCGCAAGCTTATCCAGATTCTTCTTGATATCACTCAACAAAAGGCGATAGGCTTCTTTAGGCGTACTGATATTGATGGATTCTTCCATCACCATTAGTTGGTCCAGGTCTTCTCTTAAGGCACCAAAAGAGATCGCTTCGTCTTTGGTTAGTTTGGTTGCCTCGTATTGCTCAGTCACCCGATTAAGTTCCTGATTAACCTCGGGATTTCGTTGGGAAAAGAAGGTCTGGTCAGAAGCAGCCAGCGCTAATTCCTTTTCGTGGGTCAATAATAAATATTCAAAGATCAGATCATTGGCGACGATTCGATCCTCATAGATCGTAACCACGCTGGTCTTTATCTTTCTAAAATTATTCTTGTCGATCAGATTCGTTGCGAGGATTGAGAAAAAGACCAGCAATAAAGTTAAAGCCCACTTTATTTTGTTGATGATTTCCATCGATTGTGATTTTAGCGGTTGTTAATATATACACACTAGGTTTTTGTTGCACTATAATATATAAAACCTGCTATGTATTCTGAATGTTCCGACTAGTTTCTGAGGCACTGGTAATTGCGATGGTTTGCTGCTCTGGTGGGGTTGGAAGGGTTTGATTTTGCCGACAGGCTAAGCCCGCTCCAATTTTCGGGGCAGGCTTTTTTAGGTTTTTGTCCACATATCTCCCTATTTTAGAGGGGTTATCTGGATTTATCTTAGACCAATCGGCATACTTATCATGAATGCTGTAAAGATGCCGAAAACGTCGAGTAGTAATCGCCCACGACATAAATCATGCTTGAGGTAAAACCTAATAATGATTCGCGTAGAAAAATTAAATATCGAAGCTGTTATTCACTTGCTTTTTTGGCTCTTTATCTTTAGTGCCGTAAACGTGAATTGGACAACGGACTGGTTTGATAAAACGATTCGGCCCAATACTCCGGCTCCCCTTTCAGCCCTTATTTTTCCGGTCATTTTTTATGCGCACGCCCTTTGGGCTATTCCCAAATTTCTGAATCGGGAAAAATGGCACCTTTATCTTTTGAGCTTTCTGCTTATTTTTATGGTCCCTGAATTCATCCGTTCGGCTTTACTGGTTTCTTTTAGGGAGGAAGTTGCCTTTGGGGCAGAATTGACCAGCAAAGACAGTCTAATATTCGGAGAGCCGAATGTCTTTTGGCTGGCATTAAGCTTCTCCTTTGCCTATCGTTTTTCTAAGGATTGGTTTGTCAGGCAGCGGCAGATCGAAAAATTGGATAAACAACTGTCGGAACGATCCCGGCGTAAAAAAAAGGACGTTCAGGCCCTGGAGCAGGAGGAAGCCGAGGAGCTCCAGCAAAAACTGGAGGATGCCCTGCTTAAGTCACAAGCCTATTTAAACCCCAAGCTTTCGCTAGCCGAACTAGCTAGGCTGGGAGGCACCACCAACAAAAAATTATCAACGCTGCTCAATCAAAACATGCATACCAATTTTTATGACTTTATCAATTCCTATCGAATCGCTGCTTTCAAAAAAGCCGTGCGGGAGGGAAAATTAGAACAACTTTCTATCGTTGGCTTGGCCTATCAGTGCGGATTTAAATCAAAAAGTAGCTTTTACCGGGCTTTTAAAAAAGAGACGGGGATGTCTCCTTCCGCATTTATTTAATGAAGTTGTTTAAAAACTCCTCACTGAGCCCTTGGCAACACATTGAAAGCCAATACCAATCATTTCACCAGGAATTCTTAAACAACTTCAATAGTACGCCATTTGGGAGTATATCCGTAATGTCGACATTTTACGCTTTTGCAAAAGTAGTCCCATTGCATTCTTTGGGACTAGTGTGGATGGCCATCTCAGGCTATTTTCCTCAGAAAGTACGAATATTGGTAAATGTTATCTATCCAAAATCTTACCAAAACGTACCCGAATGGCGTCACCGCCCTGAAGGCGATCAATCTTGAAATTGGGACGGGCATGTTTGGCCTTCTGGGACCCAATGGGGCCGGGAAGTCTTCTCTAATGCGGACCATTGCGACCTTACAAAGCCCCGATAGCGGGAAAGTGATATTCAATACTATTGATATTGAGAAAGATCCCAGGAGTCTACGAAAAACATTGGGTTATTTACCTCAGGAATTTGGGGTCTACCCCAAAGAAACGGCCGAAAGCTTACTGGATTACTTCGCTATTTTAAAGGGTCTTGCTTCCCGAAAAGAGCGCAAATCCAAAGTGGCTGAAGTCTTGCAGCTTACTAATTTGTACGAAGTACGGAAAAAACAGGTCAGTTCTTATTCAGGGGGAATGCGCCAACGGTTTGGAATCGCCCAACTCTTACTCAACGATCCACAATTGATCATCGTCGATGAACCCACCGCTGGATTGGACCCCGCCGAGCGAAACCGCTTCTTGAATGTGTTGAGGGGTATTGGTGCCAAAAATATTGTGCTGTTTTCAACGCATCTGGTAGAAGATGTCAAAGAATTGTGCACGGACATGGCAATTATGAACCAGGGACAAATCCAGAAAAGAAGTACTCCCGCACAAGCTATTAAAGAACTAAGAGGAAAAATTTGGACCAAACGCATTGAGGCCAATGAGCTTGAATCCTATAAGGATACCTATCGATATTTATCCTCTGCCTTCAATGAAGACCACTCATTAACCATTCGGGTTTTCTCGGATTCCTCCCCCGGTGAAACATTCGAAAGCGCTCCAGTGGTCAGCCTGGAGGATGTGTATTTTAATACACTACATAAAACGGCGGAAGAACATGTTTAAAGCCATATATCTTTACGAATTGAGTAGCCTGTTAAAGCAACCAGCTCCCTACATTTACGCGATCGTTTTCTTTGCCATTGCGCTTCTTTCCATGCTGGGTACTGGCGGCTATTTTGACGGTGTGGCAGAAACGGACGAAGTCGTACGATGGTTAAATTCTGCCCATGAGATCGGGTTTGTTTTTCAGTATTTTAATAAGTTTTTTCTTTTCTTGCTACCTGCCCTCATCGGCATGGTGATCTACAAAGATTTCAAACACCGCGTACATCCCATTCTGTATACCTATCCGATCCGGAAGTTAGACTACCTACTGGGAAAATTCCTCAGTGCCCTGACCGTCGTCGTGTTTATCACTTTTTCAATCGGAATCGCTTTTTTATTAGGGGAATTCATACTGGGACAAGAGAACCCGATGATTGGTCCGACTAATTATGGGGGATACCTCAGTGCTTATGGTTTCTTTGTTTTACCCAATGTGTTCAGTTACGGTTTGATCATATTTTCCATTGTAGCTACTTTTCGTAATATTTATGCGGGCTTCATCGCGGTTATCTTCCTGTTTATCCTTCAGGTTCTGATGGATAATCTTTTTGCAGCTTATCCCATTTTATATGCCCTTTTTGACCCTTTCGGGCAAAATGCAATAACTTATGAAACCCAGTTTTGGACCCTGGCCGAACAGAATACCCAGGCAATCCCGGTATGGGGAATGATACTATGGAATAGAGGGTTATGGATTAGCCTAAGTCTAGGGGTGTTTTATCTGTTCTTTAAGCAATTTCAGTTAGAGCAGGAGACTTTCCGTTTGTTTCCCGGTATTAGAAAGAGAATACAAACGAAAAATGGCCCTATTCAGGCCAGCCAGCAACCGGAACCTGTCCCGGCGGGCCTTAAGCTTAGTCGGATGGATTTTTCCATCCGCCAGGAACTGAAAGCGATGCTAAAACTATCTACCATTGATCTCCGGTTCATTATTAAGAACTGGCTATTCTACGTGTTGGTGTTTTTGGGGATATTGGCACTGGTATTTGCTTTGGACCGGGTGACTAATTCAGGCGATTTGACCTATCTACCGCTTACCCGCATCATGCTTTCAGTGCCCATGTATTTTTTTTCAGCAATTATTGTGCTGCTGACCTTTATCTATTCCGGAATGTTGGTGCACCGCTCCCGCATGGCGGGAAGCGATCAATTAATCGACGTTACGCCTACGAGTAATTGGGTTCTGCTGGGCTCCAAAGTACTGGCCTTGATGCAGGTACAGGTACTACTATTGCTGCTACTACTGCTCTGTGGTATTGGACTTCAGGTGTACAATGGTTTTTATCATTTTGAAATCGGTTTATACCTCTTTCATCTCTTCCTGATCATTTTTCCAACCTTAGTAATTTGGGCAGCCATTTCGGTGTTTACCCACACCGTAATGCCCAATGTCTATCTTGGCTTGTTTTTATTACTACTTCTTTGGTTGGGGAAAGACCAGCTACCCCAGTTGGGAATAGAAAGTTTTCTGCTCAGGTTTAACTCAGCTCCGCAGTTGGTTTATAGCGACCTAAACGGTTTTGGTCATGGCTTGCGGGCAAATGCGATGATCAATACTTATTGGCTGCTGTTTGCGGGAATGATTTTGATACTGAGCTATCTGTTTTGGGAGCGCGGATTTGCCTATACGGTAAAAGAACGCTTTAAAAAAGCGATTAGCAGCCTGAACGGAATTGTCCTGTTTTCCCTACTTTCCTTATGCTTTCTCTTCTGCTTCCTGGGGATGGAAATCTATCAGGAGGAAAATAGCCCTCTCAAAACCCCTGGAAATAATAAAGAAAAACTCAAGAAATTCAGGGCCGACTTTGGAAAGTATAGGTCGGTAGAATCCCCTAAGATCACTTCAGTGAACCTGGATATTCATCTGTACCCAGCGCGTAATTCCTTTTTAGCCACTGGAAGTTATTTACTGGTGAACAAAACCTCCCGAGATTTAGATACCATACTGGTAAAAAGAGGATATGATGAAATTACGTCGTATACTTTTGATACTCCTGCCCGTCTTATCCAAGAAGATTCGGGCATGCAATTCGCCGTACATGTATTAGAAAAACCGCTTCCTTCCGGAGACAGTATGCGAATGCGTTTTACCATTCAGAACCGAGCCAATACCCTTTTTTATCAGAACTCGACAGTACTGCGAAATGGAACTTTCCTGCGAACGGATATCCTCCCCCGGCTAGCTTATTTTTGGGACGTCTCATCTAGCACACCTACCGATAGTCTGGCTGGGGGGGCTAATTTTTATTCTCCGGATGCGGATTTAGTGGATATAGAAACGCGAATTAGCACCCATCCTTCACAAACAGCGCTGGCTCCGGGAAAGCTGCTAAAACATTGGCAGGAAAACGAGCGAAATTTTTTCCACTACAAAACCACTGAGAAAATTAAATTTGCCTTTGCCTTCCATTCCGGTATTTATGCCGTAGATAAAAACAAATACAAGGATACAGATCTAGAAATTTACCATCATGAAAAGCATCCCTACAACCTTAGAGATATGGTCGAAGGGCTTAAAGCTGCCCTGGATTATAACACTCACTTCTTTGGTCCCTATCAGCATCAGGAAGTAAGAATAGTAGCGTTTCCACATACCCAGGGGACTTACGCTTCGGTAATGGGCAATGCGATTCCTACTTCCGAAGTTCGCTTTGTTCTTAACAATAAAGACGTCGATGATCAAGTCAACTTATCGTTTTACGTTCAGGCACACGAACTGACTCATCAATGGTGGGGTAACCAATTGGTTCCTGCCGATGCATTGGGGGCAAAAATGCTTACCGAAAGTATTACAGAATACCTCAGTTTAAGGATTTATGAAAAGTACTTTGGTCAGGAAAAGGCCCTTCAGTTTCTATCTTTCCAGCGGCAGCGATACCTGCGGGGTCGAGCTAAAGAAACCGGTGCGGAAAGCCCCCTTTATCTCGTCGAACCAGAACAGGCGTACATCGCCTACGGAAAAGGAGCAATGGCATTCAATACCCTCCGGTATCACCTGGGAGAGGAGAAATTAAACAGCATTTTGAATAGCTTTTTACAGAAATATAAATTCAGAACCGACCGATATCCTACCAGCTTAGATTTAATTTCGCATTTAAAGGAAGCGCTGGCTTCCGAATATCATTATATCATCTCCGATATGATGGAGTCCATTATCTTTTACGATAATAGTATTAAGGAGGTAAAAGAGTTGACGGATCAAGGGGTAGAAATAACTTTCGAAGTGAAGAAATTAGATGCCAGTTTGGTCAATGAATTAGCTGCGGGTGGAGTAATGATCAATTTTGGTCAGTACGACAACGAAGGAAATCTGCTGCGGGTGGATAGTCTTGGGGCCTTCGCCTCCGGAGAGCATAAAACCACCTTACTTCGAGCACCCCGTTCAAAAAGTATTGTTCTTGATCCCCTGCTGCACTTTGTCGAGCTTAATATTGACAATAATAGAATGTACCTTAAGTAGT